>ERZ1292625.4212-Hain-H41-01um-R1-4212-length-10939-cov-4_pt1 | contig 10939 bp, 5 predicted proteins | sample MGYA00564400_ERZ1292625 | MGnify/ENA primary metagenome ERZ1292625 (study PRJEB36523, sample SAMEA6512639) | groundwater metagenome | collected 2019-01-08 | study: AquaDiva: Metagenomics assemblies of 32 groundwater samples
AAGAGTGCTACACCACCCTGTATAGTGACTTTTTCGTCATGCATGACGAATATATCTTTTATCTTTTGTGCGGTACTCGGCATAAACGGCTCGAGAAGAGGAACGGATGCAAGGATATGTGAGGCAAGATTCCACAGTACTGCGAGCGCCTTTTGTTCGTCAATCTTGATAAGTTTATATGGTTCGTAATCTTGAATATACCCATCGAGTAACGCAAAGAAGCTAAACAATATTTTTATGGCTTCTGTCAGCTCAGTTACTTCCATAGCGTGGCTATATCGCTCTTCTATTTCTTTATGAAAATATCGATGCAACGTCTCACTGTCGAGCTCAACGGTCTTCTCGGAAACCTCTTGGCGAAGCTGTCGCTTCAACGGAATTGTCGCGAGAATATCAGCGGGAGGCTTGGCGATACCATCTGGCGCGTATTTTTGGATCATCGTAAAGACACGCGAGACAAGATTGCCAAGTCCGTGGGCAAGATTTCCTTGATACACGTCTTGAAATCGCTCGAGCGTAAAATCCCCATCCCCACCAAATGGAATCTCGCGCATAAGAAAATACCGAAACGCATCTACACCGTATGTATCAATGATAGAAAGCGGGTTGATCACATTTCCGATTGTCTTTGACATCTTTTGCCCGCCAGAAATAATCATCCCGTGTACATAGAGCGCTTTGGGCAATGGAAGATTTGCAGCCATGAGCATCCCCGGCCAAATAACCGCATGAAAACGTAGAATATCTTTGCCAACCACATGGAGATTGGCAGGCCACATCGTACTCATGCGCGACTCATCGGATGAACCATATCCTAAAGCCGAGAGATAGTTGGAAAGCGCGTCCGCCCACACATACATCGTATGCTCTGGATCTCGGGGCACTGGTATCCCCCAACCAATATCTTTTGAAGGGCGAGAAAAACTAATATCTTCAACACCGTCAGCTAAAAACGCGAGAACTTCATTCTTGCGAACTTCTGGCAAAACTTGAAAGGCTCCCGACTCAATTGCACTTTTGATGCGTGAAGCATATTTTGAGAGTCGAAAAAAATAATTCTCCTCTTCTATGACTTCTGGCGCTTGATTGTGATCAGTACACTTTCCATCTACAAGATCTTTTTCTGTTACAAATGCTTCGTGCCCAATACAGTAAAGGCCTTTGTATGAAGATTTATACAAATCCCCTGACTCCATAAGCTTTTCCCACATCTTTTGCGCGCCCGGCCAATGATGTTCCTTATCCGCCGTGTAAATAAATCCATCATTGGATGCGTCAAGTCTCTGAAGTAGGTTTTTGAATTCCTCTCTTCGTTCTTCGACAAATTTTTCGACGGGCACTCCCGCCTTTTCTGCTGAACGCAAAATCTTTGCCCCATGCTCATCCGTACCTGAAAGAAAAAACGTATCATCTCCCTTGAGGCGATGATATCGCGCGCACACATCCGCAATCACATCAGCATACGCATGTCCTAGGTGTGGAGATGCGTTGGCATAATAAATAGGAGTTGTAATGTAAAATGTACGGCTCATATCGTATTTCTATTCTTCTTTTTTGCGCGCTTCCACATCACCCAAAAACTCGATAAGAATAACAGCGAGAGGTACTGCGATAATGATACCGAGAACCCCCGCGAGCTTGCCGCCAATCATAAGAGCGATAATCGCAAGCAATGGTGGTACACCCACGGTCTTACGGACAACTTGCGGGTAGATAAGGTGGTTTTCCATTTGTTGCACGATGAAATAAATACCCGCAACCAAAAGTCCTAAGAGCGGCTGTTGGATTGAGGCTACAACGATTGCAGGAATAGCCGCCATGATAGGACCAAAGTATGGAATCACCTCGAACACCGCGGAAAGGACTGCGAGCAAAAACGCATATCGTACCTGCAAAATCGTAAGTGCGATAAATACAAGCACGCCGATAATAACTCCGAGTAACATCTGGCCCTGAAGCCATCTACCAATTTTGCGCTGAGAGCGCGTCCACAAGCTTAATACATACGTTTCGTGCTCTTTGGGTGTCACGATGCGCAGAACATTTGCGATACCATCTTCCTGTACTGCGAGATAAAACGAGATAACAAATATAAATACAAAGGCGAAAACACTTGAAACAATCCCCGCAGTCGCGCTAAAGACGCCTCCAACCGCACCGCCAACCATCGAATTGACGCGGAGCGCCAAATCATGAAAGGTAGGCGCGATCAAATCAAACGGCAACGCAGGAAACTTATCCTGAAGCTGTTCGAATGCCTTTTCAACTAACGTCGGAAGTTGCGCGAAGAAACTGCGAAAATCATTGGCGAGCGGTGGAATCAAAAAATAAAATATCGAGAGAATACCAAAAATCCCTCCAAGATAAATCAGCAAAACTCCAAGCACGCGCGGGATTTTCCATCGAGTAAGTCCTCGCACGAGCGGCTCTACTGAAGAAGCAATGACAACGGAGACTAAAATGATAAGCACGATATCTCGAATCGCATAAAGAAACCCGAGCCCTACAACCATGAGTAACAAGCGCGCAAGTGATCCTGTCGTAATCTGTATTGTTTGTTGCGTCTTACCTGTCATATTATCCAAGCTCTGTCATAAGTTTTATAAAGACATCTTTTGATTGGTGCGGACCGATAACCGTAAGATAACTATTGGATGTTCGGAAAAGTTTTTTTGCAATTCTATTGATATCCTCTTTGGATACCTTGTCGATCTTACGTTCGAGTTCTTCAGGAGTTGCGAGTTTATTGAGCAAGATCTCTTGCTCACCCAAAAATCCCGCGACCTCATCGGTCGATTCAAGCGCGATGGCGAGCCTACCTTTTGCATTATCTTTCGCGCGTGTTAATTCTTCGTTGGTCACACCTCCCTTGCGAATGCGCGCGAGATTTTCAACGATTCGCTGAACAACTTCTTGCGCCTTTGCGTGTGGAGTACCGGCATACGCGGCAAAATATCCAACTTTGCGATACGCCTCGTGCACTGCGCGCACTGCGTAGGCAAGACCTCTCCGCTCTCGGATGTCCATGAAAAGACGTGAACTCATGTAGCCACCAAGAATAGTCGCAAGCACACCCGCAGCCATTTTATCTTTGTGCGACATATGAAAACCAGTCGTCCCAAGGAGTACGTGACTCTGCGCGGTATCTTTTTCAAAGATACGAACACGTGGACCAGCAGAAACGCGCGGAGGCTCGGGAGCTTTTTCAAATTTACCTGTGCGCAGACCTGCGAAGGCTTTTTCAATTTTTGCAAATGTTGCGCTCTCTGAAACCTTCCCTGCGACAACAACGACGGTATTTGAAGCAACATACTGCGATTTCCAGTACTGCAAGAATGCTGAACGTTTCATCGAGTGAATATTTTTAGCAGTACCGATAACATCCCATCCGTATGGATGATCACCATATAAGTTTTCCTCAAAGACAGACCAAATATATCGCATCGGATCATCCCAAATCATACTCATCTCTTCAAGAATCACTCCACGCTCTCGGTCAATCTCTTCTTCTTTCAAAAGTGCATCTTGTAAGATTTCCGAGACCCAATTGATACCAAATTGGGCATGCTTTGCATCAGCTTTAATCCAATATCCGGTTACCTCGCGAGAGGTAAACGCGTTGTGAATAGCTCCGATTGCATCGAGCTGCCGATCAAGCTCACCTGGCTTTGGATATTTTTTTGTTCCTTTGAAAAACATGTGTTCCAAAAAATGAGAAAGACCATTGATGTTTTTCTTTTCATAATTTGAACCCGTACCAATCAAAACAAGTACAGTGACGGTGTCAGTCCCTTCCATGGGAGCCACAATGGCACGGAGGCCGTTTGAGAATGTTTTTTTAGAAAATTTCATAGGAAAAGTGCTTTCAGCATACACTGAAATTAAAGAAAATCAAAGGTGGATGAACGTGATTAACGGAGCTTTTTTGAGAAAAAATCCGAGAGCTCCAAAGACCCAACACGCTCCTGCTCACCCGAGTCACGATCGCGCACAGTTACGGTATCATCTTCAAGCGTCTGGTAGTCAACGGTCACACACCACGGAGTACCGATTTCATCTTGCCTTCTATACCGTTTGCCCACATTACCAATATCGTCCCACACCACTGACCCAATAGTCTTTTTGAGCTCGCCATATATCTCACGCGCCTTAGCAACGAGGTGCTCTTTATTTGAAGCGAGTGGAAAAACTGCAACCTTAATTGGAGCAAGCGTAGGCTTGAGACGCAGTACAACTCTTTTGGACCCACCTAATTCGTCTTCGTCATACGCGGAGAGTAAGACCGCAAGCACTGTGCGGTCAACACCAAGCGATGGCTCAATAACATGCGGGATAAATGTTTCGTTCGCCTCTTCGTCGCGATATGAGAGATCTTTTGAACTATATTCTGAATGCTTTGTGAGGTCGTAATTTGTACGATATGCGAGTCCATACAGCTCCTTTTTGCCAAACGGATATTCAAACTCAAAATCAATCGTACGCTTTGAATAGTGCGCGCGATCTCCTGCCGCTACCTCAAGCTCGCTTACTGACTCTTTTGTAAGACCAATTGAGTCACACCACCTGAGCATCTCGCTACGAAAATGTTCAAAATGCACCTCCCACTCTCCCTCGCGAACAAAATATTCGATCTCCATTTGCTCGAACTCGCGAGAACGAAATACAAAATCGCGTGGCGTAATTTCATTTCGAAATGCCTTGCCGATCTGCGCGATACCAAAAGGAAGTTTTGGGTGAAACGAATCAATCACATTTTTGAAATTCACAAAAATCCCCTGCGCGGTCTCGGGACGAAGATAGGAAGTATTCGAAGAATCCTCAACTGCGCCCACCTGCGTCTTAAACATCATATTAAATTGGCGAGGCTCTGTAAGTGCGCCTTCGCATTCGGGACACGTCGTCCCTTCTATCTGATCAGCACGAAATCGTCTTTTACACTTTGTGCACTCAACCATTGGATCTGCAAACCAAGCGACATGTCCTGACGCTTCCCACACTCGCGCATTCATCAAGATTGCCGCATCGAGCCCAAACATATCTTCACGCTCAAAAACAAATTGTTTCCACCAAAGAGACTTGATGTTATTTTTGAGCGCCACGCCAAGCGGACCATAGTCCCACGTACCCGCAAGTCCTCCGTAAACTTCAGACCCCGGAAAGATAAACCCTCGGCGCTTTGCAAGCGAAATGATTTGTTCAAGCGATGTCATAGTAGTGACCCTATCATACGAAAACCTCTCACGCTACTCGCGCACGGCAGCACCATTCACAACCGCTTCAGGATCGTTCCCAATGTCCGTATTGATCTGATTTGTCGGTTGTAAGAAAAGTCGACCGGTAAATGAGTCTTCAGCACGAAACGATGCTGCGGAAATAAGTTGTGGCGTAGAATCAACTTGCGGGAGTGATGGCTTGATACCTATTTGAAACGTTACCTCGCGTGGCTGATTTACATATCCAGTGCCTGCGGGAATTGTGCCGGGCAACCATACAAGTTCACCGGTCGTCTGCTTATACTGAAGTCGCTCCTGACTTGGAACAACAACATTTTTCCACGATACGTATGAAGGCAACGTCGCCTTCACCTCAACATTCTTTAAATCGCTATATGCATTCGCAATGGACCATACAACTGTATAGGTGGTCTCAAGACCAACACGAGGAGGCAATGGTCCTGTATTTTGAATGCTTTGCCCAAAATAATATCCGTTTTGTACAAATCGTGCGCGCGTAGCAACTTTGTACGCCTTTTCAAATACACCGGACAAATCAACTCCTTGATATCCTGATGGTACTTCGGTCGTATGAATACGAGACTTGAGTGTAATAACAAAATCCTTATCACTCGGTGAAGTAATAGGAATATCTTTTAATAAGAGTATGCCGAAATCAAATTCACCACTTGCGCCCGGTTCAACAACAGAAAGTGCCGGTACACGCCCCGGGACCCATCGAAGTGCGTTGCGAGACTGATCATATTCGCCAAGAGTACTGGAAAGCCTCCTCAAATCGAGTGCCTTTCCATCGAGCACAACTTCAACTTCCACATTATGAACGGCTACCGGCAAATTGTTGCGCCATCGCACCGTCCCTCGGAGTTCATCTCCCGCCGTAACCACGCCTGGCTCTTGTTCCCCCTGACTCAATCCAACCGCGACAGACAAGAGCGATGAATTAACGGCATATGTTTCTGACACTGTATTAAACGCAATCCATGAATCTTGCGCTCGATCATATAAACCAACGCGCGCATGAAATGTTTCTGGATTTTCGCTTGGTTTAATCTTTCCTCGGAGCGTAACGATGAACTCTCCGCTTGCGGGCAAATCTCCAATCTTCCACACATTATTACCTTGTTCTGGCGCAGGGGATGCGTCTGCATATTCAAACGAATCCGGATACTCAACCATCACATACATACCTCGAAAAACATTTTCTGCGCTTGATGTTACATGTAATTTGATTTCAGCCTGCTGCCCACCCTGTAATCCTTGTGGGATATCAAACTGAATTCCTAGCGATGTCGCATAAATTTTTGATTCATAGGTAACATCTTTTGAAAACCGCGCCGAGGAATCTTGGGGTCGATACTCGAGAGAAACGCGACCTCCTACAATACTATCCTTGGGCCCAAATACAATTCCTTGAAATATTTCTTCACTCACCGCCTCCGGTCCGAGCGTCTGCAACTCGCGCTTTTCTCGCTTGAGGCCAGTTTTAGAAAATTCTCCTACAACCGGTTGAGTGCCGTTTGGAAATTCAAAGACGAGCACGGCATTTTCCAGCGGCGTTTTATTGCCATTTTTATATGTCACACGCCACGCAACTTTTCTACCCGCAACGATCTCTTCTCCTCCTTCAACGGAAATAGAAATATTTTGTAACGTATCATGCCCTGGTTTAAATAAATTAAAACCACCCGCCGTCCAAAATAAATATCCAAAAATACCAAGTAACATTACAACTCCGCCGCCGATCCCCCAACGTATGATTGATCGGCTTATTCGCTTTTCGCGCATATCCTCTGGAGGTTGAGCTTCTTGATACTCATGTTCTTGTTCGTGCGACCACGCACCTGAAACATCTGCTCGATGTTTATCAAGTTGTGGTTCTTCATACCTCCGATCAAAGCGTTCGTTCTTTCGAAAGAGACGCTTCTGTAAATCATCAATTCCCATAGAGTACTTTCAATTATATACAACCTTTGCCTTAAGGTCATGCCCGAATATGATTTGCAGCCAAAATCCGCTCGATTGCCGCCTCAAAATGAGCAACTTCTACTGGATCAGCTAAGAAAACCGCGTCACCCGCACCAACGATGAACTGAACTGCCCGTTTACCAAAAAACTGCGTAAGCATCGTACGATCTGGGCAAAGCCCTAACGCCAAAAGAGTTCGTATCTTGAGCGCGGCAAGACGCTCATATGAATTAAGTTGCTGTAATAACTCGACTGTTCGCCACAAATCAAGACTCTCCTCGCGCTCCGTAACAAGCTTCAAAAGAAACGCGCAAAATTGAGCCGCATAAAATGACTCTGGACGAGACGAATCAACTCCCTGCATAACCTCTATATCAATCAATCTCCACACATCTCTTCCAACGGTCACCGTAATACGAACGGGAGCCCACAATATCACATGCCCCCGTAATTTCGATTTCTCATGACGAATACCTTTTGCAATAACATCAACTCGCCCCCATGTCTTTGTGTAAAATATAACCATCCGATCCGCCTCTCCGATCGGATATGATCGGAGTATGTAAGCTTCAGACGTATAATACGTACTCATGCCTCAAGCTTGGCAATTGCAATGCGCGTCTTTATACCATCGATGAGTTGTTCTTCGTCAAGAAGAGGATTTTTTAACGAAGCGGGGAGGATAAACTCCGCAACACGCGCGCCCCTTTTTACAACCTCCGTAAATTCTCCGAGAATTTCTGTATCCATGTCAACCGTAATCATATCCGTTGGGTGTAGCTCCGCGCGCTTACGCATATCCTGAAGAATACGGGTAATCTCTCGTGCAAGACCCTCAGCCTTAAGCTCTGGCGTTATCTCTAGATTAAGAAGCGCTAGTTCATTTTGCGCCTTATTGATATTTATAGCTTTTACATTGAGCTCATCTTTAAGAATTGAAAGAAGTGCTTTATCGGTTACGGTAGTTTTTTTAACAATCAACGCGCCCAACGGCTGACGGACTTTGATGCCAGCGCGCGCGCGAAGCTCAAGCCCAAGCGCGGCAAGACGTCTCACTTCCTGCATTTGTGTAGTCAGTGTTTTTGATACAATTTTTTTCTTAGGCCACGTCTCAAGATGCACGCTCACTGATGAACCACCAAGAGCCTGATATATAATCTCACTGGTAAACGGAACAAACGGAGCACACATCCTTGCAGTCTCCAGCAATACCGCTCTCAACGTTGCAATGCCATCTCCATCTTTCATGCGTTCACGCGAACGACGAATATACCATCGAGAAATATCTTCGCCTACAAACGCTTCGAGTTCACGCGCGGCCCCAACAATATCATATCCATCCATACACTTTGTCACCTTATCGCGCACTTCACTCACGCGTGCCACAATCCATCGATCAAGTACATTTGCTGTCACGCGCTTCTTTTTTATCACTTCTGTATGCGCGTACATCTCATAAAACCGTAACCCGTTGAGCAAGAAATCGATAAAATTACGTTTTGTCTTTTCAACATCATTGATATCGAATAACTTTGAATCCTCGGGCTGATTTATCGTATAGAAATACCATCGCACCGCATCAGCACCATATTTTTCAAAAAGCATATTCGGCTCAACAACATTTCCCTTTGACTTGGACATCTTCTTTCCTTTTGTATCGAGTACATGACCAAGCGACAACACATGTTTATACGGCGCTCCCTTCCCTAACAACACCGATACTGCAAGAAGCACATAAAACCATCCGCGCGTCTGATCAACAGCTTCCGCGATATAATCTGCTGGAAACGCGATTTTCTTATCGATGCGTTCTTTATGTTCAAAAGGATAGTGTGACTGCGCGAATGGCATCGCCCCCGAATCAAACCACACGTCTGCCACATCCGGCACGCGCTTCATGGACGATCCGCACCCCGTGCATCGTACAGCGACAGCATCAATATACGGACGATGTACATCAAGCTCCCCTTTATCGTTGCGAGGCAGCGCTACTGCAAGAACCTTGTTAATGTCTCCGTTTTTTGGATATTTACCACTCGGTTTTTTGTGGTCTTCGAGTACCGCCTTCATCACTCCCTCCAAAAACCACAACGTATCAGCGTGACTTACGATGATAATACGTTTGTGTTTGTGAAGTGTTTCGACACGCTGGAAAAACCGATAGGCCCGTTTTTTAAGATCATCCCACGACTCTCCATCACCCGGAAATGGAGTCGTAAAACGATCCACTCGCTCTTCCCATGCATCAATCTCTGACTCCGGCTTCATATTAAAGTCTCCAATATGAACCTCTCGCAAGTCCTCATCATATAAAACCGGTACGCCAAGCTCACGCGCAAGAATTTCTGTCGTCTCTTTTGTACGCAAGAGATCCGACGACAAAATAAGATCGATCTTTGCCTTTTTCAATTTCTTCGCCGCCAATTTTATCTCCTTTACTCCACGTGGCGTCAATCCAAGTTGATCTCCTTTTACTGTATTGGAGCCGATCTGGAGCTGATTATTTTTTGCAAAACCATGTCGTACAAAATAATACACGTTGTCACTCGTAACGCCATGCTCTCCTAGTTCCTTCATCGAGCCAAACACATCGACACGGTCACACCCCTCACACTTCCACACAGGAATCGGCGCGCCCCAATACCGTTCGCGTGAAAACGCCCAATCTCGCGCATCCTTAATCCATTGGCCAAACCGCCCATCTTTTAAATGTGCTGGATGCCATTCAACTGTTTTATTTGCCTCAACAAGCTCGCGGCGCAATTTACTGACACGCACCCACCATGACCGGCGCGCCACGTACAGAAGCGGCGTATCGCAACGCCAACAAAATGGGTAGTCGTGCTCGTATACTTCTTTTTTCCAAAGAAGATTTTTTTGTTCGAGATCTTTAATGATTAACGGGTCAGCATCTTTTACAAAAATTCCCTGCCACTGTGGCACCACATTCGTAAAACGCCCCTCGTCATCGATTGTCGTAAGAATAGGCAAATCAAATTCTCGTCCAACTTTCATATCGTCCTCACCAAATGCCGGCGCAATATGCACGATGCCCGTACCATCATCTTCGGAGATGAATTTTGCGGACACTACTTTATATGGTACGTTTTCAGCGCGAAATGGTGGATCATATTCAAGTCCCACAAGATTTGCTCCTTTTTCCGCCCACTGCTGCTCTCTTTCTGGAAAAAGCTTGTCCGCAAGCTTTTTAAGCATAATAAACTTCTCACCCTTATCATCAACAGTGACGTACTCAAGATCAGGATGTACCGCCGCCGCGACGTTGGCAGGCAAAGTCCATGGCGTTGTCGTCCATACAAGCAGTGAACCTCGTCGAGTTTTTAAGGGAAATCTTACGTATACTGAATCGTCTTTTGTTTTTTTGTACCCTTGAGCAAGCTCATGACTTGAAAGTGCGGTGCCACATCGCACGCACCACGGCAAAATTTTATAATCTTCATAAAAAAGCTTTTTATTCCAAAACTCCTTGATAACCCACCAGAGCGATTCAATATATGTATTATTGAGCGTGACATACGCGTTCTTAAAATCGAGCCAGTAGCCCATGCGATCGGTCATCTTCTCCCACTCGCCTTTGTAAAAAAATACGTCCTCGCGAGCTGTCTCAACAAATTTCTGAATACCAATTTTTTCTTCAATATCTCGCTTGCGCGTAATACCAAGTTTTTTTTCGGCAGCCATCTCTGTCGGCAACCCATGCGTATCCCACCCCGCCCTTC
>ERZ1292625.4213-Hain-H41-01um-R1-4213-length-10939-cov-4_pt1 | contig 10939 bp, 7 predicted proteins | sample MGYA00564400_ERZ1292625 | MGnify/ENA primary metagenome ERZ1292625 (study PRJEB36523, sample SAMEA6512639) | groundwater metagenome | collected 2019-01-08 | study: AquaDiva: Metagenomics assemblies of 32 groundwater samples
TTCGAAAGTGAAGCCCCTCCAAGAGATACTAAAGACGGCTGAGGCGCTTATCGGCGTCCCGTATAAATACGGTGCGCGCATACGGAAAGACGCACCACGCGCCTTCGATTGCTCGTCATTTTTAAGCTACATATTTACCCAAGGAGGAATTCGTATCCCGCGCATGGCTATTGATCAATATTTTTATGGCGACGAGATCAAAAAAAAGAACGATTTTAGGCCCGGAGATGTTGTATTTTCAGTCGATGCAAAGGATTCTCATATCCGCCATGAATCAAAAGATTTTCTCAGGGGTGGAAAAGTTCCAGAAGGAGTAAGTCACTGCGGGTTATACATCGGCAAAGGAGACGTTATACACGCTTCTGGCGCTACGGGTGCGGTTGTGCGGGAATCTTTAGAGGAGAGCAGGGGTTTTACTCACATTGTCGGATTACGGAGAATGTTCCAAAGCAAAGAGCCGAGGTTTGTCGTCACAGTCCCTTTTTGGCGGCGGGATATACGCATAAAAGAAGATTTGATAGAGGAAATAGGCCGTCTATACGGATATAGAAACGTCGCCCTGAAGGCGCCGAATCGTCCCCGGAAGAAGCCGATTCCCAACACGATGGCTGCATACCGGGAACTCGTGAGCACACTGCTTTGCAGCGCAGGATTTTCTGAGGTGTATACATATGTATTTCGTGAAAAAGGCGCCCGAGAGCTCTTAAATCCGCTTGCATCTGATAAAAAATTCCTGAGGAAAAACCTCCGTGACGGGCTTTTGCAGAGCCTCTCGCTAAACTCGAAGAATAAGGCGTTACTCGGGGTATCATCCGTGAAAATTTTTGAGATAGGGAACGTTTTTGAGGCAGGACGCGAACATATCTCATTGGGTGTCGCCGCCCAAGATGCGCGAGTACTTCACGATATCGTCATTCCGGGTTTAAAAAAGATCAATCCGCACGCTTCTCTTCCGGTAGACGGGAATATCCTTGAACTTGATTTTGATGCCTTTATCAAAAATCTTCCGGCAGTCCGTGTTCGTTCCGTACACACAGAAGATACGCTTAGAATCAAATATGTTCCGTTTTCCGAATACCCATTTGCTCTGCGCGATATCGCAGTGTGGGTTCCGGGAAAAATTAAATCTCATGATGTGCAGGCCGTACTGGAAAAACAGAGCGGACCCTTCCTCATCCGTGCCGACATATTCGATGAATATAGGAAAGATGGCAACGTGTCGTATGCGTTTCGCCTTGTTTTCCAATCACATGAAAAAACACTTTCTGATGATGAGGTTGGCGCCATAATGCAAACTCTCACGAATTTTTTGAACTCGAAGCCAGGATGGCACGTGAGGTAGCGATTACCCCAAAACCTATATTTTACAAGGCAAAAATAAGCTTTTTCCCTTGTGGAAGAGGTTGTTTTTTGGTATCATATAAGCAATAAAAGGGCCGCGTAAGCGGCGCTCATATTTTGTTAGTATGGCGCTCAAAAGGTTAAAAATAAAAAGCGTAAAAGATTCTCGTACCCCTGCTCCCAGGAAGGCTGTTTCTCGTAGTGATAGTGAGGAATCGGTGAAAAAAAACACACCCAAAGCAGACAAGAAACCAAGATTAACAAATCTTAAAACACAAGAAACCTCGTCTTCCAAGGCGCCTGAGGGAGAATATAGTGCCGCCGCCATCACCGTCCTTGAAGGGTTGGAGCCGGTGCGGCGGCGGCCCGGCATGTATATCGGCACCACAGGCCCCGAAGGGCTTCACCATCTTTTGTGGGAAACCTTCGACAACTCCAGAGATGAAGCAATGGGTAGTTTTGCGAACCGTATAGAAATAGTTCTTCTTCCCGATGATTATATCCGTGTCACGGATAACGGGCGTGGCATACCGGTTGATATCCACAAACAAACAAAAGTCTCCGCACTCGAGACGATCATGACGACGCTTCATGCGGGAGGAAAATTCGGCGGCGAAGGATATAAAGTTTCCGGAGGCCTTCATGGTGTCGGTATCTCCGTTGTGAATGCGCTTTCAGAGGTGACTATCGCAGAAGTTCATCGCGATGGAGGAAAATATATGCAAGAGTATCGGCGCGGGGAGCCTGTCGCCAAGGTAAAAAAGATCCGCGCATCAGATATGCGGGGAACCATTATCACATTCAAGCCGGATAAGGAAATATTCAATGATACATCGTTCCAATGGAAGAAAATAATCGACCATCTTCGCCAGCAGGCATATCTCGTGAAAGGCGTCCGTATTACCGTTATTGATGCGCGTGGCATTGAGAGGAAGACTATGCAGCTTGACGACGTTTTTTATTTTAAAGAGCTGGAATGTGAAGCGCCGGAGACGAATTTTTATTTTGAAGGGGGGATTTCCTCGATGGTGAAGTTTTATAACGAACTTCTTAAGCCGATACATAAGAGCGTTTTCTATGCTGAAAAAACGGCGGACAATGTCGCCGTGGAGGCGGCGCTCCAGTATGTCGATGATATTTCATCGCGGGAACTTGCGTTCGCGAATAATACATATAACTCAGAAGGAGGCACGCACATAACGGGTTTCCGGACGGCGCTTACGCGGACATTGAACAATTACGCGAAAAAGAACAATCTCCTCAAGGCGGGAGACGATACGCTCTCGGGAGATGATGTCCGCGAAGGACTCACTGCCGTAGTTTCGGTAAAGCTCAGGGAAATCCAGTTCGAAGGGCAGACAAAAGCAAAGCTGGGAAGCGTTGAAGCGCGTGGCGCGGTTGAACAGGTGTTTAGCGAAGCGTTCGATGCGTTCCTTGAAGAGAATCCTGCAGATGCGCGGGCAATCGTCGCGAAAGTCATTCTGGCGCTCAAGGCGCGGAAAGCCGCAAAAGCGGCGAAAGAAAGCGTTCTGCGGAAAGGCGCACTCGAGGGTTTCACACTTCCGGGAAAGCTTGCCGATTGCCAAAGCAGAGATGCATCAGAATCCGAACTCTTCATCGTGGAGGGCGATTCGGCTGGTGGCTCCGCAAAGACGGGGCGTGACAGAAGAACGCAGGCGATATTGCCGCTTCGCGGAAAGATCCTAAACGTTGAGCGCGCGCGGCTTGATAAAATGCTTGCCTCAAACGAGATAAAAGCGCTTGTGATAGCTCTTGGCACCGCTATCGGGGACACGTTTAATATTGAGAAACTACGTTATCATAAAATCATCATTGCAACCGATGCGGACGTTGATGGCGCGCACATCAGAACGCTTCTTCTGACACTTTTCTATCGGTATTTTAAGCCACTTGTTGAATCGGGAAATATCTTTATCGCGACACCGCCGCTCTATAAAATAAAGAAAGGCAAGGAAATTCACTACGTATACTCCGAAGAAGAGAAGAATAAAGTCGCCGGAAAAGAAATCTCCATTGAAGAGGTTCCAGGCGAGGAAGAGGCAGAAGGGGAAGAGAAGGAAGGCAAGAAAGCGCCCAAACTCTCACTCCAGCGCTACAAAGGTCTTGGAGAGATGAACCCGGAGGAACTCTGGGAAACGACGATGAATCCGGCGACAAGGACGCTCAAAAAAGTCACTATAGATGATGCCCGCGAGGCGGATAAGGTATTTGATATTTTGATGGGAACAGACGTGCCGTCACGAAAATCGTTCATCCAGACCCACGCGAAAGAGGCTGATTTGGATATTTGAGGTCTTTAATTTAGAGAGTTCTTTCCGCAATCTCCTTTTTTAATTTTTTGACGAGTTCTTCAGCCGGCAATTGAAGCGCTTCTTTTTTGTCGCGGCTTTCAAGAGTTATTGTGCTAGATTCGACTTCTTTGTCTCCGACGATGGCGAGATAGGGGATTTTCTGCTCTTTCGCCACCCTGATTCTTTTGCCGAGAGTTTCATTCTCTCCGTAGAGCTCTGTTCGGATTCCGCTTTCATGAAGCTTCTTTCGCACTTCCTCTGCATAGGCTTTATGTTTGTCGCTTACAGGGAGTATCGCGATCTGAACAGGTGAGAGCCAGAGCGGGAAAGCGCCTGCGTAGTGCTCGATAAGGAATGCCATAATGCGTTCGATAGCACCGATAGATGAACGGTGCACGACGAACGCGCGCTTTTTGGAGCCGTCAGAACCGATGTACGACAAATCAAACCGGTCGGGCATGCAGAAATCGTATTGCACGGTGAACGCCGTGTCTTCTTTGCCATTTACGTTCTTCATCTGAATGTCTATTTTGGGGCCGTAAAACGCGGCTTCGTTCCTCGCTTCACCGAACGCGCTTCCTCGTTTTGTGAGAAGCTCGCGGAGGAGCATCTCGCTTTTTTCCCATGCCGCATCGTTTTTGTAGTATTTTTCCGTATTTGCGCGGTCGCCGAGCGATAGCCGGTAGTGGTAATGCTCTCCATATACGAGGCCGAATGTTTTAGTGACATATTCAATAAGGTCGAGCGCTTTACCGATCTCCGCAATCGCTTCTTCTTCTGAAGCGCAGATAATATGTGCATCCGCAAGACAGAATGTCCGGACTCTCTGGAGACCCATAAGCTCTCCTGATTGCTCATAGCGATAGAGGCGCGCGATTTCCGCAATACGCATAGGGAGTTCACGATAGCTTCTCGGCCTCGAAAGATAAAGCTGAAAATGGTGTGGGCACGTCATTGGCCGGAGCATGAATTTCTCATCATCGATCTCTATTGGCGCATACATGGAATCCTTGTAATGCGGATAATGTCCGGATTTGATGTAGAGTTCGAGCTTTGCGATATCGGGAGTATACACATGGAGATATCCGCGACGAATTTCCTCGTCGACGATAAAACGTTCCAGCTCACGTCGTATGGTGGCGCCTTTCGGGGTAAAGAGCGGCAGGCCTTTACCGACGGTCTCGTCTATATAATATAAATCGAGCTTTCGTCCAAGTATCTTATGGTCGCGTTCATCGCGCTTCTGTTCATCAGGCGTGTTCATGGATTCTATGATAGCAAATTTAACTCCACCGCTCTAGGTATCGCTGTTCATCCATTACGCTTTCAACTCTTTTACTTTCTCAATAATAAAAGAGGGCGTGCCGTTCCGATGAGACGTCTTCCCCTTTGCAAGAATTTTTTTATCGGTGGCAAGGAGCTCTTTGTACTCATGGAACGATCTCGGAAAAACGACACTTTCAATTCTATCGTTGAAATCAGCTATCTTTATGAATGCCATTTGTTCGCCCTTGCTCGTGAGTATGATTTTCACTTCCTCGATGATGCCGCCCACGATGGTGGGGAACCCTTCACGGAGTAGTTTTATTTTCCTGATATCAATATCAAGTTTTGCAAGTTTTTCCCGATGCTCTTCAAGCGGGTGCCCCGAGATATAGAGCCCCAGAAGCTCTTTCTCCCAGAGCAGTTTTTGCTCTTTTGAGACGGGAGGGGATTCGCGCAGTTTAAGTTTTGGAACAGATGAAGCGTCTTCCATAAGTCCGAAAAGAGAGCTCTGCCGCGTAGTGCCTTTCGCGCACTCATGATTATATGCAAGCGCCTCTTCCATGTTGCCGAGCATTGCCGCCCGGTCTCCAAGCGCGTCCAATGCTCCTGATTTAATAAGCGCCTCCAGAGATTTTTTATTCAAATTTTTGTGCTTGATCCGTTCCAGAAAATCCGCAAACGATGAAAACTTCCCGGATTTCTCCCGCTCATCTATAATGACGTTCGCGATCTCATTGCCGAAATTTTTAATGGAATAGAGTCCGAATCGGATCTACCGTATTGGCTTCCCATTGTGCTGTCCGGACACTACGGTAAAATCTCCAAAACTTTCATTCACATCGGGAGAAAGCACCGGGATTCCCATCCGCACGCATTCAGCGATCGCTTCCGAGATTTTTTCCACATCTCCGGCGTCTGCGGTCAGGATCGCGGTCATGTATTCAACGGGAAAGTTCGCTTTCATGTATGCCGTCTGGTAGGCGACACGCCCGTAGCTTGCGGCATGCGCTTTATTGAAGCCGTACGCCTGGAACGGCTCAAATAATTTCCAAAGTTTCTCGGCAAATGCCTCGGTCTGTCCGTTCGCCACGATGCCTTTAATAAGCTTCTCTTTTTGTGCTGCCATCTCGGCGGGAATTTTTTTACCGACTGCTTTACGGAACTTGTCGGCTTCAAGCCATGAGTATCCTGCAAGTTCTATTGCGGAGAAAAGCAGGTCATCTTGGTAGACGATAAGGCCGTATGATTGGTCAAGATATTTTTTCATCCGCGGATCAAGGTATGATACGAGGTGCGGGTTGCGCTTTCGCTCGATGTACTGCGGGATAGTATCCATGGGGCCCGGGCGGTAGAGGGCAACCATGGCATTAATATCGTGAATGGTCGTCGGCTTAAGTTCTTTGAGGTAACGCGTCATGCCGCTTCCGTTCAGTTGGAAGAGCCCCATCGTTTCTCCCTTCGCGAGCATTGCGAATGTTTTCTTGTCATCAAGCGGAATGTTCTGGATATCTATGGATATGTCGTGGAATTTTTTGACAAGTCGGACCGCGTTCTCAAGAATAGCAAGGTTTTTGATTCCCAAAAAATCGAATTTAAGGAGCCCCGCGTCTTCGACTGCGTACATATCATACTGCGTAATAATTTTTCCGCCGCGCGGATCGAGCTGGGTCGGGACGAATTCCGAAAGCGGACGTGGCGCGATGACAACCCCTGCGGCATGCACTGAAATATGCCGAACACATCCCTCAAGGCGGCGCGCAAGGTCTATGATTTCCTTGCTTGTTGAGTCGTGTTCATACAATTCCTTATGCTCAGGAACCGTCTCGAGAGCCCTATCAATGGTCATCGGAAATCCTTGAGAACCCATGGGAATAAGGCGTGAGATTTTATCCCCGATACTATAGGGGTGTCCTAACGCTCGCGCGACGTCCCGCACGGAGCCCTTCGCCATCATGATGCCGAATGTACCGATTTGTGCTACTTTATCCTCGCCGTATTTTTTACGCGCGTATTCAATGACCTCATCACGCCGGTTATCGGCAAAATCCATATCGATATCCGGAGCAGAGGGGCGTTCGGGATTAAGGAAACGCTCAAACGGAAGCTTATACTCAAGCGGATTAACATGCGTGACAGAGAGGAGGTATGTTATCAAAGACCCTGCAACCGAACCCCTGATTTCCGTCAGGATGCCGTTTTTTTGCGCGTATTCGATAAGGTCTGCCACAACAAGGAAATACGGAGAATACCCTTTATTTCGGATTATCTGCAGTTCGTATTCGATACGCTGTTGTATCTCTTCCGATGCGGGAAGATTTCTTTTTTGGATTCCGGCATACACAAGACGCCGCAGTTCATCGTCATATGTCGTGCCGTCCGGGAGCGGCAAGTTCGGGAATACCCATTTCCCGAGCTCGAGTTCTATGTCGCACATGTCTGCAACTTTTCCTGTATTCTCGACCGCCTCAGGAGCGTCTTTGAAGTATTCGTATGCTTTTTCGGTATCGATGAAGGAAAAATCATCGGAGTTCATGGAGAATCTGTTCTCGTCTTTCAAGTCGGCATTCGTCTGTATCGCAAGGAGCGTCTCATGCGCCTGCATATCGTCCGAATGAAGATAGTGCGAATCTTGCGTCGCAACAAGCGGTATATGTAACTTCTTTGAGAGCCGGATTATCTCATTCTGCACTTTTTCGATGCCCTCGACTCCCGGATGGTGCATGATCTCAAGGAAATAATTTTCTACGCCGAATATCTCCTGATGTTCACGGACAATGCGCTCTGCTTCATCACCCTTGCCGTTTCGAAATGCTCGTGAAAGTTCGCTTCCGAAACACCCGGAAAGCGCAATAATACCCTGAGAGTGTTTCCGGAGTATTTCTTTATCCATCCTCGGCTTGTAGTAATATCCCTCGAGATGGGAGAGCGTGACAAGCTGTATCAGATTTTTGTATCCGACAGCATTTTTTGCGAGAAGCGTCAGGTGATAGCGCGTCGTATCGATCCCTGGGCGTTTATCGAATCGCGATCCCGGCGTAATGTATGCCTCAACTCCGATGATCGGTTTTATTCCCTCGGCTTTACATTTTTTGTAGAATTCGAGTGCCCCATAAAGATTGGCGTGATCTGTGAGAGCGAGCGCCGGCTTCTTGTAACGTTTGGCAAGAGAGACCATCTCGTCTATTTTTGAAAGGCCGTCAAGAAGAGAGTAGTGAGAATGCGTATGGAGGTGGACGAAAGGCTTCATGGTAGAATCCATTATATCATACGCACTATGGCAAAAAATCCGCACATGATGCTCCCCATAGCGGGTGTTGACGAAGCGGGCAGGGGACCACTCGCCGGTCCCGTAACGGTTGCCGCAGTCATACTTTTTGACAAGCAAGGATACGGGCATATTCATGGCATCAAGGATTCAAAACGATTGTCACCTGCTCAAAGAGAGGTTTGGTTTTTAAGAGCGCACAAACTCAAAGCGCAAGGAATCCTCGATTTTGCGGTATCCTCAAGCAGTGAAGACATCATCGACACGAAGGGTATAGTGTTCGGGATAAAAAAAGCCTTACACAGGGTGCTCAAAAGGGTCTGCCAGGACGCCGCGCATACAATGATACTTCTCGACGGAAGCCTCGCGGCCCCTTCGTCATATCTATATCAGGAAACTATTATTCGCGGCGACGAAAAAGAACCGCTCATCGCGCTTGCGTCGGTGATAGCAAAAGTCACGCGTGATAGGTATATGGTCCGTTGCGCAAAGAAATTTCCACAGTACGGGTTTGATATCCATAAGGGATATGGAACGCAAAGGCATTATGCCGCGCTCAAAAAGCACGGTATATCTCCGCTGCACAGAAAGAGCTTCTTGACTGGCATAGAATCCGCCTCTCCCGAGCGGCTTGCATAAACTACAAATATAAGGTACACTACGCTGCATATGACTGTACGAATGCGCCATACGCGTGCGCATACAAGAAACAGGCGCTCGCATCACGCTCTCGAAGAGGGGCGCTTCTCGCGCTGTGCACACTGTAGCGCTCTGCATATGCGCCACCGGGCGTGTGGGAATTGCGGCACATATCGCGGCAGGAATGTCCTTGATGTCGCAAAAAAACTTGAGAAGAAGGCGAAGAAAGCAAAAGAGCGCGAAAAAGAGGAGATGAAGCAATAAACCAAGCGCAGAGAAGTTTAGCGTTTAGGGTTTAGTATTCAGCGTCTAAATGGCTAACCGGCACCTTTCCAGAAGTATAGTGATGCAAACACTCTTTGAGTGGGATTTTAACGGTTGCAACGATAGCCGTATCTTTGATATTCTCGTGCGCAACGCAGGAGAGTTCGCTCCCGGGGCAGGTGATTCATCATATATCAAAGATCTGATCGCGGGCATCCTGGAAAAGCGCACGACTCTCGATTCGATCATCATAAAAGCGGCGCCAGAGTGGCCGATCGATAAAATCTCCATTATCGACCGGAACATTCTTCGCATCGGTTTGTACGAACTCTTGTTCACGGACAGGAGTGAAGTTCCCGCGAAGGTCGCGATCAATGAATCTATCGAGCTTGCGAAATCGTTCGGCGGGGAGAATAGCAGTAAATTCGTGAACGGAGTTTTGGGCGCCGTATATCGCGAGCTTGGAGAGCCCGGCAAGGACGATGGCGGAAGTCGTAAGGCACGCAAGAATGTCGATTTCAATAAGATGCCGATAGAGAAGCTGGGAGGCGCGGTTGTCTATGCGAAGAACGGCGGAGAGATCCATCTCGCCCTCGTCCACGATGTATTCGGACGCTGGACGCTTTCAAAAGGGAAGATAGAGGAAAAAGAAGACGAAGCGGCGGCTACTGTGCGTGAAATAAAAGAAGAGATCGGCGTTGATATCGCGATACAGGGAAAGATCGGTAAAAATGAGTATGTCGCGTCAGACCCGGAACGGGGGAAAATACGAAAACAAGTGACATACTTTTTGGGCGAGGCTTCATACGGAGATCTCACGCTCGAATCTTCCGGGGGGCTTGACGGGGCACGATGGTTCTCGCTTGAAGAACTTCCGCAGCTTAAAATGTACGACGACATACTCCCCATAGTCGCGAAAGGAATACAGATGATTACTAAATAAACTATTGCATTTGACCTTTGACATTTGGCAATTGACCGCGTCGTCTCTCTGTCACATTGTTAAATGTCACACGTCAAATGTTCATTACGCATGAAACAAATAGATTTTTCTCGTTTCGAGGATAGTATCGGCGTATCGTTCAGTGACAAAGCACTCCTTAAGCAAGCATTCACACACCGGTCATATCTGAACGAAAACCCCCGCGAAAGGCTTTCGCATAATGAGCGGCTTGAATTTCTCGGCGACGCGGTGCTCGAGCTTATTGCGACAGAATATCTTTTTAAGAAATATCCCGACAAGAATGAGGGCGAATTGACTGCGTATCGCGCCGCCCTCGTAAATACCATCACACTCTCGGAGACGGCTCAGTCTATGAATATAAATGAGTTCCTCCTTCTCTCGCGGGGAGAACAGCGCGACACCGGCAAGGCAAGGCAATATATTCTTGCGAACACATTCGAGGCATTTGTCGGAGCGTTGTATCTTGATAAAGGATATGCCGTAGTCGAAAAGATTTTGTATAAGATACTGTTCCCAAGGCTTGAGAAGATACTCTCGGAGCGCTCGTGGCAAGATGCGAAGAGCAGATTTCAGGAAAAAGCGCAGGAGGTTTTGAGCATCACACCGGCGTATAAGGTCTTAAAAGAAATGGGACCCGACCACGACAAAACGTTCGTAGTGGGGGTCTTCCTTGGCGATACTAAAATTGCCGAGGGCTCGGGTCGCTCTAAGCAGGATGCGGAACAAGATGCTGCTCGTGCTGGACTCTCACTAAAAGACTGGGAGAAGTAGCTCCCTAACAATTTGGTAGAATACAGGATATATGTCCGTGCATTTGAAACGTATCGAATTATCCGGCTTTAAGTCTTTCGCGAGGCCGTCTGCGCTTGATTTCACAACCCCCGTGAC
>ERZ1292625.4215-Hain-H41-01um-R1-4215-length-10937-cov-21_pt1 | contig 10937 bp, 13 predicted proteins | sample MGYA00564400_ERZ1292625 | MGnify/ENA primary metagenome ERZ1292625 (study PRJEB36523, sample SAMEA6512639) | groundwater metagenome | collected 2019-01-08 | study: AquaDiva: Metagenomics assemblies of 32 groundwater samples
AGGTCTGAACCTTCCATATTGTTTGATAAACCTCCACTCTTGTTTCACACATAACACGCGCGTGAGGGGCGCGGTTTTTGCGACCCTCTCGACGCGCTTGTTGATATATTCTTTACTCCTGACCGCTTTTGGCTAATGATAGAGTACCGTCGTTCAGAATGAAAAAAGGAATGTATGGTGCCTTCATTATAAATTCTTCTGTCAGAAGCCGTGTGTCTTCCAGCATCGTGTCCAATATCAGTTGAATTATTTTGTCTACGATCGACTTTACTTCAAGAACAGAAGCCGCCGTGAGCATGTTTTTTTGCATAGGGATGAATGATTCTTGATATTTGCTAACATCACAGCCATATAGAAAACCATCTTCAACGAACCCTAAGTTTCTTAAAGACTCCTCAATCTTTGCATGAAAAAAGATATTTCGATGATCTTTCAATTTGAGAAAACTATCGAATACAGCAAGCGGCGTCTCGAGATACTCTGGCTTAAAACCACGACACAATGCGGGCATGAGTTTTAATTTTTGTTCGATGTCAAAACGTTTTTCGATATTCAAACTGCTATCACGGAAATCTTTCTTCAGGAAAGAATGAAAAACTAGGTTAATGAATCCTTCTAGCGCCATAAAATAATATGTTATTGCTGACAAGAAATATGTACCCGACGCCAGCATATATAGTTCCATATGATTTCTTTTCTCCTCATCGTATAAATCGCTGGTTCTTGCATCGTATTTAATGCTTTCAGCTCGGATCAATTCTTCTTGACTTGCAGCCATGTTCTGCAAGATTTCTGCGCTTATATAATTGGAACGGTAAACGTTAAATAGCTGATAAAATTTCAAGCCCTCTTGGTTTTTAAATTCTTTGATGGGATCAAATAGTTTACGCAATTTTTCTTTCTTCGCCTCAGCCAGCAGCGAAGCAATAAACTTGTTTGCCTGGTCCACGTCTTGAACCGCAACTTTAGCATCTTTATCAATAACAATGTGAGCAAAATACAAGACAGTAAGTCGATCTTTTGTTCCTATTTCAACTAAACCGCCACTTGGTAGTCTGAAAATATATTTCCAGTTTACCGGGAAAGGCTTTAATTCGCCTGACTCAAATTTCGTATTTATTTCTGATGTCGTTAAGACGGACCATTGTGAATGTTCTTCCAGGCGTCGCATAGTGACGATCTCAGGCATAGTAGCAGAATTATTATTGCCAACCAGTGCACACTCATATATCAAAGGCTCACGGTAAATGGATTTTAATAGACGATGCCAAAAGATGACCTCGTATTCCTCAACATGTTCTCTTTGAAATTCGATAAGCTGGATTTCGTAGTCATTGGGTACTTCATGGCTCTTTAACGGAGGGAACTGATCATAAATACGATCTTTTGGCTTTTCTCTGAATTTGGAATCTATATCTGCCATTTATGGCCCCTTTTTCTCAGAATCAACAAGTTCTTATCGGAACGGAAACCGCCCCTATAAGTTCGGAAATCCGGTATTAGCGAGCCCTGCAAAGGGCGGGCCAACCTGAAGGTATCTTCGATAGATTTCATATTCGAAGACCCTTTCGGCGCGGGCCTTGATCGCGAGTATTTCGAGAAAGCGGTTGTGCATGGTCCTGATGCGCTCGATGGGAGTGAGCTTGAGGAATGCCTTTCGCTCTTCCTCTTTTGCTCTGTCCATGACTGATTTCATAAATACAGCGTACCAAAACGGAGGTGGGTTGACAAGGGATTTTTTGGCGTAGAAAATATCGTTATGCTGTCAGGCGACGGGCTGCTCACTCTTCGCCGATAGCTTCCACATCAGCCAGGTCCTTCTTCCTCCCTAAGGCACGTTTATTACGGAGGAACTCCTCTCTGCCCAAAAAATATACGGAAACGTCACCGTAGGCCCCCTGTGCGCGGCCTGCGGCGGCTTCCTCCCAGGACACCCCGGTAATGGACGTCACGATGTCGACACGAACAGGCGGGACGCCGAGTTGCACGACCTTGCCGGGAGCGGCGAAATCCTCGACCGTCAGGCCAAGTGAGCCGAAACCGAACGCGTCAAGGGCGCGAAGAATGCGCTGACCATTCTCCCAGTCGGGCCGCACGAGAATATCCAGGTCCCCCGTGTATCTCGGCGCGCCATGATACGCGAGCGCAAATGCGCCGACGATGATGTAGTCAACTTCATGGGCGTTTAACAACGCGAGCAATTCTTTGAAGTCGTTCTGCGCTTCCATGTCGATCTCTCCGTATGCGCTCAAGGGCGGCAAGACGCTCCTGGGGTGATTTGGACAGCCAGTAAACAAGATTCTGCCGTATTTCCGCGAGATCGTGCAGACTTTTTTTTGCCACCGTCTTCTCGATCATTTTCCACACCTGTTATCGGGCAGCGCGCTCGTAATGTCTCGGATTGTCTTTAAGGTATCTCGTATAGATTTCATATTCAGAGACTCCTTCTCCTCGTGCTTTTATCGCAATGATTTGGAGAAGGATATCATGCATGGTTTCCATTCTGTCGAGTGGAGAACGCTTGAGAAACTCTTTTCGCTCTTCCTCTTTTGCTGTGTCCATTACCGACTTCTTCATAGAAGTAGCCTATCAAATTTAGGCTGGATTTACAAGGCAATTCTGATTATCGCGAAGAAGGCATTTGGCCAAGGAAGGACGGGGATAAATAAGTATCCGGAAAGCTGTAACGGTGACAAGGCTCGTATCGTAGTTCGGAAAGAGTCGTGGGTGGTTATCGGCCGGTCTTTTTCTCCTTTTTGTTCTTCACGGCCCGCTGCGAGCCCAGCCCCTTGCCGACGAGGTAGCAGAACCCCTTGACGGCATCTTCGATCCCCACGAGGCGCCCCTCGGCGAGGAGCTGTTCGATGGTCCAGATGATCCGCGGGACGGTCCTGCCGTTCGTGACGGTGGGGGTGTACGAGATGTCATGTTCGGTGATGACGCCTTTCTTCACGAGCTGGTCGAGCCGTTCGATCACCAATGCGGCGTCCCGCTTCCCGTGTTCCATCGGTTTTTTAACATCTATATCCGGTTTGACCGCCTTCGCCGCCATGGTGTATTCCTCCCTTGTTTATGTTCCAAGCCGTATCTATATACTATCACACCACTCCCTGGCATTCTGAAACATTCTGATCCACGGAGAGGCGGCAAGGGATTTTTTGAGGCGCTCCGGCATCCAGCCCACTGCCAGGTGAGCGCAACGCGCTCGGGGTGCGGCATCATGACGAGGTGCCGTCCGTCCGGGGAGCAGAGGCCGGCAATGCGAAGCTAACCGGCCGCCTGTTTCTTGGTGGTCCGTGTTGAGCGCTTGGTCAGGCCAATGGAGTGTTGCGCCAGCTTCATAAGACTTCGCAACGCGGTATTGACGGCGTCTTCATCAGGAAAAGCCGCGGCCACGTCAGGGCTCAAGAGAACGAGATTCGTGCCCTTTTTATACTCGCCATAATATTTACCGCGTACGCCGACGCCGAGGCCTTCCCTCCGATACTCTTTTCTCATTTCTTCTTTAGCCGTTTTCATATATCGTCCTTTCATAGCGTGTTGCTCGCCTCGCGCTGATTATGCGAATTTTTCCATGCCGTTCAGTATGCACAACAACAAGCAAATGATTCATCTTGGAATGCCCAAAAGTCAGGAGTCTATGCTCTCCCGACGAATGATCCGGATCGGGAAATGATATTGCGAGCGGATCAGCAAATATCGTCGCAGCGTCATGAAAAGAGACGCCATGCTTTTTTCGGTTTATTTCCGACTTTTTGGGGTCCCACTCAAATTCCATTTTCACGGTCCTTTATACGGCATTATACACCAAAAACGAGAACGTGTGTACGATGGGTCGGCTCCCTGAACGGACCTCACCGCCTATCCGTTCTTCTCACACCACTCCCGGGCATTCTGGAACATCTTGAGCCACGGGGAGGCGGTGAGGGATTTTTTCAGATGCTCCGGAAGCCAGGCCCACTGCCACGTGAGCACGGTGCGCTCGGGGTGGGGCATTATGACGAAGTGCCTGCCGTCGGGCGAGCACAGACCGGCAATGCCAGCGGGAGAGCCGTTGGGATTGAAGGGGTAGGCTTCGGTGATCTTGCCGTCGTCATCCACGAAACGCACGGGAGCAAGGCCGTATTCGGCTTCGTTGAAAATCTTCCTATCCGGGAAGTACGCCTGCCCTTCACCGTGGGCGACCCAGATGCCGAGCACGGAATTCTCCATGCCCTTGAGCATGATGGAGGGACTAGAAAGGACCTTGACCGTCGCAAAGCGGGACTCGAACCTGCCCGACTTGTTATGGATGAAGCGCGGCTGGAACTCGTCCCGAATCCCTCTCCACGGCACCCAGCCGAGAAGCGCCATGAGCTGGCACCCGTTGCACACGCCGAGGCTGAAGGTGTCGGGCCGGTGATAGAAGCGTTCGAACTGGTCCCAGGCCTTTTTATTGAACCGGATGCTGGCTGCCCAGCCTTTTGCTGAATCCAACACGTCGGCGTAACTGAACCCGCCCACGAACGCGACACCGCGGAAGTCATCGAGCCTGACCCTGCCTTCGAGGAGGTCCGTCATGGTTACGTCCCAGGGCTCGAAGCCGGCGAGGTAGAAGGCGGAGACCATCTCGCGGTCGCCGTTGCTCCCTTCCTCGCGGACCACAGCGACTTTGGGTTTGTTCTCCTTGTTGAGGATCGATGCCTCGGTGGGCCGGGGCATGAAGGGAATCACGAACGACGGGCCTTTCCGGTCGTAGGTGTTCTTTCGCTCTGCCCGGATGTTCTCGGGGTTTCGCTGCATGAGGTCGAGGTGATGGCTCGTCTCTTCCCAGAGGTCGCGGAGCACGAGCATGTCTTCGTCAAGGACGGTCTTCCAGCTTATGGCTGCCTTGATCCGCTTTTCAACGATTGTCTTCCCGATGACATGGTACGGGACCTTAGCCTTGCTCAGGATGGAAAAGATTTCCGATTCATGCTCCGGCGCGCATTCCATTACCAGTCCGGCCTCTTCGGAGAACAGGACCGAAACCGCATCCTTGCCCTGCGTGACCTCCGACGGAAGGTTCACGTCAATGCCGCAGTTCCCGGCAAAGGCCATTTCCAGGAGCGTGGTGATGAGCCCGCCGTCGGAGCGGTCATGGCCCGAGAGGACCAGGCCTTTTTTGATGAGCTCCTGCACCGCGTTGAAGGCGCGCTTCAGCAGATCGGGTTCTTCGATGTCCGGAGACTCGTTCCCGACCTGGCCGAAGACCTGAGCAAGGGCCGAACCGCCAAGGCGGTTTCTTCCGCCCGAGAGGTCGATGAACAGGAGCACTCCCCGTCCCGGCGCTTTCAGGTCAGGCGTGATCGTTTTGGTAATATCCGGGCAGGTGACGTAGGCGGAGACGACAAGGGTGCCCGGAGACTTTACGGTCTCCGTCGATCCGTCGGGGTTCGTGACCCTGGCAGCCATGGACAGGCTGTCCTTGCCGCCGTCGATGGCAATGCCGAGTTCGATCATGAGGTCCCGCATGGCGATTGCGGCGTCATAAAGCCGCGCCCCTTCGCCGGGAAGTTTCGGCGCCCACATCCAGTTCCCTGAGCAGCGGATGTCTTCGAGCGCGCTCACCTCCGCCCAGACGATGTTCGTGAGCGCCTCGGCAACGCTCATCCGCGCCATAGCAGCGGGGTCGATAAGCTCCTTCACCGGCTGCTCGCCGATGGCGCAGGCGGCGCCCGTGGCGCCGAAGTGCGACTGGGCGACGACGGCAACATCGGACACGGTCAAATGGAGCGGGCCGCAGCACTGCTGCCGGGCGATGAGGCCCGTGACCGAGCGGTCAACCTTGTTCGTAAGGAACCGCTTGGAGCCGACGGAGAGCAGGCGCAGGACGCGGTCCAGCGCGGCGCGCACCGTCAGGTCCTTGGGAAGTTCGAGGGGCTTGAGGACGTCCTTCTTGTGGTCCAGCTTAAAGGTCTTCTGCGGCATATCGCCGAGAACTTTGGCGAGCTCCAAATTCACGGGCGTCGTTCCGTCGGTCTCATCGTAGAGAACGATGTAACCGTCGCCGGTGACCTGTCCGATGAACGCCACGGGCACGCGCTCCCGCAGGCAGAGCTCTTCAAAGAGGGCGCTCTGCTCCGGCTTGAGAAGAAGCGCGTTCTGCTCCTGGTACTCGGCGCCCCATATCTCGAGTGCCGAAAGCGTCTCGTCGCCGACCTGGATCTTCCTGATCTCGATCTTCGCCCCTGCCGGGTGGACGATCTCCTTCACCACGTTGCAGTTGCCGCCCGCTCCCTGGTCGTGGATGCTCACGATGGGGTTCTTGTCGCCCAGCTCCGCGCAGGCCCGGATCACCCGGTTCATCTTCTGTTCCATCTCGGCGTCGCCGCGCTGCACGGCGTTGAAGTCCAGCTCGGCGATGTTCTCCCCCTGGATCATGGAGGACGCCGCGCCGCCGCCCATGCCGATGCGGTACGCCGGTCCGCCGACCTTGACCACGAGCATGCCCTTTTCCGGTTCGGATTTTTTAGTGTGGCGGGAATCCATCTGGCCGATGCCGGCGCTGAACATGATGGGCTTGATCCACTCCCTGCGCTCGCCGCCGGGAAGCCTGAGGCCGAAGGAGCGGGTAAAGCCCTGGATCACGGGCTCGCCGAACTTGTTGCCGTAATCGGACGCGCCGTTGCTCGCCTCCACTTCGATCCGGAGGGGCGAGGCGAGATTATTCGGATATGCATATCCCGCGTCTTCCCAGGGGAGCGGGTAGCCGGGGATACGGAGGTTGCCCACACAGTAGGCCGCCGTGCCTGCGACCACGAGGCCGGCCGTGCCCGTTGCCTGCACGTCGCGGATCCGGCCGCCCGTGCCCGTCTCGGCGCCGGGGAAGGGCGCCACGCCCGAAGGGAAGTTGTGGGTCTCGGCCGTGAAGATGATGTGGTGCTTCCGTTTTGCCTCGCGGAACGGAGAGGACTTTCCGGGGACATCGGGGATGATGGTGGTGATGTCGTATCCCTTGATGGCGCTGGAGTTGTCGCTGAAGGCGATGACGCTGTTGTTCCGGTTCGCCTCGTAGGTGGCCTTCACGATCTTCATGAGCGTCTCAGGGACTTCCTGACCACGCACGATCAGTTTGCCTCTAAAGAACCAGTGGCGCGAATGCTCGCTGTTGGACTGGGAGAGGTCGAAGCACTCCACGTTCGTGGGGTTGCGTTTGATCTGGTTCACGAAGAGGTTCGTGTAGTAGTCCAGGTCCCAGTCGTCCAGCCCCAGGCCCATCTCGCGGTTGATCCGCTCCAGCGCCGCGCGACCCTCTTCCATGAGCGGCACGATGCGCACCGCCTCGGGCGTGATGCCCGTCTCGAAGGTAGTAAGCGGTCCAGGATAGGGACATTCCGTCATGCGGTCGTGGACCAGGGAGAGAAACGTACTCTGCTGTTCAGGGGTCAATGGCGTGTCGTCCTTGAGCAGGAGAAGATACCGGCGCGAACGCTCGATCCTCGTGATCTTCCGGAGTCCGCAGGCCTGGCAGATCGAGACGGCGTTCGTGGACCACGCCGTGGTGAAATTCATCCGGGGGCCGACCTCGTATAATGCGTGCCGAGGGACGAGGGAGGAGGGAGGAGGGAGGAAACTGCGGTCGGAAAATTTCTCCGGCTCGAAGGTCTCGGCAAGGAGCCAGCGCAGCAGACGCGTCTCATCCGCGGTGAGGGGTTCCGTCGCCGCGACGTTGAAGCAGAACTCGGTCTCGATCCCCCGGATGTCCGGCGTTACCTGCTGCTTGACGGTATCGAGCAAGGCCTCGGTCTGGAAGGCTGAAAGTGCCGGGGTGCGGTAAAGATGAAAGAGGGTCATAGCATGGGGTTCCTTTTAGGTGCTGACCTTATAATGCGGCAGTTGAGCCGTCGCCCCGCAGGGGCGTATCGGTCTTGACTCCTGGATCTCCCGAGCGAAGCGAGGGGTAAGGCACACACCACACAACGCCGCGTGGTGGCGCCGCGAAGCGGCGGCAACATCGTGAATCTAAGCGGCGCGGCTTTTTTTGCCGCGCCCGCTTGAGCGCCTTGTTAGACTCGTTGTTGCTTGGGCTACTGCGATGAGGGATTGCAGAGCTTTATTGACTGCTTCTTCGTTAGGGAATGCCGCGGCAACTTCTGGTTTTAAGACAACGATATTCGATGCCTCGCGCAAACGCTTGGCATATTTACCTCGCACCAGCGGGCCGGGGAAATCCGACCGCTTGTACTCCTCACGAAGTTCGTTTTTAGGTGTTCTTTTATCCTTCTTCATAAAGTTTTCGTTCTCCTTTGCTCGCCACACGAGCACTAATGATTCGAATTGTTTCGCTTGTGTCGGTATGAGAAATCACAAGCACTCTGCCCATCGCAGACATGCCGAACGTCACGTATCTAAATTCGCCGATCGAGTGGTCAGGATCAGCTCCGGTAACCGACATCGTATCGTACAAGGCTGTTGCGGCTTCCTCGAATGACACTTTATGCTTCCGAAGATTTGAATGCGCTTTGTTGGGATCCCATTCGATTTTCATAGGGGCGTGATACCACGTCTGCCAATATTCTTAAAGATTTTCTGGTGCAAACCGTTTATAATGTATTTTATCACCTTTTCAATTCAGATTCAAAACCATATTTCAGAGAAATGTTCCGTCGCCGCGACGTTGAAGCGGAACTCGGTCTCGATCTCCCGGATGTCCGGCGTTATCTGTTGCTTGACGGTATCGAGCAATGCCTCGGTCTGGAAGGTCGACAGCGCCGGGGTGCATTAAAGATGAAGGAGGGTCATATCATGGGTTCCTTTTAAGTGCTGACCTTATAATAACGACGAGTTCACACGCCGCGTAGCGGTCGGCGTGGAACGAAGTGTTAGCTGTATTTTTTGAGTTCCGCTAAGAACATATCGATGTTGTTGTCTATATCGTGTTTCCAGATTTCAAAACCCTTGTGGTTTTTGATCGTCTTAACAGTATGTGCGGCTACCTCGCGAAGTGCTTCTTTTTGATCTTCATCAAAAGCGCCACGTTTATGTATGTAAACGGCTTGATACAAGTTATGAAAAAGAAATGAAACAAACTCTTCATCCGGCTCATTTTGGGTCAGAATTTCAAGCAAGTAATCAAGATATGCCCTTAGATAATAGTTGAGAGCGCTTGGCTCAAGTATCGACCATTCTTCCAAGCGGTAGTCTGCGCCTTGAACAGCATCCTTCAGCGTTTTGAGGTGCTTAAATAAGTCGCTCCACGATTGACATAGAAATGCCTTTTCTGCATCTTCTTTGAGAAATGGATCGACGCCATCTTGCTTAATCAATTCATTTCGAGTGGGAACCTGATTCCCACCAAAGCAAGCAGCAATTTTGTTCTGTAGTGTGATCATGTCAGTAGCTAACCAGTTATTGAGCAGACCTTGATATCATCGCAAATGGAATATTAGCCGAGCAGCCCCATTACGCGAGACACATGATTGGTGTTCATTTTGTTTTCTTATACGGCAGAATCTTCATGGCCACCCTGTCCGACAGGGCGTCGAATTCGGGATCTTTATGCACGAGCGTCGCATTGCGTGTGATCGCGGTGGCGACGATCCAGCTGTCCGCTACCGAAATGCGGCACTGCGCCTTCAGCTCAGAGGCTGTCATGAGAAGCCGGTCATCCACATCAACACGGACGGCAGGAAGATGGCAGAGAGATCTGAAAATTTCGTCCGCAGCCTTCTGTCCCTGGTCCTTCCAGAGCCTGTACCGGCATTCCATAAAGGTCATGAAGGAAATGAGGATTGGCTTTCGTGAGGATGCCTCGCGCAGAATCTTTTCTACCGTGGAGGCGCCTTCCTCGTTGTTCCAGAGCGCCAGGATTGCCGAGGTGTCAAGGACAAAGGACTCAGGACTTTCTGTCACGCTCTTCTTCCTCCAGGCGCTCCTTCTTGCGATCGCGCGCGAGCTTATCGGAGGTATAGCGGCCTTTTCCTGCCCCTCGGAAGGCCTCGATAGGATCTTTCGGGAGTGGAATTACTTTAATGGCGTTGCCTTCTTCGATCCATTCCAGCTCCGTCTCTGCTTCGATATGATATTTTTTGCGAAGCTCGGAGGGGATGGATACCTGGCCTCTTGTGGAAACCGTAGTTTTCATGTAATAGCCTCTTGTTTCTTACTTGCCTTATATTATCATGTAAAGGCTGTTTAGTCAACTCCGTTAGAGAAAGTCGCCGACTCCTGATTGGAGGTGTGCATCATTCCTTGAGATTGCGGCGGAAGGAGCCAGGACACGGGGCCTGATGAATGCAACTTGCAGGGTGCAAAATGAAGGAATATACGATCATGGCCGGAGGCCATACCGAAATTTTGCACTTTGCATTTTGAAATTTTACTTCTGCATTGCTTTCTTCGCGCCGACCTGTCTTTGCAGCGAGAGCTTGGTTCCGGGGCGCTTACTGTCTTTCCGACAGCGACACGACCTTCTGTTCGGCGGCCTTCTTTTCACCGGCCATCTCGCACTTGCCGTCGAAGGTGACGCCTTCTTCGATGATGAGCTTGGGCGTCTTGATGTTTCCCTGGATGACGCCGGGCGCGAGGACGTGCACCTTCTGGCTCGCGGTGATGTTGCCCACGATCTTGCCGCTCGAGATGATCGTGCCCACGGTGATCTCGCCGTGGAGGTACGCGCCGTCACCGGCAATGAGCGTATCTTTGGAAACGACCTCTCCTTCCACCTTGCCGTCCACACGGATGGTGCCCTCGAAACTGAGCACGCCCTTGAACTCCGTGCCCTTGCCGAGAAACGCGGTGATCTCCGCCTGGTCCGGTGTGCCTGTACCCTTCTTCAACATGAAATGCCTCCCGAATAAATTTTTGATGCATGATACACGATGAAAGCGGTTCTTCATGCATCCTGCAACGCTTTTAGATTATCTTCTCCAGTATCCGATCCAGCTCCTCGTCAGAGTAATAGTCTATCACAATTT
>ERZ1292625.4216-Hain-H41-01um-R1-4216-length-10937-cov-8_pt1 | contig 10937 bp, 12 predicted proteins | sample MGYA00564400_ERZ1292625 | MGnify/ENA primary metagenome ERZ1292625 (study PRJEB36523, sample SAMEA6512639) | groundwater metagenome | collected 2019-01-08 | study: AquaDiva: Metagenomics assemblies of 32 groundwater samples
TCAGATAGGCCATCGGGATGAAAGCGAGCAGCACGGCCACGGGGAGGATGAGAATTGCCACCAGGGCACTGCGGAGGTGAAACAGAAACACGACCGCGACCAGACTGACGATGATACTTTCCTCCACGAGCTTTTCGCGCAGTACGGTGATCGCCCGATGAATGAGATCTGACCGGTCATAGGTGGAAACGATATGAATGTCCTTCGGCAAGGCCGGCGTGATCTCTGCCAGCTTTGCTTTGATTCGCTCGATCACAGCGAGGGCGTTTTCGCCGGCCCGCATGATCACGATGCCTCCGACCACCTGGCCCTTGCCGTCCAGCTCGGCAATGCCTCGACGCTGGTCCGGCCCGATTTGGACATGGGCAATGTCCCGGATCAAAATCGGCGTGCCACGTCCATCCGTCCCAACTGGGATCAGCTCAATGTCCTCGATCGAGCGCAGGTAGCCTCTCCCTCGAATGATGTATTCGGTGCCGGCCATTTCTAAGACACGGCCACTCACCTCCGCATTGCTATTTCTGACTGCTTCGATAATCGTCTTGATCGGCAACCGGTAAGCCGCCAACGTGTTCGGGTCCACTTCGATTTGATACTGCTTCACAAACCCACCGACTGCCGACACTTCTGCCACGCCAGGCACGCTTTCGAGCTGGTAGCGCAGATACCAATCTTGAAGGCTGCGGAGCTGCGCCAGGTCGTGCGCGCCTGACTCATCGACCAATGCATACTGATAGACCCACCCGACGCCGGTCGCGTCAGGACCGAGAGTCGGCGCGACTCCGGCCGGCAACCTCCCGCTCAACTTCTGCATGTACTCCAGCACACGACTACGTGCCCAGTACAAGTCGATCCGGTCCTCAAAGATCACATAGACATAGGAGACTCCATATTCTGAAACTCCCCGCACCCGTTTGACTTTCGGCCCAGCCAGCAGAGACGTGACGATTGGATAGGTGACTTGGTCTTCCATCAACGTGGGGCTGCGCCCTTGCCACTCGGTGTAGATCGTGACCTGAACATCGGACAGGTCCGGCACCGCATCCAGCGGAACTCGAAATCCCGCCCACAGGCCCCAGGCACCCAACAGCAAGACAAGGAGGATGACCAGGATCGGATTGCGAGCGCTTCCTTCAATGAGTCGTGCGATCATGAGGGATTACATCCCTCCCCCGGCAACCGAGAACTGAAACTTTTCGGCAATGGCCGGTTTCCCTGGTATCGTCACGTTGGCTGTCACGACCCATGTCCCGCCCATACCGAACATCACCGTACCTTCATAGAGTCCATCCTTCGTATGACGAGCCGCCACCTTGGAATCGGTCATGCCCGGCATCGGCATCGTATAGACGAATAGGACTTGGGCATTGGTCACTGGCTTGCCAGCCTGATCGTTCAGCGTGAGCTTGAGCAGCACGTTACCGGCCTTGGGGTTTTCCGGCGACGTTTTCAACGTGAGAGATAATCCGGCGGCCTGACGGGGCTCTGTAACGGACGGTCCCTTCATCCCCTCCATGCCTTTCATCTCGCCCATGCCCTGCATGTCTTCCATTCCCTTCATGTTCCCCATTGGCATGCCTTCCATCTTTCCCTCGTACGCACCGCTCATCTGCCAATCACCCATGCCGATCCGGCCCATCATGGCCTGCATGCTCGAGGCCGATGTCAATTTGCTCTCTGCATCCAACAGGAAATTGGCCGAGGTGACGATCCGATCTCCTTCTTTGAGTCCTTCCATCACTTCCACCTCATCCTGGTTCCGGCGACCCAGTTTGACCAACGTCTGCTCATACCGGCCTTGTCCCCGATCCATGAACACGAGTTGACGAAGCCCTGTCTCCAGGACTGCCTCCTTGGGCACGACCAAGGCCTTGGCTGCATCCGTCTGCAAGGTCACGTTCCCATACATGCCTGGCTTGAGTTTTAGTCCAGGATTCGGCAATTCAAACCGCACGCGCACCGTGCGGGCTTCCGCATTCAACGAGGGGTAGATATAGGCCATGTTTCCTTGAAAGGTTTCTCCTGGATAGGCGGCAAAGGAGACTGAAATCGGTTGGTCCAGCTTCACCGCTGCGACCTCGGACTCATAGATATCGGCAGAGATCCAGACCCTGGAAAGATCTGCTACTTCATACAATGTCGTACCTGGTTCCACATATTTTCCAGGCAAGGCCTCTCGCTTGAGGACGATCCCGGAGGAGGGGGCATAGATCGTGAGCACCGGCTCTGCCTTGCCTCGATGCTCCAGCGCTGTGATTTGCGCATCAGTCAGATCCCACAACCGCAAACGCTCCCGCGCACTGGTTACAAGGGAGGCCGCGTTGGTTTTGGCTTCGTCGAGGGGGCTCGTAGCCAGTCGGGCCTGCGTCCTTAAGGCCAATAAATATTCATCTTGCGAAGCCAGTAGATCCGGCGAGTAGAACGTGAAGAGCGCTTCGCCTTTGCGTACCGGTCTGCCGATCGAATTGACGAAGACCTCGCGGACCCACCCGGAGATTTTCAGAGTGACCTGAGTCAAGCCACGTTCGTCGTAGCCGACCGTCCCGACCGTGCGAATCTCTTGCGTTAACGTCCGGTAGGCAGCTGAGGCGCTCCGCACTCCGATCAACTGTCTCGCCACAGCCGGAATTACCACAGCTCCGGATGGCGATGAAGACATGCCTGGCATGCCTTCCATTGACTTCTCGCCTGCTGGAGCCACCTCCTTCATGTCCATCTGCCCCATGGACATCCCCTTCATTTCTTCCATCTCGCCTGCCTGCGCTGGGGAAACCGAGACGCCCCCTGTACTCTTCTCACCCGCCCGCCCCGTGGGCGCCGAGACGCCCACTGCACCCTTCTCACCCGCCCACCCCGTGGGCGCCGAGACGCCCACTGCACCCATCATCCCGTGGGCGGTAAAAAAGCCGACGGCGACTCCGGCGATCACACCGATCGCCACGACACCGATCACAAAGTTTTTCCTGTATGACAGCTGGTTCATCGCTGTTTCTCCTTCCTGTCCAAATTAGCCCTGCCGATCGAGCGTGACACCGACGACCTGTTCAAGTTCAGCCAGGCGATTCTGGCGGTCCACGATCGCCTTGAAATACTCATGCTGAAAGCCTCGCCAGGTCCGTTGGGCGTCAATGAGATCCAAGAAACTCCCCTTCCCCACACGATACCCGACGCGCGCCGATTCCAGGCTCTGCTCGGCCTGTGGCAGGATCGTCGTGCGGTATAACATGGCCACCTGGTCGGTCGCCCGAAACTTAGCCAGAAGGTCGTTGACCTGAAACTTAGTCAGGTTTTCCAAGGTATGTTGCTGCGCTTGTGCGACTGAAACTGCAGCCGCGGCTTCCTGCACCCCTGCGTCGTATTTCGGCTTGGTCCAAAAGGCGAAGGGGATGCTCATCGCCACATAGGCGCCGAATCCATCATTGGCCTGATAGTTCTGGAAGCGCTGAACCGCTACATTGAAGTCCGGATAGTATTGACGCTGGGCCAACGCGCGGGACTGCTCGCTCCGCTGCACATCCAGCTCGGCGGCTTTAAGCTCCGGCCTGTCGTTGAGCGCGAGGTTATGCAGATCGTCGAGGGGCCTCTCGATCGGCAGTGGAGAGGGTTCTTGCGCGAGGCCCAAGGGTGATGAAGGATCCCGATCGAGCAGCGTGTTCAACATCGCTGCGGCAGTTTTTCGACGCTGTTCCAGGACGGGAAGCTGCTGCTGAAGCAGGGACAGCTCCACTTGAGCCTTGAGAACATCGGCCTGGTTTCCTTTCCCTGCACGGAACTTCGCATTCGCGATCTCAAAAAACTGCCTGAGCAGCTCCACTTGTTCATGATGAATCTGGATCGTCTTCTGCATGAGAAACAGATCGTAATAGGCCTGCTTCAGGCGGGCGACCAGTTCCCGTTCCTTTGCACGGATCGCTTGCTCGGTCATGTCAGCAGAACGGCTGGCGACTTCGCCTTTGAGCCCGAGTTTGCCGGGGAAGGGGAGATTCTGCGAGAGACCGAAGATATGGTTCTCCGTCCGCGCGACATTGAAGGGCTGGGGGACGTTCCACAATTGGAGGGACAGGATTGGGTCATCCAATGACCGTACCTGCGCAATCCGATTTGTTGCGGCTTCCCATTGCTTACGAGTCGCTGACAGTTCGGGATTCCGAGCCAAGACTTCTTGGATCAATTCCGGCAGCACTAGCCTATCTCTGGGCGCAGAATCGGCATCCTGTGCCTTCGATTGCGTGCTACTAAGAAATATGACGAACACGATCGCGACGGTCAGACCATGGAGTTGTCCATGCCATCTCATGCGAAGGCCCTCCCAGTGTTCCCACAGGTTCGACGCTCAGTCTGTGTTCCGGCCTTACAAGCGAGAAACACATAGACAATGAACTGGTCCGCCAAGACCAGGCTTCGAACGACAAACGTTTTGACAGTGAAACTACGACGGATCGCGGAAGAGGAAGATCAGATGCGCAGCACGGAAATCTTGAGCAGGAGATCCTGTGGAGGACCGACCGTAGGATGATCGGACAAACGGTTGCCGGGAGAGGTAAGGACGGCTAGAAGCGCGAGCGAGGCAGTGTCTTCCGGACAAAGAACCTGACAGTCACTGTTGAGATGGAGCCTATCGGCAGACTGCACACCGAGCGTCTTAAACGTATCGCAGAACTGATAGATAGGTTGTTCATCCGGGGTCGAGCAGCCATCCCCCATTGCTCCGGCGGTGAAGTCATTCACTGGCAGGAGACAGGCGTAGGCATTGAAGCTCAACGTGAAAAAGAGCACGATGAGTGTGCCCGCTAGAACAGAAAGGGAGCGCTGAGAATGTACTCGCATAGCGGCAGTCTATCCCTCGTCTATCCTAGGAGTCAACGTTGTTCCTTATATACACAATGGTTCGGTCGGCTGTGCGAACACGTCCACCATCCTTTCCAGTGGAATGGGTGTGACTAAAGAAGCCACGCGCGCTGGATTGATCTGGTAGGGCAATATCATCGTCCGATTAGCATAGATCTCGACACTCAGCCTGTCACCTTCTCATCGCCCTGGCGCATCGTCTGGTGATCGCAGCAACCTGATGTATCTAGACCCGGTCCATGATCGACACTTTCCCTATAGACAGCGTAGGCCTTCAGTGCCCATTCTTCCCCAGGACAACCTTGCATCGTCATTGCGACTTCGAGAAATTCGATCAGTTCGTCCTGGCTGGCACCCTTGTCATGCGCCATCTTGACATAGGCCCTGATGCAGGGTTCACACCGAATCGCGATCGAAATGGTCATGGCGGTCAGCAGCTTATATTTGGCTGCTACTGTTCCATCGCGATAGGCCTCTTGCCGCATTCGCAACAGCCCGCCGGTGACTTTGGGACTCAGCTTTCTGAGTTCGGCAAATAACCCAGCCTCAACGTTCGTCGCTTGCTCCATGATGATGTCCCCTTTCCTCTCGCCTCATCTCTCGCGTTTATTCTTTGAGCACTCGCGCCTTGTACGTCGACAGCGCGGTGCTGGCGCTTTCGACAGTCTTGATCAACGCCGCCACACCGGTTTTGTCCGAATCGAAGATTACAGCGGCGCGCACGTCCGTGTAATCTAAGAAGAACAGCCCCTTCTTTCCTACGGTGATTTCCACCGAGTTGACACTGGGCACCTTGGTGAGCGCGGTTTTGACATCCCTGACGCAGCCCCCACAGGTCATCCCGTCGATCTGCAGAGTGACCGTCTGTAGCTTTTGGCTCTCAGCCGCAAATCCCTGGAGTCCGAACAAACTCAGCGTCATGGTACCGACCAGCATCGTCGTTTGAATGAGCTTCCACATTGCCGATCACCTCCTACTCCGCCCGTATCTGTCCCTCTCTCGAATGGGAAGAGGGCGAGCATGCCGGCGAATAACGTTTCACACTTCACATCTCATGAGCTACGAATGGTCACAGCCCCAACCAATAGGGCGCCAGGATCAGCACCAGCGCGAACGCCGCCACGATCCAGAACCATGCCCGATTCACACCACTCCGAGTTCCCGGAGCACACACTTCTCCTGGCGCGCATACTGCGGACTGTGGCTTCCCATAGGTTAGATAAAAGCCGATGCCCAACAGAAGTATCGTCAGGCCGATGAAGACCGGACGATACGGCAAAAGTCCCTTTAATAATCCGGCCGCACTGGCCAAGAATCCCGTGGCCCCGATCCCCACACCGAGCGCCGCGAAGACCAACGGCCCTATGCAGCACACAGAAGCCAGCAACGCTGCGCTCAATCCACCGACCGAGAGTATCGTTGTAGAGCTTTTTGGCTGTCTGGTCTTGGAGGAAGTTTCCTCGCACGGACACATGGACGTCACCTCCGTGCTCTGCATTCAACCTACGCGCCCTTTCCCTTTTCCAAGCTTTTGAGAATCGGGCAGTGATCCATCGGCTGGCCGGCTCGGCAGGACCGAATCAAGCGCTCAAGCGCTCGGGCCAAGGCCTGTAAGTCCTGCGCCTTGGCTTCCACACATTTCAATTTTTCTTTGGCCTTCCGCTGCACATCGCCACATCGTGCCCGCGAACTCACGCGCAGGTTCAGCAACTCGGCGATCTCCCGCAGCGTAAACCCCAACGCCTGCGCATTCTTGATAAACCGCAGCCGCCGTTCTTCATCTGGACCATATAGTCGGTACCCCGACGACGCTCTCGATGCTGGGCCGAGCAGATGAAGGCGTTCATAGTACCGGACCGTCTGAATGTTGACCCCGACAGATTTTGCCAACTGACCGATCGTGCGTTTCGGTGCCATCACATCATCTGTCCTGTTGATATTTGGAATCTTACACCTTGTACTATGGTACCGAGTCAAGAGGGGACAAATCCCTTGATGTTCGCTCCTCCCCCTGTAAGAGTCCTCTTGAATGGACGACGCCTAACTGGCACCCATGACCGCGGCAAGTCTCGATCAATTTTTTTCGAAGATGCGTCTATCAATGCCCTGACTCTTCTGGTGTTGGCGTGGAGTGCATCATGGGACAAGAATCAGAGAGAGGCTGAGCCACCTCTACTTCTGTCGATACCCCCAAATGTGGAATAGGGTTCTGGGTTTCGAACTGCTGATGTGGCGTGCGAGGACCGACTGGTTTCTCTTGTTTATTCTCCTTCGCCGAATACCCCGTAGCTTGCTACGGGGATGAAGGCGAGGGGAACCCTCCGTAGCCTTGGCAAAGGAGGGTAGTGGCTTCGGAGAATTTCGCAAGATACCCCGCAGCTTGCTGCGGGGAGCTTCATTTGGTTTGTCTCGTTTGTTTGGTTAAACAAAACCAACTAAATGAACGAAACAAACCAGATGAGCCAGTTAGACCGGGCTAACTCCTGCGCCATTGCCCCTGAAAAAATCTGCATGGTAGGATGGCAACGCCGCAGGGAGCTGCGAATGTTGAATTATGAATGAACGATGTTGAATTTTCGGGCTGGTTGGAAATCCAACCTTCAACATTTCGCATTGAACATTGAGGAGAGAAGGGCGTCATGAAAAAGATATGGATTGCACCCTTTGCATTGCTGGCTTTCATTCTTACGACCTATCCGGTCTCTGCCGAGGGGCTATTCAAGGTGGGTGAGAAGGCGCCGTCGTTTGCATTGACGGCCCTCACCGGTGAGACGGTGGGGCTGGATACGTATAAGGGGAAGGTCGTGGTGCTCGGACTGTTTCATATCTGCGAGCCTTGTATGGTGCAGGGCTCGGCGCTTCAAAAAGTTTCTGAGATGACAAAGGGAAAAGACGTGGCCGTGTTCGGCGTCAATTCTTCCGGTGACTCCAAGAAGAATGTCGTCGAGTTCTTATCCGCCTTTCCCGTGAAAGTTACGTATCCATATTTGCTCGATCCGAACAAGGTGACGGATAAACTGTACGGCGGAGGGAAGTTTATTCCCAACGTGTATGTGATCGATCAGCAGGGCGTGATTCGGTGGCAGCGTGTCGGCAATATGGACTTGGCCGGTGCAGAGGCGATTGTGGCGGAAGTCGAAAAGCTGTTGGCGGCTGGAAGCGGGAAGATGTAGGAAGGGGGAAGGCGGGGCCTCTCCCTGCTCGCAGAGCCCCCACGATGAAAGGGTGGCCGCTCGATGCGCGCATTCGGAGAAACCCCGCCTTCCCCCTTGGAAGCCAACCGACTTCCGCGAGGGAGAGGAAGGAAGACGATGGATGAGATGGAAGAGGGTAAGCAGAAGTTTTTGGAGGTGGTGAAGGGGACTGATGCTGCTGTGCAGGTGGTGATTCCTGTGACGCCGTCTAACAGCATGTTTCTGATTTCTCTCACGAAGGGGCCGAATCGAAAATTCATGACGGTCTCGGAAGACGACATCATCGATCTGCCCAACGAAGCCAGTATCCTGGCTAAGGTGACAAAAACTGTCAAAGATGCCATTGCCGCTCTTTAGGAAGGTTGAGGCCAAGGCTGAGGTTGAGGGAAATCTCGACCTTAACCTTAGCCTTGACCTGGATAGTCAATGAAACAACTCCTTCCCGGCATTTGGCAATGGTCTTGGTTCTCTGAGGAGAAGCAGATTGATTTCAACGGGCTCTTCTTGACGGTCGGGGAACACAAGATTCTGATTGACCCTCCGCCGATGACAGGCGATGCGAGTTCCGTGATTCTTCGCAATGGTCCCGTCGATTACATCATCGTGACGAATCGCGACCATGCGCGTGAAGCGGCGAGGTACCAAGGAGAGTTTCGTTGCCAGTTGCACGTGCCGGAAGCGGATGCAGCGCAGATGGATCTCAAGCCGACCAAAACGTTCAAAGATGGAGAATTGCTTACGGGTGGGATCTGGGCGATTCAGTTGAAAGACCAGAAGTCTATCGGTGAGTCGGCCTTATTCATTCAGCAGGGGAAAGGTGTGCTGATTGTCGGCGATGCCTTGATCGGGAAGCCTGCCGGCTCCGTCAGTATGCTGCCTGCTGAGAAATATGCCGATGTAGAAAAGGCCCGAGAGGGATTGTGCCGTCTCCTCAAGTACAATTTCGATAGTCTGTTGGTCGGCGACGGCGTCTCGATCCTCACGGGCGCCAAGCAGGCCGTCGAACGATTGCTCCAGCCCTCATCATGACGCTACGAAACGGACTTTCCGAAGAACTCAATCGCCAGGGCAATGTGCATTTCTCACGCGGGCTCTATACCGACGCCTACACCTGCTATGCCAAGGCGTTGGAATGCGACCGGTTGACCGGTGATCAACGGGCGCTGGCGTCTACGCTGGGAAATCTCGGAAACATTAGTGCGGTCAGCGGGCGCCGGGAGTCGGCACAGACCTACTACCAAGAGGTGTTGGAACTCCAAAAGGTTCTTGGGGATGAAAAGGGAATCGGGACGACGTTGGGTAATTTAGGGAATCTTAGAGCTGATGCGGGCGAATGGGATCGCGCCAAGGCCTATTATCTCGAAGCGTTGGATCTCATGTGCAAGACCCACGACGAGGTAGGCAAGGCGGTGCTGTTTTCGGATCTTGGTTTGGTCGCGCGGGAAACAAAAGAGTTCGAGCAGGCGATTGGATACTATGAACAGTCGCTGGCCTTGATGCGGCGATTGGGGAATGAGGGCGGCGTAGCCGACGCCTGGCGCATGATCGGCCGGACGTTTTTACTCCAGCAGCGTTACGGTGATGCCATTGCCTGTTGCCAAACCAGCCAATCCATTGCCGAACGAGCGCGCGATGAGCTGAGGACAGGCGGTGCTCGTTACGTACTGGTTCAATGTTATGAGGAGACCGGCAAGCTGTATGAGGCCGCGGAACTCCTTGAATTGGTGGTCGATATGGATCGTAAATATCAGCTGCCGAAACTTGAAGAGAATATTCAACGATTGGCGGCCCTGCGTGCCAGACTCTCGGGTCAGGATGGGGCTGCCTTGCAGCGAAAGACACATGTATGAGTGACGAAGCCTCGCCGGCCTGGACATCTCTCAGGGCCTTGCTGGCCCCTACATTCCCTCAACTGCAGGAATCGGAAATCGGTGGTGCGTTGACGATGGATCTTGGATCCGATGGCTGGCTGTTGGAACTGACGCCGGACGGTTTGCTGCTCTGTCAGTATGGCTTGGCATTGGACGATGTGATGGCGCTGCTGTCAGATGGGACGCCGGAGGATCTTGGCACCGACGAGATCGCGAAGCAAGCCAAGTACTACATCCAACCGGCCGTCGCAAAATACCGTGCGATTCTGCTGAAATCAGGTTTTTCTGAACAGACCGAGATAACCGACGACTATGTGGCCGCTCGTTTCGAACGGAACGTAGACCTGACAAACCCCACAGCCTTGCAGAACCTGATGCGCTGGTGCGTGAAGACGATCGGCGTGGCTCGGTGAGCAAGCAGATCGCCACGTTCGACGAATTTCGCGATGCGATAACGGCATACCGGTTGCCGCGAGTCCTGATCGCTGCCATTGAGCTGGATCTTTTCACGGCCATCGGGACGGATCCACGGACCATTCCTGATCTGGCTCGTGAGATGAAGATGAGCGAGCGGGGGCTGGCCATTCTCTGCCGAAATCTCGCGATGGCCGGTCTGTTGAAGAAACAGGGCGAGACCTATCGGAACAGCCGGTTGGGCGCTACGGCGTTGAACGCACAACATCCTGCCTATCGGGGAGACTATCTCCGGCTGATCACGAGCCATTGGACCGATTGGGGACGGTTGCTGGAATCGGTGAAGACAGGATTGCCGTTGGATCACGACGAGCCGGATGAGCTGGATTATCGTCGCCGGTTTACCTGGGCGATGCATCACCGAACCTTGGAGACGGCTCCGAAGATTGCGGCCCAGATCGACCTGCATGGTGCGCGGACCCTACTCGATCTTGGGGGCGGTCCCGGCACCTATGCGATGGCCTTCCTTACAAAGAATCCTGGGCTTCATGCCACGGTGTGCGACCGTCCCGCTGCCCTCGACGTGGCGAAGGAGATTGCGTCGACTCAT
>ERZ1292625.4222-Hain-H41-01um-R1-4222-length-10927-cov-4_pt1 | contig 10927 bp, 9 predicted proteins | sample MGYA00564400_ERZ1292625 | MGnify/ENA primary metagenome ERZ1292625 (study PRJEB36523, sample SAMEA6512639) | groundwater metagenome | collected 2019-01-08 | study: AquaDiva: Metagenomics assemblies of 32 groundwater samples
CCTCATGGTGATGCTGCGCCGCATTCCCAGGCGCACCGACACCGTGCAATGGGGCGGCTACCGTTTCGAGGTCATGGACGTGGACAGCTACCGCATCGACCAGGTGCTGGTCACGCGCATGTCCGCCAGCAGCCCGGCCGCGCCGCCCAACGCCGGCGACACGGCAGCGGCCGTGGCCAAGGTGTCCAGCATGTCGTCGGAGACGTCGTCCTGACGGACAACGCAGAACAGCAGCCGCGAAGCCGCTCGGCGGCGCTGCGCGGCCCTCAAGCCGAGCGCGAGGGCTCTATCTCCCAGCGCCGCTGCGCAGCGAACACCGCATTCGGGTACTGGGGCTGTCCCCGGCTGCCGTTGTAGCGGCCCAGCGCCATGTAGGCATCGCCTTTTTCGCGGTCCAGATAGTGGCGCAGGATCACGCAGCCAAAGCGCAGATTGGTCTGCATGTGAAACAGCTTGCCGATGTCTCCATCGCCGATCAGCCGCATCCAGAACGGCATGATCTGCATGTAGCCGCGCGCACCCACGCTGGAGATGGCGAACTTGCGGAACGCGCTCTCCACCTGCACCAGCCCCATCACCAGAGAGACTTCCAGGCCGGCACGCTTGGACTCGTACCAGACGGTTTGCAGGAACTCCAGCCGCGTCGCCAGCTCCGGCTTGCGCGAACGCAGGCGCTCGCTGCTGGCCGTGAGCCAGCGCAGGTAGTCCAGCCGGGCCTCGGTGGAGGCAAAGCGCAGCTCGGGCGGCGCCGATCCCGTGACGGCGGAACTCAGCGCAGTGCGCACCGAATCGGCCAGCGGCTCCTCCAGCTGGCCACCGGCCCAGGCGGGCGCGGCCAGCCCGCCGAGCAGCGGTGCCGAGCCCAGCGAAGCCGCCAGGCGCAGGCAATCGCGTCGCGTCACCACGTGCGCCTTGCTCACAGGCCCAGCCTTTGCTTGAGATGGCCCAGCACATCGGCGGCGGCCAGCTTGGTCGCTTCCGTGTCGCGGCGATGCTGGTACTCGACCTGTCCTTCCTTGAGGCCCCGGTCGGACAGCACCACGCGGTGCGGCACGCCAATCAGCTCCCAGTCGGCAAACATGGCGCCCGGACGTTCGCCACGATCGTCCAGGATCACGTCCACACCCAGTGCCAGCAGCTCGGCATGCAGCTTCTCGGCAGCTTCCTTCACGGGTTCGCTGCGGTCCATGCCAATGGGGCAGACCACCACGGTGAAGGGCGCAATCGCATCGGGCCAGATGATGCCGCGCTCGTCATGGTTCTGCTCGATGGCTGCAGCGGGCAGGCGCGTCACGCCAATGCCGTAGCAGCCCATTTCAAACAGCGAGGGCTTGCCATTCTCGGCCAGGAAGGTGGCGTTCATGGCCTGGGAGTACTTGGTACCCAGGTAGAACACATGGCCGACTTCAATTCCGCGCTCAATGGCCAGCTCGCCTGCGCCATCAGGAGACTTGTCGCCAGCCACCACGTTGCGCAGGTCGGCCACCACATCAGGCTCGGGCAGGTCGCGGCCGAAGTTCACGCCGGTGATGTGGAAGTCGGCCTCGTTCGCGCCGCAGACCCAGTCGGCCATCACGGCCACCTCGCGGTCAACGACCAGCTTCACGGGCTGCTTCAGGCCGATCGGGCCCAGATAGCCGGGCTGGCCGCCGAAGTGCTCCTCGATTTCGGCCACAGTGGCAAAGCGGAAGCCCACGTCCAGGCCCGGCACCTTGGCCACCTTGATCTCGTTCATTTCATGATCACCGCGCAGCAGCAGCAGCCAGATCTGGCTGCCTGCCACCTCGCCCTTGTCGTCGAGCTTGTCGGTGGCCAGCACCAGGGACTTCACCGTCTGCGACAGCGGCAGGCCCAGCTGGGCGGCCACGGATTCGCAGGTGCTGTTGCCCGGCGTTGCCACACGGGCCATGGCCTGGGCTGCAGCGGGACGGGGGCCTGCAGGCGCCAGGGCCTCGGCCTTCTCGATATTGGCGGCGTAGTCGCTGCTGGGGCAGTAGACGATGGCGTCTTCGCCCGTGGAGGCGATCACCTGGAATTCCTCGCTCAGATCACCGCCGATGGCGCCGCTGTCGGCACGCACGGCACGGTACTGCAGGCCGAAGCGGTCGAAGATGCGCTTGTAGGCCGCGCGCATGGTCTGGTAGCTGACCTGGGCCGCATCACGGTCCTTGTCGAAGGAATAGGCGTCCTTCATGATGAACTCGCGGCCACGCATCAGGCCAAAGCGCGGGCGGCGCTCATCGCGGAACTTGGTCTGGATCTGGTAGAAATTCTTGGGCAGCTGCTTGTAGCTCTTGAGCTCCTGGCGCGCGATGTCCGTCACCACCTCTTCGCTGGTGGGCTGGATCACGAAGTCGCGGCCATGGCGGTCCTTGATGCGCAGCAGCTCGGGGCCCATCTTCTCGAAGCGGCCGGTCTCCTCCCACATCTCGGCAGGCTGGACCACGGGCATGGTCACTTCCACGGCACCGGCACGGTTCATTTCCTCGCGCACGATGGCCTCGACCTTGCGGATCACGCGCAGCCCCATGGGCATGTAGTTGTAGATGCCTGCACCCAGCTTCTTGATCAGGCCGGCCCGCATCATGAGCTTGTGGCTGACCACTTCGGCGTCGGCCGGAGCTTCCTTGAGGGTGGAGATGAAAAATTGGGAGGCTTTCATGGATCAGGGGCTTCGCGGGAATCGGGGCAGCGTGCTTGCCGCTGGCAAGGCACCGTGCATAATGGACACAATTCAGAAAATTGGGGTTCGATTATGCTTGACCGGGACGGATTTCGCCCGAACGTCGGCATCATCCTGCTCAACCAAAAGAACCAGGTGTTCTGGGGCAAACGCATCCGCACCCACAGCTGGCAGTTTCCACAGGGCGGCATTGACCGGGGGGAGACACCCGAACAGGCCATGTTCCGGGAACTGCATGAGGAAGTGGGGTTGATGCCCAACCACGTTCGCGTGGTCGCCCGCACCCGGGACTGGTTGCGCTACGAGGTGCCAGACCGGTACATCCGCCGCGATGCGCGCGGACACTACAAAGGCCAGAAGCAGATCTGGTATTTGCTGCAGCTCATGGGTCACGACTGGGATTTGAACCTGCGTGCCACCGACCACCCCGAATTCGACGCCTGGCGCTGGAATGACTACTGGGTGCCATTGGACGTAGTGGTGGAGTTCAAGCGCGGCGTCTATGAGATGGCCCTGACCGAGCTGGCCCGGTTCCTGCCGCGCGGCGAACAGCAACGCAACCGTTATCTGCGCAGTGGCATGCGCCCCAGGGAAGCCCATGAGCAGGGTCCTGAGACATACACTGCGCCGGGTTTGCATCCAGCACGCTCAGGCAGCTTTCGCGTCAATCCCGGCATGGAGTTGCCGCCTGGCGCCTGTTTCGATCCTGATCCACAGTCGGGGCAGCAAGCCCTGCAACCCGATCCAGGCAAGGCCTGAAACCGGGCCAGAGCCATACGCAAAAGCGCACCCGAGGGTGCGCTTTTTCTTGGCCTTGAGGGTCTGGCGCCTCAGTGCCCCGCAATCACCATGTTGTCGCGGTGCACCATCTCCGGGCCTGCGGAATAGCCCAGCAGGCGCTCGATCTCCACCGAGCTTTTGCGACACAGCAGCCGCGCCTCGGCACTTGCATAGTTGGCCAGCCCACGCGCCACCTCGATACCCAGGGCATCGCGCACCGCGATCACATCGCCACGGGCGAACTCGCCATCCACATTCACCATGCCGATGGGCAGCAGGCTCTTGCCTTCGTCGCGCAGCTTGGCCACGGCGCCGGCATCCACGGACACGGAGCCGCGCAGTTGCAGATGGTCTGCAATCCACTGTTTGCGCGCCTGGTTCTTGTGCGTCTGCGCCAGGAGCAGCGTGCCGATGGACTCGCCTGCCGCCAGACGCACCAGCACGTCCTGCTCACGCCCCCAGGCGATGACGGTTGAAGCACCCGAGCCCGCCGCGCGCTTGGCCGCGAGGATCTTGGTGATCATCCCGCCCTTGCCAATGGACGAGCCCGCGCCTCCGGCCATCTCCTCCAGCGCCGGGTCGCCGGCATTGGCCACTTCGATGAAACGCGCATCGGGATTGCTGCGCGGGTCGGCGCTGTAAAGGCCTCGCTGATCGGTCAGGATGACCAGGGCATCGGCCTCGATCAGATTGGCAACCAAAGCGCCCAAGGTATCGTTGTCACCGAACTTGATCTCGTCGTTGACCACGGTGTCGTTCTCGTTGATCACCGGCACGATGCCCAGCTCCAGCAGCGTCAGCAAAGTGTTGCGCGCGTTGAGATAGCGCTCGCGGTCCGCGAGGTCGGCATGCGTGAGCAGCACCTGCGCACTGCCCATGCCCTGTTCGCGCAACTTGGACTCGTACATCTGTATCAGGCCCATCTGCCCCACGGCCGCAGCGGCCTGCAGTTCATGAATCTCCTTGGGCCGTGCAATCCAGCCCAGACGCTTCATGCCTTCGGCCACCGCGCCGCTGGAGACCATGATTACCTCGCGCCGCCGGCCTCCATGGCTTTCATCCCCGCGCACCAGGGCCGCCAGCTGGCGGCTCCATTCCTGGATCGCGGCCTCATCAAGACCGCGACCTTCATTGGTCACCAGGCTGGAGCCGACCTTGACCACGATGCGATGGGCATCACGCAACAAGTTGGAAGACATGGATGGATAGTGATTCTTGCAGCGCAGGCCGAGGCAGACCCCGCCGCTGTTGTGATCAAGGCAATGGGTGGGACAGGCCGCTCTTACTCGGAATCGCGGGGAGCAAAACGCGGGTCGGTGAGATCCACGCCATCACCCTCGACTTCGACGAAGCGTGGATCGATTTCCTTGGGACCGGCCTCGATCTGCTGCTGTTCATGCACATGCTTGTAGATGGTGCGGATCAGCACTTCGCAGCCTTCGCGCGTCAGGGCGGAAATCTCGAAGACCGGACCCTTCCACTTGAAGCGCTTGACGAAGTCCTTGACGCGTGCGGCGCGCTCCTCGGCCGGCACCATGTCCAGCTTGTTGAGCACCAGCCAGCGCGGCTTGTTGTACAGCTCGGCATCGTACTTCTGCAACTCGCCCACGATGGCCTTGGCCTGGGCCACGGGATCCACGCTGTCATCGAACGGCGCCAGGTCCACCACATGCAGCAGCAATCGGGTGCGCTGCAGGTGACGCAGGAACTGGTGGCCCAGGCCGGCACCTTCCGACGCGCCTTCAATCAGCCCGGGGATATCGGCCACCACAAAGCTTTGCTCGGCGGCAACACGAACCACGCCCAGATTGGGATGCAGCGTGGTAAACGGATAGTCGGCAATCTTGGGACGCGCATTGGAGACTGCGGCGATGAAGGTGGATTTGCCCGCATTGGGCATGCCCAGCAGACCCACGTCGGCCAGAACCTTGAGCTCCAGCTTGAGGTTCTTGCGCTCACCGGGCCAGCCAGGCGTCTTTTGCCGTGGCGCGCGGTTGATGGCGCTCTTGAAGCGCAGGTTGCCGTAGCCGCCATCGCCGCCCTTGGCAATGGTCACCACCTCGCCGGGCGTCAACAGTTCGTAGAGCACCTCCCCGGTTTCGGCATCGCTGATGATGGTGCCAACCGGCATGCGCAGCGTGATGTCGTTGCCTGCGGCACCGAACATGTCCGAGCCCTTGCCGTGCTCGCCGCGCGTGGCATCGTGGCGACGCGAGAAGCGGTAGTCCACCAGGGTGTTGAGATTGACGTCGGCCACCGCGTAGACATGGCCTCCACGGCCGCCATCTCCTCCATCGGGACCACCGAATTCCTTGTATTTTTCGTGCCGGAATGACACGCAGCCATTGCCGCCATCACCGGCAGCAATGTCGATATAAGCTTCGTCGACGAACTTCATGAGGCATCCAGTTTACAAAAAGCAGTGTGCACCAGACAGCCCCAGGCCACACCTCAGAGACGGAAAAGGGGACGAGCGCACGATGCACCGCCCTCCTGAAACGACAAAGCCCCGACAGGTCGGGGCTTCGAGCGTCGAAGTGACAGAGCTTAGGCAGCCGTCACGTTGACCGTGTGCTTGGACAGTGCACCCTTGACAGCAAACGACACGTGGCCGTCCACCAGAGCGTACAGGGTGTGGTCCTTGCCCACGCCGACGTTGTCGCCGGGGTGGAACTTGGTGCCACGTTGGCGCACGATGATCGAGCCGGCGGTGATCAACTCACCACCAAAAGCCTTCACGCCGAGCATTTTGGGCTTGGAATCGCGCCCGTTTCGCGTAGAGCCGCCGCCTTTTTTCTGTGCCATGACTCAGCTCCTGGATTAAGCAGCGATCGCCACGATCTGCAGCTCGGTGAACTGCTGGCGATGGCCTTGGCGCTTCTGATAATGCTTACGACGGCGCATCTTGAAGATGTGCACTTTGTCGTGCTTGCCGTGAGCAACCACGGTTGCCTTGACAGACGCACCGGACACCAGAGGTGTGCCGACCTTGATTTCAGCGCCGTTGCCGACTGCCAGAACCTGATCGATCACAACTTCTTGGCCTACGTCCGCAGCAATCTGTTCTACCTTGATCTTTTCGCCAGCTGCAACGCGATACTGCTTGCCGCCGGTTTTTATGACTGCGTACATTTAAACCTCTTGAATTTGAGAGTTCCGCGAACGAATTTCCACGGAAGCCGGAGATTCTAGCACGCACTCACATTCCTTGCATGAAGCGCTCCCCTCCTTCGCCCAAACAACCGCCAGAGCGGGTCGCAGGCAGGGTCGCTCTTCCTATAATTGACGATCCACTTGGCGCCCGCAGTACCTTGACCACAGCTCTCTCCACCCCCAATCCGCTTGCCCTGATCACTGACGACATGCGCGAGGTGGATCATGTGATTGCCCAGCGCCTGACGACCACCGTCCCGCTGATTGCCCAGATCTCCCAGTACATCATCGCTGCAGGCGGCAAGCGCCTGCGGCCCGCCCTGCTGCTCATGGTCTGCAATGCATTGGGATACGAAGGCAAGGACAGGCATGTCCTGGCTGCCGTGGTCGAACTGATTCATACAGCCACCCTGCTGCACGACGACGTCGTGGATGAATCCACGCTGCGTCGCGGCCGCCCGACGGCCAACGAGACCTTCGGCAATCCGGCCAGCGTGCTGGTCGGCGACTTCCTGCACTCGCGCTCCTTCCAGATGATGGTGGAAGTCGGCAGCATGCGCGTGCTCAAGATCCTCTCGGATGCCACCAACGTGATCGCCGAGGGCGAGGTCCAGCAGCTGATCAACACGCACGATGCCTCGCTGGACGAAGCCGGCTACCTGCACGTCATCCGCTCCAAGACCGCCCAGCTCTTCGAGGCCAGCGCCCAGCTGGGCGCCGTGCTGGCCGACGCGCCCCGCGAAATCGAGCAGGCCTGCGCCAGCTATGGCCAGGCGCTGGGCACGGCCTTCCAGATCATTGACGACGTACTCGACTACGCAGGCGATGCCCAGGAAATGGGCAAGAACCTGGGCGATGACCTGCGCGAAGGCAAATGCACCCTCCCCCTGATTGCCGCCATGCAACGCGGCACGCCTGAGCAGGCCGCCATCGTGCGCGCCGCCATCGAACAGGGCTCCACCGAGCAACTGACTGCCGTAGTGGATATCGTGCGCAGCACAGGTGCGCTGGACGTGGCACGCGAGGCCGCACATGCCGAGGCACGCCGCGCCATCGACGCAATAAATGTGCTCCCAAGCAATTTGCATACGGCAAGTTTGCTACAATTGGCGTCTCAGCTTTTGGAGCGACGCACCTGATTCAGGCTGCTCGCTTTTTCTACAAAAGCAACGGGGTGTAGCTTAGCCTGGTAGAGCGCTACGTTCGGGACGTAGAGGCCGGAGGTTCGAATCCTCTCACCCCGACCATCTGGTCATTCCATCTCCATCACACCATTGCGCCAGGTTCAAGACCCAGGCGTGTAACAGTGTGTCTGGCATTCCAAGTGCTCAGTGATGATAGGATAAATGTCCTTTCCTCTCACACGTCTTGCTACATGGCTGTTGCTGACTCCTCGCTCAAGAATGCATCCGCTGTCGCATCGCTTCCCGGCATCGGGCGGGCCTTGATTTCAGCAGGCAAGGTATCGCAACAGGCAGCGGAAGCGGCTGCCGGCAAGGCCGCCACCAATCGCACCTCGTTCATTGCAGAACTGAGCGTCGCCGGCACCCTCTCTGCCCTGGAAGTGGCGGAGACGGTTTCCACCATGTTCAGCGCGCCGCTGCTCGATCTTGATGCGGTCGACGCCATGCGCCTGCCGCAGGATCTGCTGGACGCCAAGATCATCAGCACCTATCGCGTCCTGCCTCTGAGCAAGCGCGGCAACCGCCTCACGGTGGCCACCGCCGACCCGACGCAGCAGGAAGCCGCCGAGCAGATCAAGTTCACCACCCAGTTGGGCGTGGACTGGATCATCGTCGAGGCCGACAAGCTGGAGCGGCTGATCGCGCAGCAGAACAAAAGCGCCAGCGAGGCCATGGACAGCTATGGCGGCAGCGGCGACTTCGAGTTCGGCGACCTCAAGCCTGATGAGGTGGCAGAGGAAAAGGACAACTCGGCCGCAGCAGACGTCGAAGATGCGCCCATCGTCAAGTTCCTGCACAAAATGCTGCTCGACGCCTTCAACATGCGCGCGTCGGACTTGCATTTCGAACCCTACGAGCACCAGTACCGCGTGCGCTTTCGCATTGACGGCGAGTTGCGTGAAATTGCATCGCCGCCCATTGCCATCAAGGAGAAGCTGGCCTCGCGCATCAAGGTGATCTCGCGCATGGACATCTCGGAAAAGCGTGTCCCGCAGGACGGGCGCATGAAGCTCAAGGTCGGCCCGGACCGCGTCATCGACTTTCGCGTCAGCACGCTGCCCACGCTTTTCGGCGAGAAGATCGTGATCCGTATCCTGGACCCGAGCTCGGCCAGGATGGGCATCGACGCCCTGGGCTATGAACCCGAGGAGAAGGCACGCCTGCTTGAAGCCATCAGCCGCCCCTACGGAATGATTCTGGTCACAGGCCCCACCGGCTCTGGCAAGACAGTGTCGCTGTACACCTGCCTGAACCTGCTGAACAAGGCCGGCGTGAACATCGCCACGGCGGAAGATCCTTCGGAAATCAACCTGCCCGGCGTCAACCAGGTCAATGTGAACGAAAAGGCCGGCCTCACCTTTGCCACTGCGCTCAAGGCTTTTCTACGCCAGGATCCCGACATCATCATGGTCGGTGAAATCCGCGATCTGGAAACCGCCGACATCTCGATCAAGGCAGCGCAAACCGGCCACTTGGTGCTGTCCACCCTGCACACCAATGACGCACCGACCACGTTGACGCGCATGCGCAACATGGGCATTGCGCCCTTCAACATCGCATCGAGCGTGATCCTGATCACCGCCCAGCGCCTGGCCAGGCGCCTGTGCCCTCAATGCAAGGAGCCGGCTGACATTCCGCGGGAGGCCCTGATCGATGCAGGCTACGACGATGCGGACATTGACGGCAGCTGGGTCACCTACAGGCCCGTCGGCTGTCCGGCATGCAACAACGGCTACAAGGGCCGCGTAGGCATCTATCAGGTGATGCCTATCAGCGAGGAAATCCAGCGCATCATCCTGCAGGACGGCAGTGCGCTGGAGATTGCCGCACAGGCCAAGCGCGAAGGCGTGCGGTCGCTGCGTGGATCGGGTTTGCACAAGGCCAGACAGGGACTGACCTCGCTCGAAGAAGTGCTGGCAGTCACCAATGAGTAAATAGCGCGGACAGCGCAGACAACAAACGAGGGAGCACGATGGCCACAGCCGCGTCCAAGGGAATCAAGGAATTTGTCTTCGAATGGGAAGGCAAGGATCGCAACGGCAAGATCATCCGAGGCGAGACCCGGGCCGGGGGCATCAACCAGGTCCAGGCCATGCTGCGCCGCCAGGGCGTGCTGCCCAGCAAGATCAAGAAGCGCCGCACACGCGGCGGCAAGAGGATCAAGCCCAAGGACATTGCGCTGTTCACCCGCCAGATGGCAACGATGATGAAGGCGGGCGTCCCGCTGCTTCAGGCCTTCGACATTGTCGGACGGGGCAACACCAACCCCAGCGTGACGCGCCTTCTGGCCGATATTCGCGCCGACGTGGAGACCGGCACCTCGCTGAACGCGGCCTATCGCAAGCACCCCATGTACTTCGATAGCCTCTACTGCAATCTGGTGGAGGCGGGCGAAGCGGCCGGTATCCTGGAAGCCCTGCTGGACCGCCTGGCCACGTACATGGAGAAGACCGAGGCCATCAAGTCCAAGATCAAATCGGCGCTGATGTACCCGATCTCGGTCATCGTCGTGGCCTTCATCGTCGTGACCATCATCATGATTTTCGTGATCCCGGCCTTCAAGGAAGTGTTCAGTTCGTTCGGCGCAGACCTGCCGGCGCCGACGCTTTTGGTAATGGGCATCAGCGATGTCTTTGTCCAATGGTGGTGGTTGATCTTCGGCGTGATTGGCGGCGGTCTCTACTTCTTCATGCAGGCCTGGAAGCGCAACGAGCGCATGCAGCAATTCATGGACCGTACGCTGCTGAAGGTGCCGGTCTTTGGCGTGCTGATCGAGAAATCCTGCGTCGCACGCTGGACGCGCACGCTATCGACCATGTTTGCCGCGGGTGTCCCATTGGTCGAGGCACTGGATTCTGTCGGCGGCGCATCCGGCAATGCCGTGTATGCCAATGCCACGGAAAAGATCCAGCAGGAAGTCTCCACCGGCACCAGTCTCACCGTGGCTATGACCAATGCCAATGTCTTTCCCTCCATGGTGCTGCAGATGTGCGCCATCGGCGAGGAATCCGGCTCCATCGACCACATGCTGGGCAAGGCGGCCGATTTCTATGAGGAAGAGGTCGATGACATGGGGGCTGGCCTGTCCAGCCTGATGGAGCCCATCATCATTGTTTTCCTGGGCACC
>ERZ1292625.2267-Hain-H41-01um-R1-2267-length-18462-cov-8_pt1 | contig 10925 bp, 12 predicted proteins | sample MGYA00564400_ERZ1292625 | MGnify/ENA primary metagenome ERZ1292625 (study PRJEB36523, sample SAMEA6512639) | groundwater metagenome | collected 2019-01-08 | study: AquaDiva: Metagenomics assemblies of 32 groundwater samples
CGTTTTGACGGAATTATTATATTTCATCCGTTGACTGACGATCATTTGAAGAAAATTGCAGGATTTATGTTCAATAAATTGCAAAAACGTTTGGAAGAAAAAGATATAGAACTGGTTATAAATGACCCATTGCTTGATTTTATGGTAAAAGTAGGCAGTGATCCCGTTTTTGGCGCTAGGCCAATGCAAAGAGCTATTCAGGATAAAATAGAACAGTATGTGGCTAAAAAAATAATAAGCGGGGAAATAAAGCGAGGGTCAAGAGTGGAATTTACGCAGGAAGATTTAAATAATATGGAATAATTTTTAATGTAAAATTAAAATCTATGCAATATCTTAATAATTTTTTAGCCAGCGTGCATTATTTGAATCATCCTTATCTTTCCGGTTTAAGCGCATTACTCCTTTTATTATTGGGCGTTTTTGTTTTTAGCAGAGATAGAAAAAATGAGTTATATAGAGTTTTCCTTTGGTTGAATTTTACAATTACTATCTGGTTTTTTGGCAACGTCTTGTCTATGGTTAATTTTAATAATATTGACGCCGCGATTTTTTGGTTCAGATTCGGGTACATAGGAGCGATTTTTATTTCCGCAACTTATTATCATTTCTATTTGTCTTTTTTTAGAAAGAAAAAAACGATTCTTTATTTTGTTTATGCTTCCGCGGTGTTGGAAATTATTTATTTATGGTTCTCTGAAGACATAAGGATGTTTGCTTATGCTTTGCCAAACGTAGGCGTAGTTTGGCAAGGAATTTCAATTTTTTCCTATTTTTTAATTTTTGGCATGGCAAAATATATTATTATTTCAATATCAGTAGCGGTTATGTTTTTAAGGGAATATAAGCAAGAGACAATATTATCCAGCCAGATACAACTTAAATGGCTATCAATTATATTTTTTATACTTTTTCTGGGCGCGACAGAATGGTTAGTAATGTTTAATATACAGTTGCATATTGCCTGGCTAGTTATACCATTGTTTACCGGTTCAATCGCCTATGCCATTCTTAAACATCAGCTAATGGATATAAAAGTAGTCGTCAAAAAAGCATTTTTCTATTCAATTGGCATTGCTTTGGTCAGCGGAGCTATTTTTGGCATTAGTTTTTTAAACAGTTGGTTCGCAGAGAATACCCCGGGTTTTAAATTCTGGATGATACCTCTAGTCGCCGGTCTGGTCGCATTTATTATAGGCAATCTTTTTTGGAATAAATCAAAAGAGGCGGACAAACTCAAATATGAATTTATCACGGTAGCGACCCATAAATTAAGAACGCCGCTGACAGATGTGAAATGGGGTTTGTCAGCTCTTAGGGATAAATCAACAACCGAGGAAGAAAAGAATAAACTGATTTTTGAAATGAATAGCGCCAACTCCCGCCTCATCATTCTAACCGATGAACTTCTCTCAGTCGCCAAGACCGAAGCTGGCCAATATCAATACAAGTTTGAACCAGTGGATTTTGAGAAAACGGTCAGAAATATAGTCAATAATTTCCAGCATCAATTCAAGGAAAAAGGCATTAAATTAAAATATGATTATGATAAAGATCTTCTTCAAGTAAAGATAGATAAAATCAGGATGCCGATGATCATCCAGATACTCTTGGAAAACGCCATCACCTATACCCAAGACAGAATAGACATATCTATTAGAAAAGATAAAAATAAAATACTATTCTCTATCAAAGATAACGGCATCGGTATTGTCAAAGACGATTTACCTTACATCTTCTCTAAATTTTTTCGTACTCACGAGGCTTATTTAACCGAGACCGAAGGAGCGGGCATAGGGCTATTTTTAGCCAAGAGTATTATAGATAAGCATGGGGGCAAAATAGGCGTGCGTTCAGAAGGCAAGGGCAAGGGGAGCATTTTTTGGTTTGAATTAAAAATGTTATAATATAAAAACATGGCTTACGATTTAATAATTATTGGCGCTGACAGCGCCGGACTCACTGCCGGAATTTACGCCGGCAGGAAAAAGTTGAATACGCTTATTTTAACCAAGCAGATTGGAGGGCAATCAATATACACTAATACCATAGAAAATTATCCTGGCATTGATCTTATTGGCGGGATTGAATTAATTGGCAAGATAACCGCCCAAGTTAAAAAATATGGCGTGGAAATAAAAGAAGGAGAAGAAGTTGTGTCAATTGAAAAAGGAGAAAAAGATTTTTCTGTAAAAACAAAAAACGAAGAATCAATAGAGACGAAATCTGTAATTATAGCCACAGGAAAAGTTCCGCGACGCCTAGACGTGCCAGGAGAAAAAGAACTTGAAAATAAGGGAGTGAGTTTTTGTTCAATATGCGATGCGCCTCTTTTTGGCGGCAAATTAGTTGCTGTTATAGGAGGCGGAAATTCCGGCCTTGAAACAGCAATGGATTTAACTAAATATGCGGAGAAAATATATGTTTTTGAATACACGCCTAAATTAAGAGGAGATGAATTCCTTCAGGATAAATTGAAGCAAAGCGGAAAGGTGGAATTTATATTAAACGCTGAAATAAAAAAGATTAAAGGCAGAGATTTTGTTGAAAAGATAGTTTATCTGGAAAGAAAGACGGAAAAAATAAAAGATATGCCTGTTAGCGGAGTTTTTGTAAATATTGGATGGGATCCCGCCGCTCTATTTTTGGGTAAACTAGTTGATTTAAACAGCCGTGGCGAAATAATAGTGGACCCTAAAACAATGGAAACTTCAGTAAGGGGCATTTTTGCCGCAGGAGACGTTACAGAGAGCGTATATAAGCAGATTGTAATTGCGGCAGCGGAAGGCGCTAAAGCAGCATTATCAGCTTACAATTACGTAATGAGTAATGAATAATCTTTCTCCTAATCAATGTTTTTAGTTTAGTCCTATGGATTTAGCTATTTCTAGTAATTTAGCTGGGTCTAGGCCGTTGTTTGAAGGAGTTATTTCGTAAATTTTGTCTATATATTCCCAAAATTTTTCATTTCCGCCAATTTCAGCAGCACATTCAGTTGCCTCTGCCTCTTTTCTTGCTTTACTGTGAATTTGGTCAAGGGGGAAGTGGCGATAAACCCATTTTACTTTTCCATCTTTGCCGAACTCATCCATGATTTTATTCATTGTTTCATGAAATCTTTTGCAAAACGGGCATTCTGTGTCAGAAAATTCTATTATAGTGATAGGCGCATTAGAATTTCCTAAAACATGATCGTTTTCATCCACATCTCTTGGTCCTTCAATAGTTATTTTTGATTCTGCTGAAGCATTTCCCGCTATTATCTGGTCAAGCATTGTTTTTACTTGTTCATATGGTAGAGCGCCTTTGATCGCGAATTTTTCTCCTTTATCATTGATTATAATACTATGAGGGGTTCCATTTGCTCCGGCCTTAATGCCATCTTGTAGATTATCCTCAATTTTTTGCGCGTATTTTCCATCATTTAGGCATTTTGCAAAATTTGGCACGTCAGCATCTATACTATTGTTGTTATTGCCTTTACTTAAGTATATTGCTCCGCCTATAATTATTCCTGTTATGATTATCGCTATTGGAATTGTTAAATTTTGTTTGTTCATAAATATAATTTATTGTTAATTATTAATGATGATTATTTTTTTAGATTTGTGAAGTTATTTTTTTCTCCTCAAAAATGCCGGAATGGAATCCCATTCGCTTTCCTCCTCCTCTTTCTTTTGCTTTGATGAGTCTTTATTGATTGTCACATTAGTATTTTTTTCTTTAGGAGCATCTACATTTGAGAATAAGGATTGTTTTTTGATATTTTTAATTTCTGGGAAGCCAGAAGCGATAACCGTTACTTTAAGTTCGTTTTTTTTCAGGCGGTTGTCGTTTATGGCGCCGAAAATAACTTTTGCATCTTCGTCGATTGACTCTGTTATAATATTCGCTGCTTCCTGAATTTCCAGCATTGTCATGTCTTGGCCGCCGGATATTGCAAAAAGTACACCCCTTGCTCCCTCAATTGATATATCAAGCAAGGGAGAATTGATTGCCATTCTTGCTGCTTCCTCAGCCCTTTTTTCTCCTTGGCTTGATCCTATACCCATCAGGGCTGAGCCGGCATTCTGCATTATTGTTTTTACATCTGCAAAATCAACGTTTATAATTCCTGGCATGGTTATGAGATCAGATATTCCTTCAACGGCTTGGCGTAATATCTCATCGCACATCATAAAGGCAGAGGAAAATGTTGTTTCTTTTTCAACAATACCTAGAATTCGATCGTTGGGTATAACTATCATTGCGTCCACGGATTCTCTTAGATCAAGGAGTCCGTTTTCTGCAATTTTTGCCCTCTGACTGCCTTCAAAAGAAAATGGTTTTGTTACAACCGCGATAGTTAATATTCCTTGCTCTTTTGCTATTTTTGCTACAATAGGCGCTCCTCCAGTACCTGTACCTCCTCCCATACCGCATGCTATAAAGACCATATCAGATCCTTTGATGGAATCCTGGATTTCTTCTTTTGTTTCTTCAGCCGCTTGTCTGCCTAGTTCTTGGTTCATGCCAGTGCCCATGCCTCTTGTCAGATTTTTCCCAATGTGGATTTTTTTAGGAGCTAAATTGTGATGCAAGTGTTGCGCGTCAGTATTAATAGCGATAAACTCCACGCCTCTTACTTTGGAGTTTATCATATGGTTTAGGGTGTTTAAGCCCGAACCTCCTATGCCTATTACTTTTATGCGGGCAAATGATTCTACATCTGGTTTAACTCTGGCCATGTTTTTAGATTATCATAGTTAAAAATTGGGGTCAAGAATCCTTAAATCCTTAAATCCTTAAGGATTTAAGGATTCGCCAAAGCATATTTTTTGCTCTTCTCCTTGTTGTATTAATTCCGTTTTCCGATTCTTCTTTTAAGCCATAGGCGCACAAGCCTAGAGCTACAGACCAAGAGGGGTCTTTTAATATTTGTTCTTTTTGATTACCTGTGATAGATAATCCTTCTTTGTCATACCGGTAATATCCTATTTTAGCAGGCAATTTTAAAGATACTCGGGCCATTTCTTCGATCGTTGAAAGGTTTGATCCTCCCCCGGTCAGAATTATTCCTGCAGGCAGAAGTCCATTCTTGTTTATTTTTTTCAGATGGTTTTCAATTAATTCAAATATGTCATTTAATCTTGCCTCCACAATGTTCTCTATTTTTCTCTTCATTGAGCTTTCTGTGCCATACTCTATTTTTAATTTTTCCGCTTCTTCTATGGGGATTTGAAGTCCTAGGGCTATATCGTTGGTTATATGCGTGGAGCCAATAGGGAATACTTCAAGAGATATAGGCAAATTTTCTTCAAAGACAGTGACAGAAACAGTGCTAGCCCCCACATTTACTAAAATACATCCTGCCTCTTTTTGTTTTTCAGACAGCACTATATAGCTTGCAGCTAAAGATGATGGCATTACATCGTCAATGGCAATACCTGCACTCTCTGCAATTTTTGTAAAATCGGAAAAATGTTGGATCAGGCAAGTGATGAAAATTGTTTCAACCTCTAGTTTTGTTCCTTTCATCCCTATTGGATGGCCAAACACAAAACTGCCGTCCAGTTTGTAAGCAATTGACTTTTGGTATATTATTTTTCTGTTTGTAAGATTGGACAGATTATTTTCACTTTGATCAATGGCTCTTTTTACGTCATTATCTGTGACTTCATTGTCGGCGCGGGAGACCATTGCCATGCCTTTTGATCTTACGGATCCTAGGCTGATGCCCCCAATCGCAATAAACGAACTTTTAATTTTTATTCCCGATAATTTTTCGGCAATTCTTATTGTTTCTCGGACGCTATCCACCGCTTCTTCAAAATTTACTATATAGCCCTTTCTTATTCCGTGCGATTCTTTTTTGGCAACGGCTAAAATATTAAAACCATCAGCGTCTTTTTTTTCTTCAGCAACTATAATTCTTATTGCCGAGCTTCCTATATCAATTCCATTTATTATGCGGGGCATGATTGAATTTTTTTGTTAATTTTTTCTCCATCCCATCCATCTTTTTGCCGTGCTTATAGCCCTTAAGATGGAGTAGGGCGTGTATAAAAAGATAGACAGCTTTATTCTTCTTTATTTTATTGATGAAAATCTCACCTTCACTTTTGGATAATGGAAAGGCTAGAACATCGGCTGGTTTGGGCTCCTTTCGGTATATCCTGTTTAGCTTTTTCATCAGATTATTGCCGGCAAAAACTAAACTTATTGCATATTTTTTCCCAAAAATATGATCTTTTATTATTTCAAATTTTTTCTCTATCATTCCTACTCTATTTTACCAAGTTTTTTCAAATATTCTAATCTTTTTTTTCTATTGATGCGGATTATCGCAATTTTCTTTTTATTAAGATCAGAGAGAGGTCGGTTTTTGAATTTATTTGAGCGAGCGCGCATTAAGACGCCGGACTCTTTTATTTTCTGGCTGAAACGTCTAATAAGATTGCCTATTGTTTCTCCTTCTTTTTTTTTTACTTCTATCATAATATTATTTTAATTTATTTTTTATAACATCGATAACTTTTGAGATAGAGACAGTTTCTTGTTCCATAGTATTCATGTCTTTTATTATTATAGTGTTATCTAATACTTCTTTCTGCCCTAGTATTAGAGCATACGGTATATTCAATTTTGACGCAATTCTTAATTGTCCTCTGATATTTTCCTTGCTTATGGATTGAGAAACTGGCAGATGAGCTTTTCTGAACATTTCTATAAGCATTATGCTTTTGTATTTTGCGGCAGGGCCTATTTGTATAAAAAACACTTTAGGCGATCTTTTTGATCTTATGTGCACATTTTTATTTTTTAAGACCTGCATCGCTCTGTCTATTCCTATTGCGCCTCCTGCAGCGGGGAAGTCTCTTTTTCCGATAGTCTTTGCAAGAGTGTCATATCTTCCTCCTGAGGATAGGGCTATTTTTTGCATTTCTTCATTTTGATCTAGACCGTTTCTTTCTTCTGTAAAGATTTCAAAAACAGTTCGAGAATAATAATCAATACCCCTGACTAAATAATTATCGAGAAGATAGGGAATTTCAGAAGCATCAAGAAATTCTAAGGTTTCTTTAAGATGGTTTTTGCATGCCTCACAAAGATAACTTATCATCTGAGGGGCGTCTTTTTTCATTTCTATGCATTTTTCTTCTTTGCAATCCAGAAGTCTTAGAGGATTTTCCTTAAATCGCCTTTTGCAATCTTTGCAGAGATTGTTTAATTTCTTTTTATAATAAACAAGAAGTTCTTTGCGATAAATATTTTTACAATCTTTATCTCCCAAACTATTAATATGAACGGTATATGATTTAATTCCTATTTCTTCCAAAATTAAGGTAAGTACCCTGATTACTGTTACTTCTGCGATAGGCTTGGATTCCCCGATTATTTCAAGTCCAAATTGCTGAAATTCTCTTAATCTGCCCTTTTGCGGATTTTCGTGGCGGAAGAATGATCCTTTATACCAGAGCATAATTGGTTGGGGCAGGGTAAACATTCCATGCTCTAAATAAGATCTCATAACAGGGGCTGTCCCTTCTGGCCTTAACGCCAGATGATCTCCTCCCTTTGTTTTCAATGTATACATCTGTTTTTCTATAATATCTGATGTTTCTCCGATTGAGGCCGTAAAAAGATCCATTTTTTCTAATATGGGCGTTTGTATTGGTTTAAATCCGTAATAATCCGCAATTTCCTCAGCTTTATCGTAAAAGTTTTGATAGTAAAGATAATTTTCAGGAAGAATGTCATGCATTCCTTTTAGGGTCTGAAATGATATTTTTTGTTTTTCCTCTTCTTCTTTCATTTAATAAATTATTAATAATTACTGCCAGGCAAGATATCTAGTTTAGTAATTGGCCAGAGGCGCAGAAAGGCCCTGCCCACAACCAAGTCTTTATTTAACGTTCCCCAGTATCTGGAATCGGAACTTTGGGGGCTGTTATCTCCCAGAACATAATATTCATTTTCCCCTAATACTCTTTTTTCTCCGTTTATCTCCACGGTCTCGCCAGGCAGATAAGCCACTCTTTTGATGAAAAATTTTGATGGATCGCGCGGGTATCGGAAGATTATAACATCTCCCTTTTCTGGTCCATGGAATCTATATGATATCTCGTCAACTATAAGATAATTCCCGTTTTGAAAGGTTGGCTCCATAGAACTGCCACTCACTATGAATGGCTGGGCCACCCATGTTCTGAAAAGAAAAACAATCACAACGGCCATAATAGTGAATTTAAAAAAGTCCCAAAAACTATTTTTTTTCTCTTCTAGTATTGGTTCTTCTTGTCCTTCCTCGGGTTTCATCACATAAATAATACAGCATAGTTTAATTTTAAGCAAATCACCCCACTTAGAAGCAAGGCTTCTAAGTGTTTATAATAGAAACTGCTACAGGAAATGGGTTAAAGGAGAGATAAGAAGGGTCTAAATGGCCCTTTTCTTTTTTTTATATGATTATATAATATTTTTATGTATTACATCATAGGGCTTGGGAATCCGGGAGGGGAGTACAAAATAAGCCGGCATAATACAGGCCGGATTGTTGTTGAGAATTTTAATAAAAAGGAAGAAATCGGCGATTTTGAATTAAATAAAAAATTAAATGCCCTTATTGCCTCTGGTAAAGCAGGCAAGGAGAATGTGGAATTGATAATGCCTGAGACATATATGAATAAATCCGGCTTAAGTTTGAGATCACTGATAACTAATAAAAAGAGAACACAGAATTTAATAGTTATCCATGATGATATTGATTTGCCTTTGGGCAAATTCAAAATATCTTTTGCCAGAGGATCAGGCGGGCACAAGGGAGTGGAGTCGGTGATAAAGAATATTAAAACCCAGGATTTTATAAGAATCCGGGTAGGTATTTCTCCAAGTACGCCTTCTGGCAAGTTAAAGAAACCAGAAGGTAAAAAAATGGTGGATTTTATAATCGGCAACTTTAAGCCAAAAGAAATTCAGGTATTAAAAAAGGTTTCCAATAAGATTTCTCAAGCCTTGAGAGTGATTATTGACGAGGGCTTAAGCAAGGCAATGAGCCTTTTTAATTAGGAATTTTTTCCTTCTTCAAGATAATTAAGAGTCAATTTATGTTCTTTTGGTTCAAATATCACTATTTGGAATGGATAAGATTTTCCAAGTTCTAATTTTTTTCTCATTTCATCTTCTGTTTTAAATTCTGAGATGTGCACAAGTCCGGCAACGCCTTCTTCTATACTTATCAGTGCTCCGTGTTTATTGAATTTTATAACAACCCCCTTTACTATGTCTCCCTTTTTATATTTTTCAGAAACAGTAGACCACGGGTCTGGCTTTAAAGATTTAACAGATAAGGATATTTTATTGTCCTTTATATTTATAATTTGAGTTTGTATTTTCTGTCCGATTTTAAAAAGATCTCCCGGGTTTTCAACAAGCGACCAGTCTAATTCAGAAATATGCACAAGACCCTCCAGCCTCTCTTCAATCTTCACGAAGATGCCAAAATCAACTAGTCCTGTCACCTCGCACTCTAAAATGTCTCCGACTTTATATTTTGACAAGATACTTTTGATTTCTTCTGAAGCAGATTCTTTTTCAGAGAAAATAAGTTTTTTCTCTTTAGGATTGCTGGAAATAATGATTACAGAAACTTTTCCTCCTACAAGTTTTTTTAATTCATCCAAAATTTTATCCTTATCGCCATCCTCTATTCTTGGGTAATGGTCTATTTTCAATTGAGAGGCAGGAAGAAATCCCTGGATCCCTTTGTATTCTAAAATCAAGCCTCCTTTATTTGCGTCAAAGATGAGAAGATTTAATATAGTTCCTTTTTTCTGGTCTTCCTCTATTTCTGTCCAGACTATGTCCTGCTTTGCCTCTTTAAGGGAGAGACTTACATATCCTTGTTCATTTTGCAGTTCCACCACTTTTGCGGTTATGATATCTTCTGGCTTAAGAAGTTTGATAATATCTTTGGCATTATTAAATTCTTTGCCGTATATTATACCTGTTCCAAAGGGCTTTAAATCAACATAAAGGTTTGATTTTTTTTGTTCAATAACCGTGCCCTCTACTAAGTCGTCAACTTTAGGAACATTGATTGGAGTATTCCTAATCAATAAATCCATTAAGCTGGATTTTATTATAACTTGCTCTTTTTCCTTATTTTTCAGCATATTTTATAAGTATATTGATAATTTCCTTTTTTGCAAGCATTTGTTCGACATTGAATGTTGAACACGAATAGGATAAAATAAAAACATGTTAGTGACTGGAGAAATATATCATATTTTAAATAAAGGGACAGAAAATCGGATTATATTTCAAAATAAACGTGATTATGAACGATTTTTGTTAACGATTTTTGAATGCAATGATATAAATTTGTCGTCTGAAAATAGACATAGAAGATGTAAAAACAAAGATTTTAATAAAAACAAAACTCAGCCATTGGCGGAAATTCTTTGTTTTTGTTTGATGCCTAATCATTTTCATATAGTTGCAAGGCAACTGGTTGATAATGGAATTTCTAAATTTATGCAACGCTTAGGGAATAGTTATACTAAATATTTTAATATTAAAAATAATCGCAAGGGATCTCTTTTTATGGCGCGATATAAAAATGTTCATGTTAATAATGATTCGCAAGTTAAACATTTAATTGCTTATGTTCACGCAAACCCTCTTGATTTATCTATGCCTGAATGGAGATTAGGAAAGATAAGGGATTTTGAAAAAGCCAGAGATTTTCTTGAGAACTATAATTGGTCTAGTTATGTTTTTTATAGTCGAGGCGAAGCATCGGATTTAGTATCGCAGATTTTGAATAAAGGTGCGCTTAATGATTTTTATTCTGAAAAAGAAGATTATTTTTATACTATTAAATCTTGGTCAGGTAGATATTTTGAGGATATTTGAAACCTGTTCAACATTGAATGTTGAACAAT
>ERZ1292625.4224-Hain-H41-01um-R1-4224-length-10923-cov-4_pt1 | contig 10923 bp, 13 predicted proteins | sample MGYA00564400_ERZ1292625 | MGnify/ENA primary metagenome ERZ1292625 (study PRJEB36523, sample SAMEA6512639) | groundwater metagenome | collected 2019-01-08 | study: AquaDiva: Metagenomics assemblies of 32 groundwater samples
AAGTACATGAAAATGTTCTTACGGACAAAGAAATGGCATCATTAGGATCATCTGTATATTTGATAATTGGATCTAACGAAATAATGTATTCTGCAAAAGATGCAAAAATGAGGACACTAAATTTATTACCTCACGCGAAGGTTGATGTATTGGAAGACGTTGGACATGAAATACTTATGGCGAAATCATCGGTTGTAAATGCGATGATGAATAATTATTTACTGGGTAAAAATGACATTTAATTGAAGGTGTATGTGCACGTGCATGAATATGAAGTAAGCCACGGTATGATATATATATGCCCGGTGTGCTAGTTTGCAATTCGTTATCATTTCATTTTTATTATTGAAGCATAGAAAATAAGTAAAAAGCAATGAACAGCCAAAATTGAAAAATCGGGAAGACTAAAATATGAATAAGAACACTAGAGCTGGAAAGAAAGAGGCAGTATCAACTTATGAAATAACCGAGGACAGCAAGGCTTTTTATGAGCGATATCAGTTTCCGGGTGATGTATCTGTCAATCACGATGGTGTGATTTTCTACAAAAGTATTACTAGAGCGATCGATGAATATACTGATCATGATAGAGGATGCAGTACACTCAAAGTAATGGATGCCGGGTGTGGTACTGGGAATACAACAATTGCGTTAGCACGCTTATTCCCACAACTTGAGATTGTTGGAGTCGACCAATCAAATGGATCGCTTAAACAAGCTGGCGTGCATGCGCAACGTGAAGGGATCACAAATGTAAAGTTCATGCAGCATAATTTACTCCGATCTTTTGAAAATCAAATGCAGTATGATATTGTTTTGTGCCTCGGCGTTCTCCATCATACTGCTGATATGAAAAATGTTTTATTGAATCTAAAGGAGGTAATGAGCGCGCATGGCTTGCTATATCTTTGGATCTACGGGAGATATGGGCGTATAAAACACTCGATGAATGTGCGGGCACTTCATATGCTGCGTGATGCAGTAAAGAGTCAAGATGAAATAGCGCTTGCGAAAGATTTTGTGTCCAAGGTAAATGGTGGCAATGCACTTGATGATCTTTTGGTAAGCAAATATAATGAGGTTGAAAAAGCAAGGTTCATTAATAATTCGGTATGGATTGCGGATCAATTCTTTAATCCATATGAAATGCCCCTGGATTGGAAGGAATTGGATGAGATAATCTCAGGCGCTGGATTTAATGTGCATATGAACCTTGGCAGATGGCGTAAATCTGAAGAAATAATCAAATCGCCATTAGTGTTGAATGCTTTTCGCCAGCTTGGACATAAAGAGCAGGATGTTGTGCTTGATCTTATATTGAAACCAGAACATTATTTTGTCGTACTGCGACCAACGAAAAAATGAAATAATCAGTAATATATCAGCATGCGTAAGTATAGTGGATTGAAGATAGTGGGTTTAGGTCGTATCATGAAACCAATGCAAAATGTGATGTAGATTGTATTTTGAGCAATAACATATGGATGAACATCAGGAATGTGAGCAGATGAAATAACTTGGTTCACGATTTATGATATGAAGTAATCATTAATTTAGGAGCATTGAATGCCGAATAGATTTGAAATTCCAATTCCCAAAGCAGGTCCATTTAATCTTTGCCCAGATTCGCAACGGGATCCTGAGGTACCAAGAGGGTTAGTCACGAAATCTGAATGGCGAAGCAGCATATATGCAGGAACATTGCGTGATTATTATATTTATGTGCCAGCACAATATACCCCTACAACAGTTACAAACGTAATGATCTTTCAGGATGGATGGGATTTCCTAAACGAAGAGGGTGATGTACGAGCTTCGATCGTTTTCGATAATCTTATACATCAAGGACGGTTGCCGATAACTATTGGTGTATTTATCAACCCGGGATATTTTCCGCCAGCGACAGATGGAATTGAGCCCGGGTATAATCGATTCCATGAATATGATACTCTAAGTGCAAAATATGCTCGTTTCTTGTCAGAGGAAATATTGCCGGACGTTGGACGGCAATATAGTATTTCAAACGATGCTAATACTCATGGTCTTTGCGGCGCAAGTTCCGGTGGTTTATGTTCATGGACCGCAGCTTGGGAACGTCCGGATATTTTCCGCAAGGTAATTAGCTGTGTTGGAAGCTTTACCGATATTTGTGGTGGAAACATCGTCCCAAATCTCGTGCGTAAGTCACCGCCGAAGCCAATACGTGTATATCTTCAGGCGGGATCAAATGATCTTGACATGCCGGTGGGAAATTGGCCGTTGGCTAATCTTGAGATGGCGGCTGCATTGAATTTTTCCGGATATGATTATCATCTCGAATATGGCGATGGTGGACATAATTATAAGCATTGTGGAGCGATTTTACCGGAGGCGCTTACATGGTTGTGGCGGTAAATAATGAGAATTGGATATTCTGTGTATGAAATTAAAAAATTAATTGTAGTAATGGGCTGAGACCGTGATGGTCAATTCGTGCATACAATATCAACGAATAACCGTAGATATTGACTAGAAGGATGTAGAAAATGATTAGAATTGGTGTTATCGGAGCAGGGGTGATGGGGATTGGAATAGCACAAACAATCGCACATTCAAAAATGGAAGTTGTACTTATAGACGTGGAAGAGAAGATATTATTGCATGCAATGGAGCAGATCGAAAATAATATCAGGCTCATATTGATGCTCAATAAGTCAGAAAACCAAGAGTCAAAAGACACGATATTGTCAAGAGTATTACCAACGTTGGACTATAATGTACTCAGTAACGTTGACTATATCATAGAAAATGTAAATGAAAATGTTGATAAGAAGCGTGAGGTGTTTGGTAAGATCGAGAAAATATGCGATCCTGATTGTATATTTATTGCAAATACTTCATGCATACCAATCACCCATATTGCATCATTTACAAAAAGAAAAGAGCTGGTCATTGGTGTACATTTCATGAATCCAGTTCCTCTCATCAAAGCGGTGGAAGTAATACCTGGTTTTCATACATCTGATAAGACGATGGAAAAGACATGTGATCTTACAAGATCACTGGGAAAAGAGCCGATCGTAGTGCAAGATTCACCGGGGTTTGTTGCAAACCGAGTGTCGCATCTTTTCATGAATGAAGCAGCCTTTGTTTTGCATGAGAAACTTGCATCCCCTTCAGATATTGATGCAATATTTATGAAATGTTACGGACATAAAATGGGTCCACTGGAAACAATGGACTTAATAGGTATTGATACTGTTGTAAATTCATTGGATGTGTTATATGAACAATATCACGATCCAAAATATCGCTGCTGCCCATTGCTGCGGAGTATGGTAAGCGCAGGTATGCTCGGGAAGAAGAGCGGAGAAGGTTTTTTTAGATACGTAAATGCGTAGGCGTTCATTCTTACATTAATCAAGCAATAATGCAGAATAATATGGCATTGAAATTAAATTCAACAGAAGATAAATTCGATTGTGTGATTATTGGGGATAGCACGTTAGTAATATGCTGTTCTGAAATGATCATTGAAAGAAACGCTAAGATACTCGGTATAATTACAGAATGTAAAGAGGTGATCGAGTGGTGTAATGAATATAATGTTCCCTATATCAGCTATATGGAAATGAGTTGTATACATGAATATCAGTTTCACTATTTATTTAGCATTGTGAATTATAGAATATTAAATAGCGAATTATTGGATTTACCTCAAATGGGAGCTATCAATTATCACGATGCGTTATTACCGAGGTATGCGGGCATTCATGCAACATCTTGGGCATTAATTCATGGCGAAAAGTACCATGGTATATCGTGGCATGAGATGAAACGTGGAGTGGATGCTGGAGATATTCTTGTACAGAAAAAAATAGCAATTGAACCGAATGAAACGACGTTTACATTAAATATGAAATGTTATTGTAAAGCTGTACAAGGATTTGAAGATTTACTTGATAATATATGTTCCAACAATGTTACAGTAATCAGTCAGGATGTGAAGGACAGAAAAGTATATTATAAAAAACAAAAGCCTGTCATGGGTGGGGTAATTAATTGGGGAATGAAATCGGAAGAAATTAAAAATTATGTTAATGCGATGAATTATGGATGTTACGATAATACATTCTGCACTTCAAAAATATTCCATCGTGGGAAATATTATATTGTTATTTCAGTAAAAATATCGAATGAACTATCTACAAAAAAAGCGGGGTCGTTTCACATAGCTGACGGTGAAATATTTATTTCAACTATTGATTATAATATCCGAATTAATTCTATCATTGATATTTATGGGAATAAGGCGTGTATCAATGATGTATTTACTGAAAGCGATGGCTTTTTTTATTCTGATTTAGATATTTCTAATATTAATGAAATAAAGAAGATTATGGAAGATATCTGTAGATACGAGCAGTTTTGGAAAAATAGGTTATTATCTATTGTAAATAATGACAATATAGAATATTTTGAGAAAATAAATCAATGTAATATTGTAGAAAATAAGATATCTCACGGTAGCATAAGTGATGTGCAATATACTTGTGCCGAATTAGTAATATTTGTGATTGCCAACCATATAAATTGCACTACAAGTGGCATTTCTTTTGTATTTGGATATTTTCAACAAGACAGGGATCTTGTTGGCGATAATGATAATATTTTCGAGCGTTACGTGCCAGTAATACTGAGGCCAGTGAAAGAATGTTCGATGAAAGAGCAATTGAACCAAATAAGAAAAGAACTGGTAGAAGTGCAAAACAGCAAAACATACATGAAAGATATATTTTATCGATATGTAAACTTAAGAAATAAGTATTATGCCCCGGTAGTGACTATCTGTGTATCAGAGAATGATGCAAATATCAAGCTGGACGAGCGATATAGCATACAATTATTTATTGACGAACAAAGAAGAAGATGTAAATGCTATTTAAATGGATTGCTGAATGACACATCTTCAGTGTATCTGTTTTTCAAAGAAGTTCAGTATGAATTGCAAGGACTTCACGTGGATTTATCTATTGCAATGAATAATTAAAATTGATACATATACAAATTAGTAACACGTTGAGTTAAATATAATGGGATGAACAAGTATGAAGATACTTTGTGGTATGATTGATGAATTGTGGATATGGACATCTTTTAATACTGATAATGATACGCAAGTGGTTGGTGTAAAAGGAGAAAATATAGAATGAAGGTATTGCTTATTAATACTGGAATGGATAATGAATATAAAGAGCAGGTCATTGAGGTAAATAAACGGATATTATTATTTCCACAGCTTACTTTACCATACTTAGCCGCGTTGACTCCCCAGGGGATAGAGGTGGAAGTTATTGATGAAATGCACGGGCTGATCACTGAATTTGTTAAGGCTGATATAGTAGGAATATCAGGTATTGCTATGAATTCAAAAAGAATGTATTGGCTTGCGGATAATTATCGGGCAATGGGAATTCCTGTAATACTTGGCGGAATTCATGTTAGCTTCATGCCAGATGAAGCAATGCCACATGCCGATGCAATCGTAATCGGCGAAGCCGATGAACTATGGCCAAGGATACTTATTGACTTTCAGAATGGGGCGCTTAAGCCGGTGTATCGTTGCATTGAATATCCTTCTATTGAAGATCTCCCATTCCCAAGACTTGACTTGGTTGACGGTCCAAAATATCAGGGCTCTTCAGGTACGCTAAATGTAATTATGGTGACTCGGGGTTGTCCACATAGCTGTAAATATTGCTTGGTTGGGAAAATGCATGGGCAAAAAATGCGCGTGAGATCAATCCAGAATGTTGTTAGCGAGATGAATCAATTGAGTGATGCTCCAATTTATTTTCAAGACGATAATTTAATTGGCGATCCAGTCTATGCGAAGGAATTGTTTTCAGCAATGATCCCACTTAATCGAAAATGGTTCGGGGCTGCCAGCATAAAAATCGCCGATAACGCCGAATTACTAAATCTTGCACAAGATAGTGGCTGTAAAGTATTATTTCTAGGTATTGAAAGTACCAATCCAAAAAATATTATATTTGTCAATAAAAAAGAGGTGAATGCTGTTGAATAATATAGCGAAGCCATTAAGAAGATACATGACAAAGGGATTCATTTATACGCATCTTTTTTAGTAGGTCTCGATAATGATGATGAAGGCGTATTTGAACAAATTTATGAATTTGCTGAACGTAATAATATTGACTACCCATTGGTGAATATTTTAACGCCATTTCCGGGGAGTGAGCTCTATAAAATATATAACGAGGAGGGTAGAATTGTTGATTATGATTGGAATAAGTATAATTTCTGTAACGTAGTATATAAACCGAAACTAATGAGCCAAGATAAATTGCAAAATGGGTACAACGATTTAGCTAAACAATTAAAACGATATATGATGCATCGAATGATACAGCGAGTTGCAACAAACCGCAACACGGTATTTGATGAGTAGTCAAGGACGTATATCGGCAATGTATGCATGTTATTTGTGATTATTCGTGACCTGTACGATCATGTATAAAGTATTGAAAATCGTTTGGAGGTGAGTATATGATATTTATTCTCGATATAAACTCTGATGCTATATCGGAAAATAAATGTAACACGTTTTGTATTGCAAATGAATGGATGTATTGCTTTATACCCGAGGATGGATTATGAAGGTTCTATTAATTTCACCTGGAATTGATGGTGATTCAAATAGAACTCTGGCAGAGGCAAATTCGAGTAGAACTCTTACGCCAATGCTGTCATTGCCATACTTGGCGGCATTGACTCCACCTGAAATTCAGATTAAAGTCATTGATGAAATACATGGAATATCAAATAACTACGAGGAAGCGGACTTAGTGGGAATTACCGGAATGACGATGCAGGCAAATAGGATGTATACTATTGCCGATATGTATAGATCAATGAATATCCCTGTTGTATTAGGTGGTGTACATGTGACATTTATGTATGAAGAAGCGGCACGGCATGGAAATTCAGTTGTTATTGGTGAAGCGGAAGATCTTTGGCTTAAAATAATAAATGATTTTTATAACAATAAATTGAAAAGATATTATCATTGCAAACAGTATCCATCGTTATCGAAGTTGCCAACCCCAAGATTAGATCTAATGAAAGGGCCGATGTACTCTGGAGACAAAGGTAGCCTTAATGTTGTAATGGCGACACGTGGATGTCCCTATCAGTGTTCATATTGCAGTGTATCAAAGATGTGTGGTAGAAAATACAGGAGACGGCCGGTTGACCATGTTGTTAATGAAATTGAAAGGATTAGTGATAATAATTTCTTTTTTAGTGACGATAACCTCATAGCGAATAAGAAGTATTCTAAAGAACTATTTAGAAAGTTGAAAAAATTACAAAAAAAATGGGGTGCACAGGTTAGTATTAATATTGCTGAAGATGAAGAAATGCTGGACCTTGCGCATGACTGTGGATGTATATCGCTATTCATAGGAATTGAAAGTACAAATCCAAATAATCTTGCAGAAATAAAAAAATCAATTAACAAAGTAGAAAAATATTCGGATTCAATAAAAAAGATACACGATCGGGGAATACATATCCACGCTTCGTTCATGGTGGGATTCGATGATGATCAAGAAAATGTATTCGATGATATCTATAACTTTTCTGTGACGAATAAGATTGAAAATCCTGTTGTTAATATTGTTACACCATTGCCTGGAACAGACTTATATAAAAAGTTATTGGGAGAGGGCAGGATTATCAATAATAACTGGGAAAAATATAATTTTCTTAACGTTGTGTTTCAACCAAATAATTTATCCGTCGATGCTTTGCAAAATAAATTTGAAGAACTAAATAAAGGAATAAGGCGGTATAAGACGGGACTTTCATTGGTGAAATACCGGACTGAAAGTGGTTTGAATAATAATGAATGATATAAATATAATATCATGATTACTTTTAGGCAATAAGCGACTGATTGTGAGATCATACAATCAATATTTACTATTTGATTCACTATTAAAAAAAAGAATATATATTGGAGACCAATAATGTGCATCAAGGAGGGCAGTTTTATGGATTATAAGAGAAATATTAGGGGTTTTATGAATAAGTTCTTTCGGAAATCGGATCTGCGTGATGATGATGATATATTTGCATTGGGATATGTAAATTCATTGTTTTCAATGCAGTTGGTGCTGTACATCGAGAAAGAATTCAAGTTGAAATTAGATAATGATGATCTTAATATAGCATATTTTAGATCAATAATTTCAATAGATGAGTTAATAAATAGGAAAATAATTCAAATGTCTGCTAGGACGAGTAAATGATGTTATTAAGTGAGGAGCAAATCAAGTTAAAGGAACAATTTCGAAAATTCGTTGATCAAGAAATTGTTCCGAAGTCATCATCCCAAGATAGAAATGAATATCTCGACGAGGATATGATTCATCAACTTGCGAAAGAAGGATATCTTGGCGCAATGATTCCAAAGGAGTATGGAGGGTTGGGGCTCGATAACGTGACAATTGGGATGCTTAATGAAGAAATAGGGAGAGGTTGTTCCTCTGTACGCAGCTTGTTAACAGTTCATGGGATGGTAGCAATTGGAATTATGCGTTGGGGTACAGCTCAGCAAAAGTCGAAATGGCTACCCAAAATGGCAACGGGTGAGGTGATCGGTGCTTTCGGATTATCTGAACCGAATGTCGGCAGTGATGCGAATGGCATCGAGACAATTGCTGAGAATAATGGCGATCATTACACACTGTGTGGAATGAAAAAGTGGATTACCATGGGGCAGTGTGCAGACTTATATATGGTGTTTGCAAAAGTTGATGGGAAATCGTCTGCATTTCTTGTTGAATGGAAAACGAAAGGATTCTCACGGGAGCCAATCAACGGTTTACTTGGCTTACGAGCTTCAATGACCGGAATATTGGAATTTAATTCGTGCAAAATCCCTAGAGATAATTTGATTGGATCAGAGGGAACAGGTATTTCACATGTTGTGCACAGTTGTCTAGATTATGGGAGGTTTACTGTCGCATGTTGATGTGTCGGCTTAGGGCAAGCGTGCCTTGAGAGTTGTGTAAATTATGCAAAAGATAGGCGTCAATTCAACGCATACATACGGGAAAATCAGTTAATCCAAAAAATGGTTACTGAAATTACTGTCAATGTCAAGGCGGCAAGGCAATTATGCTACTATGCAGGTTCTCTGAGAGATAAGTGCGATCCAGAATCAATTATTGAAACATGCATTGCAAAGTATTTTTCTTCCGTAATGTTGTCAAAAATTGTAAATGATACAGTACAGATTCACGGAGCAAATGGGTGCTCAAATGATTTCGCGGTTGAACGGTATTATCGAGATGCAAAGATGAATGAGATCATCGAGGGGTCTACTCAAATGCATGAAATGATGATCGCGCTTAACACTTTTCGTTCAATGTAATCATAGAATAAATTGATAAATGAAAGGAATATGCAGTGAAAGCGATTAAGTGTGTGATTTGGGACCTCGATAATACAATTTGGGATGGTATACTATTAGAAGATCAATTGATATCTTTAAAAGAACATGTATTAGAAACAATAGAAACACTTGACAAAAGAGGAATACTTCAGTCGATAGCAAGCAAAAATAGCTATATACAAGCCGAAGGAGCATTACGGCAGCTAGGAATATATGATTATTTTTTATGCCCTGAAATAAGCTGGAATGCGAAGTCGGATTCAATAAAAAAGATAATAAATACGCTAAATATTGGTGTTGACTCAGTAGCATTTGTTGATGATCAGCATTATGAGTTAGATGAGGTAAAGTATGAGCTTCCAGAGATAAATGTAATACATACAGCAGAGATACAAAATATTCTTGCTATGCCTGAAATGATGCCGAAATATATCACTGAGGATTCCATGCAGAGAAGAAGCCTTTATCAGTCAGACATGAAGAGGAGAGGGGATGAGGAAGTATTTTCTGGACCGCATGAGGAATTTCTCGCAACGCTCAATATGCAGCTTACCATCAGCCCGCTCAATGAAGGCGATCTTCAGAGGGCTGCGGAGCTTACAATGCGTACCCATCAACTTAATACAACAGGTTATTCATATAGCGCTGAAGAATTAAAAATAATGATAAAATCTGAAAAATATGTCGTATTGATTGTCGGATTGGATGATAAGTATGGATCATATGGAAAAATCGGACTTATACTTCTTGAGCGATCAATTAACGAATGGAATATAAAATTATTACTCATGTCATGTCGGGTGATGACTCGAGGCATCGGGTCAATTCTTATAAACTATCTTCTTGAAAAGGCTCGAATAAGTGGTGTAAAGTTGTTTGCGGAGTATGTGCCGAATGAGAAAAATCGAATGATGTATGTGACGTATAAATTTTCTGGCTTTCAAGAGGTTGATTCAAGGGAGGCGTTGATGGTACTGGAGAACAAGTTTCAATATGTACAACATGTACCAGGATATGTTACAATACATGATAGTATGATGAAAGGTTATTTATGCGAAAACGAATAGCTTTTTTGTTCCCAGGACAGGGGGTACAGTATGTAGGTATGTGTAAAACTCTATTTTCAGAATATGAGATTGTTAAAAAAACATTCGATGAGGCGAGTAACGTTTTGAGCATCGATATAGAAAAATTAATATTTGAAAGTAGTATGAGTGAACTGGCAACAACAGTAAATTCACATATTTCTATTTTTATTGCAAGCATTGCAGCATTTCGTGTTTATATGCAGGAAATTGGGACGCCACCGCTATTTCTTGCAGGGCATAGTTTAGGTGAATATTCAGCACTTGCATGTAGCGGAGTTCTTTCATTTTCAGATCCTCAGACTCTTGTGTATCACAGAACAAAAAAAATAGATGAGGATGCTCCGAATGGCGAAGGGGAAATGATAAATGTAA
>ERZ1292625.4228-Hain-H41-01um-R1-4228-length-10919-cov-4_pt1 | contig 10919 bp, 12 predicted proteins | sample MGYA00564400_ERZ1292625 | MGnify/ENA primary metagenome ERZ1292625 (study PRJEB36523, sample SAMEA6512639) | groundwater metagenome | collected 2019-01-08 | study: AquaDiva: Metagenomics assemblies of 32 groundwater samples
TCGGCCTTCTTCCGCATCCGTTCCTCTCGCGTCAGCATCGCTTCGATGTGCCGGGCTTCCTTCTCCTGGATACTCAGGCCCCTCTCGTTGCGGTACAGAACCCGTTGCCGGGGCATCGACTGGCAAAGATACCGGAACGCATCAACCGAATGGTCACTTTTCTTTCTCGGCCTGTCCTTGTCCTCGCTCTTCGCCGTCGCGCCAACCCAGTGATACCGCTGCAAATCCCGGATCAACCTCGGGCATCGGTCGCTGATGACCAGCCCGACCAGGCCGGAATCGTCCTCAGCCATGTACTCCCGTATCCGGGCAAACCCCTGCTGAACATCGTTGTTGGCTTCCGTGACTGACAACCCCGTACACGCAAGCTCGATCTGAACCTGCTTGGCCGTCCGGTCCAGGAAGATCGTCGGCATCGGCCAGCCTGGCGTCACCAGTTGCCTCACGCCTGCCGCATGGACGAACGCGCCAACGCCCTTCTCGTTGTAATACTCGCCGCAGACCTGAAGCACGCTATCCTCCCGCAGCCCGCCCCAGTACGCCGCCGTGTGCCCGTGGCCCGCACCGTGGTCCATCCCGATACGCCAGATCCAGGACGCCTGCGGCTTCGGTAGCAGCGCGTGCTTCTGGACGTGAACAATCGGCGAGAACTCCGGGAACACCAGCCCCTCAGCCGTCGCATACCGCCCGTAAATACGGCTCTCGATCTCGTGCTTCGGCAACTGCTTCCTGGCCCGCTCGATCTCGTCCTTGTCGATGTACGGGTTGTCGAAGATCGTGACCTCCATGACGTCCAGTTCCGGGACGCCGCCCACAAGCCCGTACTCTCCGTTCTGCCATCGCTCGTAAATCTTCTCGAAGGTCCAGCTCGACCGCCCCTTCAACGGCGTCATCGTGATCCACATGTCCCCCTTGCAGTCTATCGTCCGCGCCAGGCACTCCCGGTAGACCGCCTCGTCCGGCTCCTCGTCGAACCAGATCCAGTTGCGACTTGCCCCGGCAAACTTCTCAGGCCCGGAATCGCACGACTTGAAGCCGATGCTGCTGCCGTTGAGCAGGTACAGAATCCGAAGATCCGCGTCCTCCTTCTTGATGACCCCAGCAGGCAAGAGCTGACGCACCAGCGGCTCCGCGACGGTCGAACTCACGCGGTAGTCCTCGCTGACCACCCATCCGTGATTGGGCACCGGCATCTTCGCCGACCGGACAGGATGAACGCCGAGCGCGACCATCACGGTTTCAGCAGCGCCCATACACGTGTTGTGGTGAACCAGATCCGCAGCCACGTAGTTGTGGTACTTCTGAACCTCAAAATCAAAAACCTCTTGCGGCCCAATAGGTTCGGCGCGTACTATCCTATTGTCGCCAAGAACAAACGGAGGTGCGTATGCCTGGAGGTCAGAAAAATGCCGAGCAGTTCGCTCAGAAAGTCCGTCTCTATCTGGATCAAGTCCGACACATGATAGAAGTCGAGAAAGAGACGCATGTCCGAACGGCCTTACGGCTGGGGCTAACTCGAAAAACCATCGCGCGAATGTGTTCACGATTTCAGTTGAAGACCCAGCGAACAGGCCCACGTAGCGGAGCAGGCCATCCAGAATGGAAAGGCGGAAGAATCGAGGACAAGAACGGCTACATCCTCGTCTACTCTCCAGGCCACCCCATGGCTCGTGCTCCAAGGAAAAAATACGTGTTCGAGCATCGTCTGGTGATGTCACAGAAGCTAGGTCGCCTTCTTCTCCCCAATGAGGTCGTCCATCACATCGACGGCAACCGCAAGAACAACCATCCAGACAACCTGATTCTCTTCCAAACCAACGCCGACCATCTTCGGCACGAACTGATTGGCCGCTGTCCCAAATGGACGCCAGAAGGCCACGCCCGGATTCTGGAAGGCTGTCGTAAGCCCAAGAACTTGTCTCCAGAGCAGAAGGCCAGAAACTCTGAACAAGCTCGGAAGCGAATTGCCAACCGCTTGCGGTCAAAAGTCGATGGTCGTCTGCTACCTGGCACCATTGACCGTCCGCCATCGTCAGCCGATAGCACTGGTGAAGACCAGGCTTCTTGAACGGAACCGACGCCAGCGCCTCAACTCGGTTCTGCCCATCCCACGCCCACACCTTGAACGGCGAGCCGTCATCAAGAAGCTCCGCCACCGTCCGCTTACCTGCCAGCGTGTCAATTGCAGTGTCGATGGTCACGCATTTCGAACTGCGGTTACCACCCAACACCTGCCGCACCCGAGCCGGCATCGAGTGAAACTGCGCCTGCTTCGGGCTAGGCGAATACTCGTAGATGTTCCCGACCAGCGCCATCTACCGCCGCCTTGCCGTCCGCAGCCCGTCCAGCGCACCGCGCCTCAAGTAGTCCATCGCCTGCGACCTCTTGCTCGCCCCAACCTCTTCACCCACCCGCTGACGCGCTGCCTCGACCTCTGGCATCACGTACCGCCCCACGTTCCGGCCAATCATCTCTCCAACCGGCTGCGCCGCAAATACCGGCATCGCCATCGACGGAGCCAAAGCCGCCGCACCCGCGCCAACCACAGGGCCAACCATCGAACTAGCAGGCGCTTCACCTTCCATCACCCGGCCCGCCTGTCGAGCCATCGGCACCAGCGGCGCATACCGACCCGCCAGAGCCATCCCCGCGCCCGTCAACCCCTCCTCTCCCCACGCCTTGCCCGCGTCCTCACCCGCATCAACCCTGTTCATCGCGTTCAACGCACCAAGCCCAGCCACACCCGGCGCTGACCGTTCAACACGCTCACCCACTTGCCGCCCGATCCCTCGCGCCAGTTCCCCGCTCACCGGCCCCCGCGTCAACAACTGCTTCGCCTGCCACGACGGCTTCCACTTCTCATACGGCGGCACCAATCCCTCCGCCCCTCTCTTCGCAGCAAGCATCCTCATTTCTGGCTTGATATCACCCATCTGCTCAATCGCTCTGTCCTGCCAATCTCCGTACCGCAGAGGATTGCCTGACGTCCTGTTCGCCCACCCACGCCAATACACACCTTGCTCGTTTCCGAAACCTCCCCTTAGATCCGAGACCCTGTAAGGCCGATCCACCCAAGGCGTCTGCCCCAGTTCCTTGACCTTGGCCTCTACAGGCTTCCACCCGTACTTCTCTCCAAGGAATTTTCGCCCGATTTCAGAAGAACCCAGAGAAGCCTTCTGTGTAAGGTCTACAGGATTCCGGTAAAAACCTTCCTGCGACTTCTCCCTTCTGTACCTGGATACGTCATCCCGCTTGCTGTACGGTACATCACTGCCCTGCTCCCATACCATCGGTAGCAAACTCGCGTGTGAACTCCGTATTGGAGTAGCAAAAAACTCACCCGGCTTCGCCCCCTTGACCAGATCAGCCTGCTCTGCTTGCCGCGCACGCAAACTTACCGCCTCACCCAGCTCATGCTTCAGCGTGCCTAGACTTCCTCCCCTCGGCATCACCATCACCAACTCAGCCGCTTGCTCCGGCGTCATCTGACCAACCAGATCCGGCCTCAACGTCCTCCCCTGCATCGTCGAACCACTCGTTTTGAGCTTGTACGGCAACTCAACCGGATCAACCAGCTTTACCCCGCCATACTCGCCTCGCCGGAACCCCTGCTCCACCTTCTTCGCCGCAAGCACATACTGACGCTTCAAACGCCGTCGAGCATCCTCCTCCGGATCAGCGGCAGGAACCAAATCCGCCACCGTCGGCTCGCCCGCCAGCCACTGCAAAGTTCGTACAGCTAACTTCTCCTGCGGACTCTCGGCCTTCTCTCGGTAACGGCTCGCCTTCTGGAACTGTCTTGCGAACTCCTCCGCGTCTAACTGTTCGCCAGGACGACCACCAGCAACAACTCCACCCGCCGTACTCGCCCATCGCTGGGGGATTTGAGCCCGCTTCTTCCAGTAGTCCGCATCATCAGCGGCCTGCGACCCCACTGAATCCTTTTCCTGTCCCCATCGCTTGTGAGCCAGAGCCCTTACCCTCTCCAGTTCACGCTCGCCCCGATTCGCCATCCCTTACTCGCCCCCTTCCTTCCTCGGCGTAACGTCCTTCACAATCCCACCGTCCACCAGCAGACCCGCCTTCGCCGCCTCCAGCTTCAGCGCCATCGCATCCCTCATCGCCTCCGCCGTCCGCCTGAACTCCTCCACAACCCTCCGAACCGCGCCCGCCTCCTCCTTAGCCTTGTCCCACCCGCCAGGCAGCCCCACCCTCAGCAGCGCCTCTGCCGCCCTCATCCCTACCTTCCCCCACCGCTCCGGCGTCGCCCGACCCATCTCCACCAACTGCGCCAGATACTCCACCGCCGCAGGCCCCTTCTCCAGTATCCGCCCCAGCAGCCTCTCCTGGTCCGCCCGCCTCTGCTCCGGGTCCAGCTTCACCAAGCTCCCACCCATTCCACCATTATCCGAAGTCGTACACCCCTCCCCCGTGATGTACTCATAAACCCCCTCCACCTTCCCTTGCTTCAGCATTTCCGCACCCCTGGTCGGCCTCTCCTTCGCCGCCATCATCTTCGCCTTCAGCCGAGCCAATAACTCCTCCCGCGTCTCCGCTTTCGGCCTCCCCTTCCCATCCTTCCCATGCCCCAGCCCACAGCATACCTTCTCCCCTCCTCCAACCACATACGCCCCCAACGGAACCTCCGCTCCCGCCTCTACCTCCTCCATCGTCAGCACAAGATCCCCACGATCCTTCAACTCTTCCACTCGCCGGCCACTCATCTCGTCCTCTTCTCGTCTCGCCTCTTCTTCCCCTTCCCCTACTCTACCACACATCTCCTCCGCTTATCTCGCCACTACTCCTCGCAAATGGGAGGGTAGGGAGGGCATTCGCACCCGTATCCGCACCCGCGTATTACGCATGACCCCCGTATTCGCATGCGTAAGATCCCGCATGCAACTACCACGCGCGTATAGAGCTAGAACCCGCGAATCCGCACACGCACGTCCATGTCTTGGCGCAATAGCCAAGACTCGCGGTAGCTATTCAACCTCCATGAAGCTCAAGCTCAAGCCAGACACTCTCTGCGACGGCAACCATCCCGCCTCGCTCGAACCTCGCGCCTGGAAGCCCGCTTCGCCTGACCTCGCTCCCTCATCCCTCGCGACCCCGACGAAGCCCTCCGCTTCCGCGTCGCCGCTCGCAACGCCTCCTCTCGACTACTTCAGCACAAAGCCTGGCGTACACTCCGCTTCCTCGACCTCGACCGCAAATAGACAAGTCCCCCGTTCCCAGTGGATTAGACGAGCCGGAGGGAACGAAGAGGGTACACAGGGGGATCGCACCCCGGACAGCCGCCCCGGCGGGCCTCGGCGCGAAGGCCGCGCGAGCCTGGAGCGGGAACCCGCGAGAGCCGGGCGTCGCCTGGTACGGTGACGGCGGCGGCGCGGTATGAGCCGCAGCTAATAGGGCGGAGGGGGCGACGCCGGTCAGGGTAATGCGCGCGGAGGAGGGCCGCAGCTTTTTGCAGCGCACAACAAGGCGGAACGGTCGCCCCTTTGGTGACTACGGCACAAATATCATGATATGCTGATATGCGCATAGTGCTACGCTTTGGCTGACGGCACGGAAAGGTGCGCGTATCACGGAAAGGTGCGCTGTTTTTGCACGGGGCGGTGCAGTGTGGCGTGATGGGCGGAGACGGCTAAAGCGGCGAGAAGGCGCGCTACTACTGGCCTTGCGGCGTGCCGGGCAAAAGTTGGCACGCGGTATGCAAGCGGTGTCGGCGGGGGAGACGGCATGGGACTGGAGAGAGTCACATGGGAAGACAGGATATCTACTCTGCGCGGCGAATCTGGCCGCGCCTGCAGGACGTGGAGAGCGCGCTCCGGGCGGACGCTATCCCAGTTGTCGAGGGGCCGCCCGGTGCTGGGAAGAGCGCGGCCATGGGCGAACTGGCCCGGCACTTGGGATGGGGCTTTGTGGCGCTATGCCCGGCCACGTGCGACCCGGCGGACATAGGTGGATTGGACGCGCCGGTCGCGCCGGCATTTGGGACGGCAGGTCGGACTCGGTTGGAGCGTCTATGGCCGTGGTGGCTGGAAGCGGCAGAGGCAGAGATTGCAGCGGGCAAGGCCGGCGTGATTGTGTTTTTCGACGAACTAAAATGCCTTGCGCCGGCGAGTCAGGCTGCGTGCCTCTCGATCTTCCAAGAGAGGCGAGTCGGGCCGCATAAGCTGTCGGACAAGATCCGACTCTGCGGCGCGTGCAACCCGGCTGATAGCGCGGCAAATGGGCAGGACTTCGAGCCGGCATTCGCCAACCGCGTTGTCCATATCGCGTGGGAACTAGACGCGGCGGAGTGGTGCGCGTGGCTTGAAGGTACGGAAGACAGCACGGGAGCGCACAAGGACGTCGCGACGTACCTCCGAGGTACCATCCGGACGGAACAGCCACGCAGAAACGCGCTGGCCGATCCGGTGACAGTGAGCGGGCTTCACGCCATGCCGATGGACCGTGAGGCCAGGGGCGGACCGTGGCCGAGCCCGAGAACGTGGCATGTAGCGGCGCGGCTGCTACAGAGCGGGCGAGAGATGCAGATTGACGCTGGCAAGATCGAGCGGACGGTAGCGGGCGCGATTGGCGCGACGGCGGCAAGGCTGCTATTCGAGTCGATTGAGTCGCCAATTCCGGACGTCATGGACGTGCTAGGTGGCAAGATCAAGCTGAGCGGGAAAGTGCTAACGGAACCGACAGTTGCCGCGCGGTTTTTGGACGCCTTGAACGCACGCGAGAAGAACGCGAGTCCTACCGACTTAGTTCGTGTCTACTCTGAAATGGGCAAGGTCACTGCACTCAGGAGTACCGTGCGGGCAAAGCTGGGGGCGCTGCTAGCGCGGTCGAAAGTGTTGCAAGAGTCCGAGATTATGCAGAATCTGGCTGGTGCGCTATGAACGCAACCGCGCTGCAGGACATGATCGATTGGATCGGGCATAAAGCGCCGAGTCTCGGGCCAATACTGGACGCGATGACATGGGTTGAAGATCGAAGCGTGCCCACGCTGGCGACTGGGCCGGACTTGGAATGCCGGTACAACCCTGACTTTCTGGCGAGTATCGCGTACTATGAGCAGCCGACAGCGATTGCACATGAGGCTATGCACATCTTCTGCGATGTGTTCGGGAGGCAGGGCGAACGCGATCCGCAGAAGTGGAACGTCGCGCATGACTGTGAGATTAACGCGATCCTGATATCGCTGGCGTTCGACTCCATCGTCGGATGGCTAACGCCAGATAGCGTGCCTTGCCCGTGGGATAGAACAGCCGAAGAGATTTACGACATGCTGCCTACGGGAAAGCCTGGCAAGCCGAAGAAGCAACCCAAAGACCCGAATGCGCCAAAGCCGAAGAGACGCCGGAAAGGTCAACCAGCGCCGCAGAAGACCATGGACGAAGCAGGACTGCCGGGCGTCATGCAGCCAATAACCGGGGCCACAGGACACTGTGGGCGCAAGGCAGACACTCCGGGTCAGGGTGTAAGTGCGGCGCGACGAGAAGAAATGCGACAAGCCGTGGAAAAGACAGCGGAGAAGATCCTTGAGGAAGCCGAGAAGGGACGCGGGATCGGCGCCCTGCCGGGCGGAGCGCACTACATCGAAACAGCGAGAAGGATACTCGGACGCTCGAAGATCGATTACCGGCGAGAGCTTGCGCGGGTCTTGGGGCGCGAATTGAAGCGCCATGGGTGCGACGATTACTCGCGCGGACTCGGACGGCGAACGCTTGCCGGCGGGACCAAAGCGATCTATCCGAGACCGATAAGCCGGACTCCGAGTATCGCAATCGTGCTGGATATCTCGGGAAGCATGGGTGCCGCCACTATGGACGCGGCAAGGGAGGCGGCGAAGATCGCGCAAGCATGCGGCGGAACCGTGACGGTCTATGAGACAGATACGGCGGTTCAGCGAGTCGTGACAATTCGCGATGACGATGACTACGTGCGGCATGGACTGCCGCATGCCGGCGGAGGGACGCGCATGCAGTCTGGCGTTACGGCGGCAATGACGGCGCGGCCGATTCCGCAAGTGATCATGATCGTAGGCGACGGTGACACGATGATCGACGTGGGGCGAACCGGCGCGGCAACGAGCGTTATAGCGGTGCTCGTGAAGGAAACGAAGGTCGGTACGTTTCCGGCAACGCCGGACTGGTTTGCTAGCAGAATCGAAGTGAAAGAGTAGGAACGCGCCGAGGGCCGGCGGCACACAGGACCGGCCCGAACCTGGACGAAGGGAGAGACGACACATGACGAAAGCTGAATGGGGATATGACAGGAGCATTTTCCGGCTGATGAGGGGGGCGGCGCTGGCAAGGATCGGGCTGCAAGACGCCTATCACGATCCCGATTGCGACTGGCGGGAAGTCGTGAGCACGGCTCAAGACCGCTGCTACACCTACGGGAACGCGTTGCGCGAGCTTCTCCCGGATCACGTTGCCTGGAGTCGGGAAGAGTGGGAGGCGTGGTTTGACGACCTGCCGATTGCCGACAGGGACCGCTGGGACTGGTGCTGCTACGACGGGAGCATTTCGCATCAGAAGCCGAGCACGATGGGATGCGGCCCGGTGGGACGGCTCCCGTAGCGACACCGGGGGGTGCGTGAGCACGGGCACGCTACAGTCCCGTGCGGACTTCCGAGGGAGAGAGACGATGCGAGAAGCGTATGACATTTTCAAGCGGATACGGGCGCGGCTTGACACGCATCAGCAGCGCAAGGCAGCGGCACACTTGCGGGCCATGGCGGCGTTCTGGCGGCGCGAGGGCAACGCGAACTACGCGGCGGAACTGGAGGCGGCGGCCAGGCGCATGGAGGGGGGCGCGTCACGGTGACAGCGGACGGCGGCAGAGTCGGCAGACCTGGGGGGCGCGGACTGCCATGGCTGCCTTCCGGCGGTCCCATGGGGGGGTGCGACCTGCGATGTACAGGTACGCCCGCCCGTTGCCGCGCCAGGAGGCCGACGGGTCCGGGGCGCGGACGGCCTCGGCGCGGCGGATCATGGCAGCGAGCGCAGCCGATACCTGCTGGGGCGAGTCCTGACCGGCGAGGGCAGCGACGATCTGGGGGGGGCGCAGTGGACGGGTGGAGGCGGCGAGGACGGCGTAGACACGATCCACGCGGCGGGCGTGAGTGGAGGGGGGCGGGCTCATGCGGCAAGTATACCACGGACGGCGGGGCGGAAATAATCTATCGAGGGGCGCCTGGAATTAGCTAGCACGTATACTCTGGAGTGATGGTGCGGGACCGCGCCACGACAGCCGCAGATGCGGCGAGGGAGAGACACCATGAGCAAGATCGACTTTCTGACTAACGAGCCGCAGATTTTCACGGGCTGGGGCGGCACGTACACGGTGACCTACTCGGGCCGGTGCCCGTGCGGGCGTCGCTGCTACGACTATCGCGACGAGGAGGGGCGGCGCTCGGGGCTGGGGCCGCTCGATATGCACACGGCGAGCTTTGTGGGGGAGCGCGAGGACTGGCTCTGCTGCTACGGGTGCAGTCAGGACGCGGGGAGCTACGCCAAGGCCGAGGAGCACTACACAACAGCAGGAAAGTGAAGGGAGAGAGCGATGCAAACACCACAGGAAGCGAAGGCCAACCACTCCAGAGCCATACGACTCTCAGCGCGAGAGAACTACGGCGAACCCGGCGAAGCTGACGACCGCGTAAACGACTCGGCGCGGGCCGTGATCGCCGCTGTCATCGAAGCCAACGGGGGTCTGGCATGGATCGGCAATATCAACCTGAACACCAACTCGGGAACGTCGCCAGAAGAGCGGGAAGCGAAGATCCGAAACTGCTTGCAAGAAGTGAAGACCGGCGAGCTGGTCTACAACTTCGGGGCGAGCTTCGTGATTCCGTGTGACGACGACGAGATCCGGCGCATCATCCGGGAGCGACACGAGGAGGGACGAGCACCGTACTCAGCAGCTACGAACGCGGCCCAGGTTGACGCGATCTACGACCGAGTAGAGGAACTAGGCGGCTACTTCCTGATGTGGACGTGAGGAGGATTGACATGAAGACGACACCCAACGAGAGACGATCAGCGGTGGGGGTGCTTACCCACAAGGGCACGCGGTACGAGATCCGCGAGGTCTGGGTCTCGAAGACGGGGCGGATCGAGTGGTACGTCTGCAAGCGGCACGACCTCCACATCCCCGGCTTGCCAGTGGGGAGCTACGAGATCGACCTGACGCCGGAAGAGGTCAGCGACGTGAGCATAGCAATCGAAAAGGGGCAGCACCTGAAGGCGGGCGACTGCGAGCGGTGCGGGATGTGGCGCACCGAGGTTGGCCCCTGCTGCCCGCCAAAATAGTCACACGCCGGTAATCTGACGCCCCGCTGGCCTCACCGCTGGCGGGGTTTCTCTCTTGAGTGCGAGTGCAGACATCGCCGCTGCCATGACCTCGACCGATACGCTCTGGCGCAGACCAAGCAACTCCACCAACCGGCGGCTTCTGGATCTGCTTCGTCGCTGAAACGGAAGTCCGCATGAGCATCCAGCACATGCCGAGCCATAGCCCTGACATCGACCAGCGCAACACATTCGTTGCAATTCTTCATACGCTTCCTCCGTCCAGAGGCCAGGGGCGCGGCTCGTAGGGGTACAACGCAAGGCAGACGCGGGTCGTATCGTAGGGGGTCGGCGCGAACTCCATTTCAATCCGCCGGATCTGGTAGTCGTCGTCGATGATGCCGGCGTGGGCCAAACAATCGAGCAAGAACTTTTCGCTGTTCCCGGTGTCCCGCTTTCGTTTTTCGTGGCTCTCCAGGTGGACGCAGGCGGTGAGCCAGCCGGTCAGGTGGGGGGGGCGAGCGGGTGCGTAGGCGGCGCGGCATCGCCATATGAACTCCTCGCGGAAGGCGACGCCGGCAGGCCGGATGAAGCGATTCCCTATCTCGACAAGGCCCTGGAGAT
>ERZ1292625.4229-Hain-H41-01um-R1-4229-length-10918-cov-33_pt1 | contig 10918 bp, 14 predicted proteins | sample MGYA00564400_ERZ1292625 | MGnify/ENA primary metagenome ERZ1292625 (study PRJEB36523, sample SAMEA6512639) | groundwater metagenome | collected 2019-01-08 | study: AquaDiva: Metagenomics assemblies of 32 groundwater samples
ACGCCACCCGCGACGCCACCCGCGACGCCACCGACGCCGCCACCAGCGCCGCCACCGACGCCGCCACCAGCGCCGCCACCCTCGCCGCCACCCGCGCCGCCACCCTCGCCGCCACCGACGCCGCCACCCGCGACGCCACCAGCGCCGCCACCGACGACGCCACCTACGCCGCCACCAGCGACGCCACCAGCGACGCCACCAGCGACGCCACCAGCGACGCCACCAGCGCCGCCACCCGCGCCGCCACCAGCGACGCCACCCGCGACGCCACCCGCGACGCCACCCTCGACGCCACCCGCGCCGCCACCCGCGCCGCCACCGACGCCGCCACCCGCGCCGCCACCCTCGACGCCACCCGCGCCGCCACCAGCGACGCCACCAGCGCCGCCACCCGCGCCGCCACCAGCGCCGCCACCCGCGCCGCCACCAGCGCCGCCACCAGCGCCGCCACCCTCGACGCCACCCGCGCCGCCACCAGCGACGCCACCCGCGCCGCCACCGATGCCGCCACCCACGCCGCCACCCACGCCGCCACCCACGCCGCCACCAGCGACGCCACCGATGCCGCCACCAGCGACGCCACCGACGACGCCACCCGCGCCGCCACCCGCGACGCCACCGACGCTGTGGCTGCGTTCCTCGTGCGGTGCTGCGCCCGGTGGACCTGCCTCTGGGACGGTGGCAACCACTGGTCCGGCTGGGTCTCGTACCTGAGTTTCTTTCGACACATAGCTAAATTGCCGCTCGATTACTCGAAATGGCAGCACTACGAAGATGCGGCCCGAGCCGGACCGCGATACATGCACTCGCGATTCTGCATCGTGTCGGACCGGCCCGAGTACATCCACCGCGACGACCAGGCGCGGCCCCACTGCGCCACCGGGCCATACACCCGCTGGCGCGATGGCTGGGCGCTCTACTACGTCCACGGGGTGCGCGTCCCGGCGTGGGTGATCGAGCACCCGGAGCAGATCACAGCGGAGAAGATCCGCACGGAGAGCAACGCCGAGTTGCGCCGCGTGATGGTCGAGCGCATGGGCCTCGCGCGATTCATGGCCGACGCGGGCGCGGAGCAGATCCACGAGGACGAGATCGGCGCGCTGTACCGGCTGCGCTACCAGGACGGCGAGGAGGAGGTAGCGGTGCGGGTCACGAACTCCACGCCCGAGCCGGACGGGACGACGCGCATCTACTGGCTGCGCGTCCATCCCGAACTGCGCCCGCTGCGTCAGACGGCGCAGGGGATCGTGGCTGGAGAGCCTCAGGCTCTGACTGCGCGCAACGCCGTGGCCTCCACGTTCGGGCTCCGGGGCGAGCAGTACCGGCCCGCGAGGATGTCGTGATCTCCGCAAAGCTGGAGACACCTGCGCCGCCCGCGCCTCCGGTGCAGGGGGAGCTGCTGTGAGAGCCCTCACCATCCGCCAGCCGTGGGCGTGGGCGATCCTCCACGCGGGGAAGCGACTCGAGAACCGCAGTTGGCGGCCGCCGAACGCAGTCGCTGGCCAGACGATCGCCATCCACGCGGGCCGTGCGATCGACGCGCAGGCCGTGCTCCCCCTGGGCGTGACCGCTCCAGGGAGCGAGCAGTTCGCGCTCGGTGCCGTCGTTGGGACGGCGCGGGTTGTCACCTACTCCGACGGCGCCGAGGCGCCCTGGATAGATCAGGTTCTCTGGTGGCGGGGTCCTGTCGCGTGGCTCCTCGCGGATGTCCGCGTCCTCCCGGTACCCGTGCCGTGCCGCGGGGCGCAGGGGCTCTGGACCCTGCCAGCCGACGTCGAGGCTGCCGTGCTGGCGCAGCTCCCGGCACCGATCGGAGGTGAGTCGTGAGCAAGGGGATCCCGACGTGGTGCCCGTGCTGCGGCCCCCGGGTGCCCGTCGACGAGGATGGGTGCTGCGAGTCGTGCGGCGTGGACGCGATGGGGGCCGGCGCGATCGCGGCGCTAGATGCGGCGCTGGAGCGGGATGCCGCCCGCCTTGCCCTCGAATTCGCGAATGCGGAGATCGAGACATGTCGCGGCGAGACCATTGCCGAGCGGGCTCGCTGGCGCGACCTCGTTTCGCAGGTCCGGCGGATGCGCGCGGCGCAGCGCAGCTATTTCCGGACACGCGGGAAGGGGGCGCTCGCCGAAGCGAAGGCTCTCGAATCCGCCGTCGATCACATGATCGAATCGCTGCTCGCTCCCGAGCCGGCGGCGCCCGTCCAGGGGGATCTGCTGTGAGCGCCCCCCTCCGCCGCTGCGACGTCTGCCGGGTCGAGAAGCGCCCCACATCGCGGAGCTACGGGACGACGGATGGCGCCCTCCGATCGACATGCGTGATCTGCGAGCGCGCGCATCAGCGGGCGGCGTCGCCCGTGTGGCTCCGTGCGCGCCATGAGTCCGAGGCGCGCAAGGCCGCGGCGCGTGCCGCGCGGAGGGTGGTCGCGCACCGGGAGGATCTGCTGGTCTGCCGCGGACCCTGCGGCCGGAGCCTGCCGCGCTGCGAGGGCCGCTTCCGCCGATCGGGCACGCATGGCGGGTGGTGCGGCGACTGCTACGAGGCGCAGGTCGCGGCGGCACGGATGCGGGCCCGGGAGGAGCGGGCTGCCGTGGCGGCAGAGGTGGCCGCCGCGTGCCGGTCGAGGCGGGCGGAGAGGAGATCCCAGGCGCGGCTCGTCTCGGAGGAGGAGCGGGCGGCCCGTCGGCTGGAGCTCCTCGCGGGGCCGCTCCGGGCCGACCGCTGCCAGGTGCGCGGGTGCGAGCAGGCCTGCGCCGATGGCATCCATCGCCGGTGGTGCGAGGCGCACGACCCCGCGGGCAGACAGGGCTACCCGCGGATGTCGATCGACGACTTCGGCGGCTGGACGTCGAGGGGATCTCGGACCGGACTCTAGGAGGAGACATGTTGCTACTAGGCAATATTGAGGCATCAATAGTTACCGCGCTGGATAAAATCGGCGCGGCCGCTGACGCGATCCGAGACCAAGCGACGTCTGCGACGCGGATCGCACACGAGATCCATCGGCCGGTATCGGTAGTGCCGCCGTGGATTCTTGCGACCCTGGGCGCAGACGCGCGGCTCGTGGAATGGGCCGGGACTCGTACCCTGGCCGAGACCTGGGCGGACTGCGAGCAGGGGGAGTGGCTCCTCTGGCTCGCGGCGCGGGCCGGCGTGGACCGCAGGCTAGTGGTGCGCGCGGCGTGCGAGATCGCGCGGACGACGCTCCGACACGTCCCCGTCTGCGAGGATCGCCCCCGGCTGGCGATCGATGCCGCCGAGGCGTGGGCGCGAGGAGAGGCGACGATCGATGAGGTCCGCACCACCGCGGCCGCAGCCTTCGCCGCAGCCTTCGCCGGGATGCGTGGACCGGCGGACCGCGCGACGCGAGCGGCCTCGTACTGCGGAGACGAGCCGGATGTCGCGGTGTTCGTGGCCGGGATGGCCGAGGTGGAGGCGAACAACCCGGTTCCGTCCCGTGACTACGAGACCGTGATCCGGCGACTGATCCCATGGGCCGCAGTGGAAACGGCCCGGCAGCGAGGAGCGAGGAGCGAGTGGTGCGGCCGGATCCCGTGACCGATCGCATCCATGCCGTCGCGCTGCTGTCGGTGCTCTGTGATGGCGTGCCGTCCGTCGTCCACTACTGCGCGCACGAGGGGAACCCGATCCCGATGGAGCGTCCGCGTGTCTCCCGGGGCCGCGCGTTCACGCCGACACGCACGAGGGCGGCGGTGCGGTCGCTCGCGTGGGATCTCCGCGTGGCGCGAGGGATGGGCGCGGATCTGCGCGGGCCCGTGGCTCTCGCCGTGCTGTTTTTCCGCGCCGATCGGAGACGCTGCGACGTAGACAACCTCTTGAAGACCGTCCTGGACGCTGGCACGGAGGCGCGGTTGTGGCTGGATGACTCGCTCGTGCGCGCGGTGGCCGCGCGGGTTGCGGTGGATCGCGAGGCACCGCGCACGGCCGTGGCCTGGTGCGAGATGCCGGAGGCATCGTGATCATCTGCTGGCATTGCGGCATCCGCGAGGTGGAGGGCGCGCGGCGCGACTACACAACGCCGACGTGTTTCGTGTGTCTCCCGCGACGGCCCCCGAGGCCGGTCCCCTACATCGACCGCGAGGCCATCCGCGAGTGGCTCCGTCAACCGCCGCTGGACACGCCCGAGGATCGGGAGTGGCGGCGCCTGACGCTGGAGGTGAGGCCGTGAGTTACGCGGAGGAGGTGTTGCGTGGATGACCTGAGCAGGACTGCGATGCTGGAGGCGTGCCGGTACCTCGGATCGAGATGCACCGCCGAGGTCCGGGAGGATGAACCCCCGCATCTTCGGGTGCGACTGATCGACGGCGCGGGCGCTGTCCGCGCGGCCGGCTACACCGCGGCCGACGCGATCGACAGGTTCCGTCGAGGTCTGACACCCGAGGATCTCGCGGCGGCGGCGCGGCTGCTGACGCTGGAGGAGGTCGAGGCGCGCGTCGAGGAGCTGCGCGCCGGCGCGCTGCTGGACTACGGAGACGCGGAGCTTCACGAGTCCGAGGACCGGCTTCGGGATGACGTTCTACTCGCCGTCTCCGAGGGGAGCGAGATCGCGCGTGACCTCGCCCGGGCCGTAGTGCAGACCACGCGATTCGAGTTCGCGCGGTGGTACGCGTGAGCCGCCACGCGAGCCAGGAGCAGATCGACCGCGTGATCGCCGTGCTGCGCCGCGATCCCGAGCTGACGGCGGCGCAGCTCCGCGCTCGGTTCGGGGTGGATGACAGGCGGATCGCGCTTGCACGAGCTGCGGCCGGAGTGGGGCGGCCCGGGAGGAAAACATGACGAACTACAGCAAATTTGTTGCATCCAAGCTGGTGCGGTCGCCTCACACTGGGCTTGCAGATGTTCCGGCGCTGAGCCCGGCGCTGTTCGCGTTCCAGCGCGAGCTTGTGGGATGGGCGCTGCGACGCGGGCGGGCTGCGCTGTTCGCGGGGACCGGGCTCGGGAAGACGCGGATGCAGCTGGAGTGGGCGCGTCACGTCGGCGACGTGATGATCCTCGCTCCGCTCGCGGTGGCCGCGCAGACGGCCCGCGAGGGCCAGGCCATCGGCGTGGACGTAACCGTGTGCCGTGAGGATGCAGACGTGCTCCCGGGCGTCAACATCACGAACTACGATCGCATCCATAAGTTCGACCCGTTGCGGTTCCGAGGCGTCGTACTGGACGAGTCGAGCATCATCAAGCATCACGACGCCAAGACGCTCTCGGTGCTGATGGATGCGTTCTGCGCTACGCCGTTCAAGCTCGCGGCGACCGCGACGCCGAGTCCGAACGACTACACGGAGTTGGGCACGCATGCGGAGTTTCTTGGCGTGTGCTCGCGTGCTGAGATGCTCTCTGAATTCTTCGTCCACGACGGCGGCGACACAGCATCATGGCGGCTAAAGGGGCACGCGCGCGGCGCCTTCTGGGAGTGGGTTGCGACGTGGGCGGCGCTCCTCCGCAAGCCGAGCGATCTGGGGCACGACGACGCCGGATACATCCTGCCACCGCTGACGGTCGAGCATCATGTGATCGCGGCCGACGCGGAGACCACGAAGCTGTCGGGGTTGCTGTTCGCCGCCGAGGCGCACACGCTGAAAGAGCGACGCGACGCGCGACGTGGTTCGATCGGTGCGCGTGTCGAGGCCGCAGCCGATCTCGTGAACGCCGACGCAGAGCCGTGGATCGTGTGGTGCGACCTGAACGCGGAGAGCGAGGCGCTTGCGAGGTCTATCCCGGGCGCAATCGAGATCCGAGGCTCGCACACGACCGAAGAGAAAGAGGAGGCGCTCACACACTTCGCGGCCGGGCGCGTGCGGGTGCTGGTATCGAAGCCGTCGATCTGCGGATTCGGGCTGAATTGGCAGCATTGCGCGCGGATCGCGTTCGTCGGCGTGACGGATTCCTTTGAGGCGTACTTCCAGGCGATCCGCCGGTGCTGGCGATTCGGGCAGGTGCGCCCGGTAGAGGCGCATGTGTTCGCGTCGGAGATCGAGGGGCGGGTGCTCGCCAACCTCCGACGCAAGGAAGCGGACGCGACGGCGATGGCCGAGGAGCTCGCCGCGTGGACTCGCGGCGCGGTCAACGCCGAGGTCCATGGGATGACGCGCTCGGTGAACGCCTACAAACCGGCCACGGGGATGCAGATCCCCGCGTGGCTCACGCAGGAGGAGGGCACATGAAGATTCTGACGCAGGAGGTATCGGAGCGGTTCGCGCTGTACCACGGGGATTGCGTGGATGTCGTCAGCGGGTTGCCGTCAAACTCCGTCGGCTACTCGGTGTTCTCTCCGCCGTTCGCGTCGCTTTACACGTACAGCAACAGCCCGCGCGACATGGGCAATGTCCGAGACGCGACGGAGTTTTTCGAGCATTTCCGGTTCCTGGTGGCCGAGCTGTACCGCGTGATCAAGCCCGGTCGCCTGTTGTCGTTCCACTGCATGCTGCTCCCGACCAGCAAGACGCGTAACGGGTACATCGGCCTTGATGACTTCCGAGGCGATCTGATTCGTGCGTTCCGCGATGCGGGGTTCATCCATCACTCGGAGGTCGTGATCTGGAAAGACCCGGTGACGGCGATGCAGCGCACCAAGGCGCTCGGGCTCTTGCACAAGCAGCTCCGCAAGGACTCGTGCATGAGCCGCCAAGGGATCCCGGACTACCTCGTCACGATGCGCAAGCCCGGCACCAACGAGGAGCCGGTGAGCCACACAGCAGAGGAGTTTCCGGTCACGTTGTGGCAGCGGTACGCCTCGCCCGTGTGGATGGACATCGATCCGAGTGACACGCTCCAGCACCGGAGCGCACGCGAGCACGACGATGAGCGCCACATCTGCCCGCTCCAGCTGGAGGTCATCCGCCGCGCGGTCCGGCTCTGGAGCAACCCGGGCGACGTCGTCATGTCTCCGTTCGCGGGTATCGGCTCCGAGCTGTACGTGGCGATCCAGGAGGGCCGGCGTGCGGTCGGGGCGGAGCTGAAACAGAGCTACTACGAGCAGGCGGTGCGCAACCTCCACAACGTCGAGAGCGGCAAGGGGCAGACGATGGATCTGTTCGCCGAGCAGTCGCGGCGCGTCTGACGGGGCCGTTGCGCGCTCAGTGGCTCCGGCGTAGGGTCTCTGCGTCCCCCGGTCTGGAAGCCGGGATTCGCTCACGTCTGATGCCCGATCACATCGGGCGTCCCGCGCCTTCCTCGGTGCCTTCCAGCCCGGGGTGAGGCCGCGGTTTAGTGAGGGATCGACATGGCGCGCTACCGCAAGATCGACGTGCGGATCTGGGGGGATGATCGCTTCCGGCGGCTTTCCTCGATCCCAGCGTGCGGGCAGGGGTTGTTCCTGTACCTGCTCACGGCGCCGGGGACAACGAACGTACCGGGGCTGTTCCGCGCCGGGGAGGCCGGGCTTGCCGAGGAGCTTGGGTGGACCCCCGAAGCCTTCCGGGAAGCCTTCCGGGAAGCCTTCCGGGAAGGGCTCGTGAAAGCCGACTGGAAGGCGCGCGTGATCTGGATCCCGAACGCGATCCGCTACAACGCGCCCGAGTCGCCGAACGTCGTGAGATCGTGGCGAATGGCGTGGGATGAGATCCCCGAGTGCGCGCTGAAATCCGAGGCGCACGGCACGCTTAGAGCCTTCCTTGGAGGCTTGTCGAAAGCCTTCGCCGAAGCCTTCGCCGAAGCCTGCCCGCAGGCTTCCCCTCACCCTTTGGCGAATCAGGAACAGGAACAGGAACAGGAACAGGAACAGGAAGAAGAAGAAGAAGAAGAAGAAGAAGCGAGGGGCTCCGCCCCCGCGGCTGCGCCGCCCCCCGCTCCGCGCAGCAAGCGGCGAGCACCACCGCAGGCGTCGGAGGTCGGTACCCGCGTCCTCGCCCGGGTCAACGCCCTCGCCGGCACGGCGTACCGGGCGAGCCCCCACCTCGAAGCCCGCGTCACCGAGGGCGTCACCGAGGCGGACCTTCTCGCCGTGGTCGAGTCGCTCGGACGCGACCCCTGGTGGCGCGGCACCGTGAAGCTGAAGCCCTCGGCGCTGTTCCGCCCGGAGCGGTTCGTCGAGCACCTCGGGGCCGCACGAGCGCAGCCGCAGGAGACCAGCGTGGAGCCACAGCGTGGAGCGGCGTACCGGATGTGGGTGGACGACATCCCATGAGGCCCGAGACACCCCAGCCACCGCACGACACCGACGTGGAACGCGCGTTGATCGGCGCCGCGATCCTCGACCCGCTGTCCGTCCCGCTGATGGCTCCGCTCTCGCCCGCGGCGTTCTACCATCCGTCGCACGGCGTGATCTGGTCCGGGATCCTCGCGCTGGCAGGGCAGACGTGGACCGTGCCGGGTCTCCGCGCTCACCTCGGGGACCGCGCAACGCCCGTCGTGTCCGCGGCGCTCCGCGCGTGCGAGGAGGGGGCGCTATCTCCCGGCGGCCTGGAGGAGCTCGCGGTCCGCCTCCGGGAGCTGCACCTACGCCGCCAGGTGATGGCCCTCGGCGTGCGGCTCGGGGCGCTTGCGCTCGACCGAGACGTGCGCCCTCCGGAGATCCTCTCGGCGATCGATGCGGGCGTGCTCGCGCTGACCAGCGAGCGCGGGGAGTCGAGGGTCTGCACGGCCGACGCGCTCGTGATGGGCTCGCTGGCCGCGCTGGATCGGGCGCAGACGGAGGGAGACCGCGGGGGCGCATCGCTCGGCGTGGAAGCGCTCGACCGGATGACCGGCGGCGGGATGCGCCCCGGGGAGCTGTGGCTCCTCGCGGCGCGGCCGGGCATCGGGAAGTCCGCGCTCGCGGGGCAGGCCCTCGTGGCCAACGCACGAGCAGGGCGCAGGTGTTTGCTTATCAGCCTGGAGATGTCTCGTGATGAGATCGGGATCCGGTTGATCTGCTCGGAGGCCGAGATCGACCAGCGACGCGCGAAGCGCCCCGCCGCGCTCGCCGACTACGAGATGGACCGCATCAAGTCCGCGGCGGTCGCGCTGTACAGGCTGCCGCTCCACACGGAGGATGGGTTCGCCGCGACGGTTGCGGACGTGTCAGCGATCGCTCGGAAGATCCAGATGGAAACGTCGGATCTCGGGCTAGTGGTGGTGGACTACCTCCAGCTGATGGGCGGCCGCGGCACGAACCGCGAGCAGGAGATCGCGGGGATCTCCCGCGGACTGAAGAAGCTCGCGAAGGATCTCGCAATCCCGGTGCTCGCGTTGTCTCAGTTCTCGCGCGACAACGAGAAGGCGAAGCGACGGCCTCAGCTTACCGATCTCCGCGAGAGCGGGTCGCTGGAGCAGGATGCGAGTGGAGTGGTTGCGCTGTGGCGCGACCCTGAGGCGACACCCGAGGGCCCGCTGGACACGTACCCGCAGGAGGCCATCATCCTCAAGCAACGCAACGGACCGCTCGGGTCGCTGCGTCTCGCGTTCGAGGCGAAGATCACGCGGTTCCGAGAGATGCACAACCAAGGAAAAACCACATGACGAGTCGCGAGAGGACGATGCTGTGGCAGGTGTGGGCGGTGTTGCAGTCGGGAGGGCACCTGGAGCTTGCACGGGAGGTGATGATGATGCTCGACCCGTTGGGCCCCCGGGAGCCGGAAGCGCCTGAGAGCGAGGCGCAGTAGGAATTTGCAATTGCAGGGCGCGTGCTGTAGATGCAGTTTTAGCGGTACAACCAAAGGAGGAACACATGCACGCTGTTGCTGGAGGGCTGGTGAACGCGCTGGACACGCGGATCGCGGCCATCGTCGGGCCGATGATCGACCGCGCCATGGCCGAGGTGTCGGGCAGCATCACGGCTGCGATCGGAGGCGGGCCCGATGCTCCCGCCCCTCGGAGGCCCGCGCCGCCGAAGCCGAGCGCAGCTCCCGCAGCCCCGGGGAGGAAGCCGCGCGCCGGTGGTGGCGAGCCCTGCAACGTGGTCGGATGCGGGAAGCCGCAGCGATCGAAGGGCTACTGCGCCGCGTGCTACCAGGCCGCGCGGAAGTACGAGTGGCCGATGCCGGCCCCCGCGAAGTTCGTGCCGCCCCCGCGGCCCCCGCGCGGCCGGCCCCCGAAGTTCAAGGCTCCCACGACGGCGACGGCGTAGCGGGATGGGTGCGCCCTCGGCTCGGTAATGCGAGCCGGGGGCGAAGCTCGCCGCGGCGGGGTGACGGATGCGACTCTGCGAGTGCGGCTGTGGCTGTGGCTGGGAGATCCCGGACAAGCGGCCGGGCATCCCCGGACCCCAGGCGCGCTACCATTGCGAGGCGTGCAGGCGTAGGGCGGACTGGCGCGCGCGAGTGTCTGCCTCGGCGCGCTGGGCCGGAGAGACTCGGGAGCGACGCCAGTACCCCAACCGCTGCGAGAGGAGCCGACGTGCGACGATGGGATCGGGTGGACTCAGCGATCTGGTGGGCGACGTCGGCGGAGACATCGCCGCAGGAGGCGCACGGGATCGACACGACGCGGATGCTCTCGATCGGCGGGACTGCGTCGACGCGGGACGTCACGGTGCGAGGACGCCCGTGCAGTCGCGGCGGGATCGGGCCGGGCTTCGCTGACCGGGCCGCTGACCGGGCGCGCATCCAAGCCGTGATATGGGCGCTCGGTCAGCCCGACGCGCAGATCGTGATCGCCTGGGCCCAGGGCTACGGGTACCGCGAGATCGCGCGGTGGCTGCGGGCGACAGGGCGCGGGGAGCGGATGACCGCGCTGATCTCGCGGCACCGGCGCGCTCGCGGTCGAGTCGAGGCGCGACTCTGCGACCTCGGCTACGTCGAGGATCTCTAGGGCGCTTGACAGGCGGGAAACCGATCTGCTAGGGATCGGGCACGCTGGAATTCGTGGGCCTGGGGGGCGACTCCCGGGCCCGTGCCGTTCCTGGGGTGCAGACGGTGCGCCAAGGGGCCTCGCGGGGTGTGGATTGACCCGTGGGGGGGGGTAAAGCTACACCCCCACGGAACGGGAC
>ERZ1292625.2296-Hain-H41-01um-R1-2296-length-18250-cov-4_pt2 | contig 10913 bp, 11 predicted proteins | sample MGYA00564400_ERZ1292625 | MGnify/ENA primary metagenome ERZ1292625 (study PRJEB36523, sample SAMEA6512639) | groundwater metagenome | collected 2019-01-08 | study: AquaDiva: Metagenomics assemblies of 32 groundwater samples
GAGAGTGGAGGGGCGAGTGGAAAACCAAGGAGAGAACAGATAATGAGCAAAACCATAAAAATCGGCATTATCAGCGCAGGACAGATATCGAAGAACCACGCTGAAGGATATAAGAAAGCTGGCGCTGAGGTCGTGGCGATATGCGATCCGGTGGAAGCGGCTCGCACGACGCGTGCAAAAGAATACAGCATCCCGAACGCGTATGAGACCGCAGAAGAGCTTATCAAGAAGCATCCGGAGATCGATGCGGTGTCCGTATGCTCACCCAATTCGTTCCACGCGAAATTTGTCATCATGGCGCTTGAAGCGGGAAAACATGTCATGACCGAAAAGCCCATGGCGATGAACGTCGAGGAAGCGGAGGCGATGGTCGCCGCTGCGAAGAAGGCGAAGAAGATACTCATGTGCGGGCACAATCAGCGATTCACGCCCGAAGCGCAGAAGGTCAATGATCTCCGCGAGGACGGCACGCTCGGGAAAGTATATCACGCGAAATGTGCATGGATACGCCGCCGCGGCATACCCGGGCTCGGACGCTGGTTCACAACGAAAGCACTTTCCGGCGGCGGACCGCTCATCGATATCGGCATTCACGTCATCGACCGTACGTGGTATATGATGGGAAAGCCCAAGCCCATCGCGGTATCCGGCATGACATATAATGTGTTCGGCAAGGACATCAAGAAATATGTGTGCACCGGCATGTGGGCAGGCCCGCGCGACCCCAAAGGCATCATGGATGTAGAAGATTTCGCAAGCGCGTTCGTGCGCTTCGATAACGGCGCTTCCATGACAATAGAAGTGTCGTGGGCCGCGAACCGTGTCGATGAGAATTCGTGGTCGCTTATCATGGGCGATAAGAACGGCGCGCTTGTCAACAATGACGGCATATCGCTTTACGGCGAACGCGGCAGCGCACTTGCTACCGAAAAGATCGATTTCGACAAGTCAGAATACAAGGACCGCCACGGCCATTTCATCGACTGCGTGCAGAACGGCGTTACCTGTACCTGCCCCGGCGAGGACGGACTTGCGATACAGAAGGTGCTTAACGGCATTTATCAGTCGTCGGAGAAGAACGCGGAAGTGAAAATATAATTTGTTCGCAGGCGGGGTCGCCCCTCGACATCGCTCGGGGACCGCGTACCTCGCCTGCGAATATCGTATTCGGAGGTTCATATGGCAAAAGTGAATGTAGGTGTCATCGGCTTGGGCTTCATCGGGCCGGCGCATATGGAAGCGCTTCGGCGTACCGGCATCGTGAACGTCGTGGCGTTCTCGGACAATAATCCCGATGTAGCGAAGAAAAGCGCCGATCAGCTCGGTGTGGACAAGTACTACATCGATTACAAGGAGCTCCTGAAGGACCCGAACATTCAGGCGGTGCATGTATGCACGCCGAATTTCCTTCACTACCCGATGGTCAAGGATGCCCTCCTCGCAGGCAAGCATGTTATCTGCGAGAAGCCGCTTGCGACCACCGCGAAGGAAGCAAAGGAACTCGTGGAGCTCGCTGAAAAGCAGAAAGTACAGAACGCGGTGAATTTCAATCTGCGTTTCTACCCCATCGTCCGCGAAGTGAAAACGATGGCGGCGAAGGGGGATCTTGGGCGTATCTATGCGATACACGGTTCGTATCTCCAGGACTGGCTCTACTACGAGACCGATTACAACTGGCGTCTTGAACCGGCGATGTCCGGCGAATCGCGGGCGATAGCGGATATCGGATCGCATTGGATGGACATGATAGAGAACATCTCCGGCGTGAAGATCGAGGCGGTGTTCGCGGATCTCCTCACCGTGCACGAGAAGCGCAAGAAACCGACAAAACCGGTGGAGACGTATTCGGGCAAGATGCTGAAGCCCGAGGATTATATCGACGTTCCCATCACGACCGAGGATTATGCGACGGTGCTCTTCAAGTTCAACAATGGATCGCGCGGCGTACTCACGGTCAGTCAGGTCTCCGCGGGGCGGAAGAACCGCCTGTACTTCGAGATAGACGGTTCGAAAAAAGCCGTATCGTACGATTCCGAGCGGCCCAATGAGCTCTGGATCGGCAATCGCGACAAGGCGAACGAACATCTTCTGAAAGACCCCTCGCTTCTCTCACCGGAAGCACGCGGCATCGTGAGCTATCCGGGCGGCCACAATGAAGGCTTCCCCGATACGTTCAAGCAGATGTACAAGGAGTACTACGGGCGCATCCTTGCCGGCGGCACAGGCCCTGTCAATTATGCGACGTTCAAGGATGGACTGCGCGAGCTCGAGCTTTGCGATAAGATCATTGAGAGCGCGAAAAACGAAAAATGGGTGAAGGTGTAGCAGCAAAACCTCACCCGAAGCGCGAATTGCCATCCGTGGCTCGCGCCAGTTGCGCCATCCGTGGCGCACACCGGCCCCTCTCCACACGCGAGTACGCGCGTAGAGAGGGGAGAAAAAACAGGAGGAAGAATATGGGACGATTAGTAACTCTCTTCACAGGACAATGGGCGGATCTGCCGTTCGAAACAATGTGCCAGAAAGCAAAAGCCTTCGGCTATGACGGCCTTGAACTCGCCTGCTGGGGCGACCACATGGACGTGTTCCAGGCGGCGAAGGACAGGAAATACTGCGATGACAAGAAATCAGTAATGAAAAAATACGGGCTTGAACTGCGCGCGATATCGAATCACCTCGCGGGGCAGCTCATCTGTGACCTGAACAATGACGCACGGAGCGACGGTTTCGCGCCTGCTGACTGCAAGGGCAATGCCGAAAAGAAACGTGCCTGGGCGGTAGAATCGATGAAGAACGCGGCGCGTGCGGCGAAGAACCTCGGTATCGATACCGTCTGCGGTTTCACCGGCTCGCCGATATGGCACATGATCTACTCATTCCCGCCGGTAACGCAGAAAGAGCTTGACGAAGGATATGCCTTCTTCGCGAAGACGTTCGATCCGATACTCGACGTGTTCAAGGAATGCGGCGTGAAGTTCGCGCTCGAAGTGCATCCGACGGAGATAGCGTTCGATATCTACTCGGCGAAACGCGCGCTCGCGGCGGTAAAGAACCGGCCCGAGTTCGGTTTCAATTTCGATCCCTCGCATCTGCACTGGCAGGGCGTATCGCCGGTACGCTTCATCGAAACGTTCGCCGACCGCATCTATCATGTCCATATGAAGGACGCCATAGTCACGCTCAACGGCTTCGAGGGCATACTCGGTTCGCACCTCGAGTTCGGCGACCCCAGGCGCGGATGGAATTTCCGCTCCCTCGGCCGCGGCACTATCAATTTCGAGGAGATAATCCGCGCGCTCAACAATATCGGCTACAAGGGACCGCTCTCCGTCGGATGGGAGGACAGCGGCATGGAACGCGAACAGGGCGCCAAAGAGGCGTGCGCGTTCGTCAAGCGCATGGACTTTGCGCCGTCGAACGTGGCGTTCGATGCGGCGTTCAATAAATAGGGCATAGCGTATTTGAAGAAGAAAGCAACGATCTCCCGCCGTGAGATAGCATCCGCGGCGGGGGTTTCACCCTCGACGGTATCACGCGCATTGGCGGGAAGCCCCCTTATCCCGGAAGCGACGAAACGAAAGATCGAGCGCATCGCCAAACGGTTCGGCTATGTACCGTCGGACCTTGCCCGGAGCTTTTATCAGAAGAAAAGTTTCCGCTTAGGGCTCGTCATCCCGTTCTCGATGAGCGAGGGACGCGTTCGCGCCGTGCCGTCGGAGTATTTTTCCAAGGTGCTCTACGGTGCTGTCGGCGCGGCGAAGGCGGCACGCTATTCGGTGACGGTCATTACCGATGACGGCCTTTCCGCACGCGACCTTGAGCGCGAGGTGCTCTCGCATGCGGTCGACGGGTTCATCTTCCTCGGCGGACGTATCGGCGATACACGGTATGACGAGCTCCATTCGCGCACGGTGCCGTTCGTGCTCGTGCATCATTACGTCCCCGGAAAACCGTTCATATCCGTCGATACGGATTCAGAATCCGGGATGCGTGAACTGTTCGCCTATTTCCGCGAAAAAAGCGTACGTGTGCTCGGCTTTCTCAACGGCGGGGAAAGCTTCGTCAATGCCGTCGACCGGACGCGGCTTTTCTCATCGCTCGCAGAGGAATTCGGATTTACCGTCATGCGCTCCGTTGACGGCGACTTCTCACGAACGAGCGGCCGCAATGCCGCTTCCCATTTTCTCGGTGCACCGTTCCCGGATGCGATCGTCTGCGCCAATGACCGCATGGCATTCGGGCTCATCGAAGCGTTCAAGCGGGAGAACGTCGCGATACCTGCGGATGTACGGGTGACCGGGTTCGATAATCAGGATGTCTCTACGCTCCTGACACCGGCGCTCACCACCATCGACAACCCCCTCTATGACATCGGCGCGCTTGCGGCAAAGAAGCTCATACACCGCATACGCGGCGAAGAAGTTGCGAGCGAACAGCTGCCGTCGCGGCTTATCGTAAGGGAGTCCGCGTAGACACGGACATCCATTGGCAGGCGCGGTCACGCCCCCCGCTCCTCTATCAACGCACCGTGACCTTCTCATCCATGGGCAGGACGGCGTCCAGGCGAATATCCTGAAAAAGTTTCCGCACCGGCGGAGCGACATTGCAGATAGCAAGTTCTTTTTTCTGTTCCCGGAGACGCCTCAGCCCGAAAAGCAGGACGCCGAGCCCGCTTGAGCCGATAAAACGTACATTGCTCATATCGAAGTAAAGACGCCGGCACGAGGGCGAACGCATGGCGTCGAGAATGACATCGCGCATATGCATGCCGTCATCGGCGGTGAGATCGCCTTCCAGCACCGCGATACGGACGGACCCGCCGTCCTTTTCAATGATCTCCATGGTGGAAAATGCTCCTTGTACGCGCCCGTGCAGCACAAGTGCGCTTTGTGGACAAGGCCTTCTCTTAGAGCGCTTAGTATACGAATTTTTATGAACGATGTCAATAAGTCGCGTGCATCAGCATGTGTGCATCAGCATCTTTACAGAATCGCCGCACTCGGATATAGTAACAGTACGGTGGTGCCCATGCTCAGGGACGTTCGCATCTATTTTTCCGGCGGCGAGACAGCGCTGATAAAGAAGGTTACCGGCGAGGAATACCGCGAAGCGCTCGTCGATCTTTCGCCCAATGGGATCGCCGTCACATGCTCGACCACCTACGCAAAGAACGAGATCGTCAAGATAGAACTGGATATTTTCGGCGAGCACCTTGCGTTCAAGGGCGCCGTTAAGCGCTGGCAGGACGAGAAAAAATACGTCGAGTTCGTTTATGTGAACGACGAGAACCGCGCCGTCATCGACGATCTTCTCAATCGCTTCGGGGCGCAGCCGAAGGGTTAGAAGAGCGTATTCGTCTCCAGTATCCCGGAGACCGGGGCGAATGTCCGGCGATGATGCTCAGTGACGCCCTTCGTATGTATCGCCTCGATATGGTCCTTCGCACCGTAGCCCTTGTTCTTCTCCCAGCCGTAGCCGGGAAAACCTTTTGAGAGCTCCTCCATATGCCTGTCGCGCGCGACTTTCGCGAGAATGCTTGCCGCCGCTATTGATACTGACTTCGCATCCCCTTTGATGATGGATGTCTGCGGCGTGGATACCGCCGGCAGATGCACCGCATCGATGAGAAGATGGTCTGGCGGAGGGTCCATCTCCCGGACTATGGCCTGCATGGTCATTATCGTCGCATTGAGGATGTTCACATCGTCTATCGTCTCTATCGGAGTGAACACTATCTTGTACGCGCGCGCCGAGGCGATGATGGCATCGTAAAGCGTTTCGCGTTTCCTGGCGGAAAGCTTCTTTGAATCGTTTATCCCCAGCGGGACGTTGTCGAGATCGAGTATCACGCCCGCTGCAACGAGCGGCCCCGCAAGCGCACCGCGCCCCACTTCATCGATGCCGGCGATACGCCCTCGGCCATCGGCCGTTAATGCACGCTCGTAGGCAAAAAGATCGACATCCTCATGCGGCTTCTTCATGCATGCATTGTACGGCGCATGCGGGGGGAATTCAAGCAGGAACTCTGCGGCGCACCTCGAACGTATCCGGTGCCGGTATCGTGCGAATTGACCGGAAAGCCCTGTCGCAGTATACTTTCCCGCATCGCATGATCGAGGTGGCGTATGCCCGAAGCGAACCATTCGAACTTCACGCGGGATATCATCGCTCCCCTTGCCGCTTGTATCACCTACGCCGTCGCGGCAGCCGTACTGTTCAGGGCCGTTCCGGGAATGTCGGGCGATATGTTCTGGCCGATATCGCTGGTGCTCATCACGTTCGTGTTTTTCGCCGTCATCTTCGCGTTCCGTTCCACGTCATTCGGTTTTGAGACCGGCACCGTCCTTCTTACCTGGCTCGTGCTCAAGGACCATACATCACATGCAGCACTGCTTCATCTCCCGCTTATCGCTGCGCTTGCCATCGCGGCGGGGTATCGCATCGCCCCGCGTGCTTCATCGCTCCTTGCTCCGATCATTTCCGCAGCATGGCTCCTCGCTTCGTCCGAGGACCTTCTCATGTTCTCAGCCGCGGACAATATCCTCATTGCTGCCATGGCCGCGATGCACATCATTCCCATTTTTTCTGCGATGCGCATGCCGCGCAACGCGGTCACCCATATCGATGTCATCATGAGCTCATATTCCTCGAACACGGCGCATCTGGCGGCATCGTTCATACGCGGTGCAGCCGCTGCCGGCGCGCAAGTATCCTTGCACCGTCATCATCACTACCGCTCGTTCAGCGCAAACCTTACGGGTGATGCCCTCGCGATAGCCTTCCCGGTCATCGGATGGAAACCGCCCTGGCCGCTCTTCTATTGGCTCATCACAGCGCTCCCCCGCGGGAAGGGAAAGTCCGCGTTCATTCTCTACTCGGCCGGCGGCGGTCCGGAAAACGCCGGCTTTGTCGTCTGGCTTATCCTGACGCTTAAGGGATATCGCGTTGCCGGACGCAACTGGGGTGTATACCCGTTGAACGTGCCCACGGTACGGCTCGGGCCGAAGCGCCTCTGGAACTTCATCGATACGCTCCTCCCGCGGCGATACGATATCGATGCTGTTCGACGCGACGGCGAGGACTTCGTGCACGGCAGAATAACAGGATATCCTGTCATTCTGTGGCCGTTCGTTCTCTTCATCGCTGGTATCGTCATCGATAATCCCGTCATTGATCGGATCTATCGGAACCATGTTTTCAGAAAACGATGCAATGGCTGCGGCATCTGTGTGCGCAATTGTCCGACCGAACGTCTATCCATGGCGAACGGTTATCCGAAGCCCAAAGGCACCTGCGCGATATGCTTCGGCTGCGTGAACGTCTGCCCCACGAACGCCATGCAGATGTGGCTTTTCACCGAGTACGGCAATCCCTACCCGCCGAAATGGCGCGAACACAGCATAAAAAAATAGCTTTCTTCATCTCAAAAAAGCGGGGGCGATGTTCCCTCAAGGCGTTCACAGCGCCCGACGGCATGCTGAAGAAGCTCGGTGAACGGAGTCCCATCGATATCATGGAACGTCGGATCGATCTCTATCGACGGCAGCAGTACGAACGGCCGCGTGCGGAAACCAGGATGCGGTATCGTCAGCCGCGGCGTATCCATCCGTATATCACCGAAGAGGATGATGTCTATATCGATGGTCCTGTCGCCCCAGCGCACCGTACGCACCCTTCCGAGTTCATGTTCAATAGCATTAAGCGCGGTAAGCAATGCATCGGGGGAAATTTCCGTCAAGATCGTCATTGCTGCGTTATGGAAATCCGTGGTCGCGGCATCCCCGAGCCTCTCGCTTCGATAGAGCGACGACACACGCAGAGGAGTGACGTCCGCAAGCGTACCAATGCGCCGTACGGCTTCTCGAATGTTCACGCGGGGATCGATATTCGACCCTAGCGAGAGAAGAACGCGTTGAGATAGCTTTCCTTGAGATTCCATATATCGGGGGATATGTCCTTGACGCTGCGCACGTCGCGTATCTCTATGAGCTTATAATAATTCTCAAGAATGGTCCGATACGTAAAGCCATGCTGCGCCATGCCGTAGGCGCCAACCTGGCACATGCCGACACCATGCCCATTGCCTACGCCCTTCAGATGCGCTGTCCCATTGCTCACGGCAAGCGTGAAATTCAGCGACGGCAGTTTTTTCGGACCGACGGTCTTTCGTATGAGCGGCGCGGGGACGATGAACGAGCCGCCGTCGGACACGAGCGTAAGCGAAACCGCACGCCCTGACGCATCGGTCTCGGTGATGAATACGCTCTTCACCGTATGCGTCCCGGTGGTGATGAGCTTTGAGAACGATGCGAGGGGGATATCGAGCGTCCATCGCTTTGCGTTCGTCGTACAGTAATAGCACGGACCGCCGCGCAGATACGGTATATCGATCTTGAAAATTCGGTACATGCCCTCGGTGTAGCCGCCGCACGAAGCGTGAAAATACGCAGGAACGACTTTGTTGCGGAAGAGCATAACCTCGCCCGCGGTGGCGCTCACGGCCGCACGTACCGCCGCAGTTACCGCGCGTGTGCCGCGATACACCTGATGCCGCGTGGTGTTCTCAACATCATAATTCCCTTTTCCCGCACAGGCAAGAAGATAGTGCAGGGAATATGACCGCGCCGCTACCGCCTGTGCCTTAAGGGCCTCAAGCGGCCATGACGGTCCCATTTCGTACGGGAGCACGCCCGCGATATAATCTTCCATCGGTACGACATTGATGATGGCGAGTTTATCGGCATCACGGCAGAGCACGAACGTTCCGTTGAACGGCTGACCGTTCACCGAAGCATTCGATGCCGTTACGACTACACGCGTGAATACGCCTTTATCTACCACCGTTACACCCTTGGCATTCGGCGAGAATGTCACCGATGGTGCATCGGCTATCACGTTCGAATATGCCGCGTTGAGGACCGTGACGTGCGCACCGGTGATCGTGTACGGCGGCGGCATGTCGGCGATGAGCACGCGGATGTCTATCGGAAAAAGGACCGCAACGGTGAATATAGAGATGAACACGGGGCGCATATCCCGTATTGTATTATCATACCGCTTTCTGTCAATGCATATCATGCACTTGTCTTGAAATACCTGCCGATACGTTTGACAGGTGTCATCATCTTTACTATACTGAAGGCCACATTTATGGAGGCATCATGAGATCATCCGTGCATATACTCTCGTTCGCCGCTTTCATGACATTTGCCGGAGCGCTCGCAGCCGGAACATATACGTTCATGGCCTCAACCGATAAGGACCCGCTCACCTATGCCTCCGGAGAGAACATGGTGTTCACCGTGCAGCTCCTTGAGGACGGCAAGCCCGTGGCGGGAAAGAACCTTTTGTGGCTGCGCCGCGGCGATGACGGAAGAACGAATGGCGGAAAAGCCGTTTCTTCGGCCGATGAACCGCTCACCATTACCACCTCGATAGAGCAGCCGGGCTTCGTGCACATCAACGTCGTCGCGAGCGATGAGAACGGCAAGACGCTCATGAACAATGGGAAGAACATGCCTTCGTTCGACGGCGGTGCCGGGATAGCGCTTGACGGCATCGAAGGGTGGCCGGAACCTGACGACTTCGATGCGTTCTGGAAGAAGCAGAAGGTACGACTTGCCGCAGTACCGCTCAAGGCCGAGATGGTGCCGGTCGACTCCGGTAACGCCGATGTGCTTTGTTTCGATGTGAAGGTAGACTGCGCAGGGACTATGCCGGTGTCCGGTTATTACTGCAGGCCGAAGAATGCGGCGGCGAAGTCGATTCCTGCGCGTGTGAGCTTTCACGGCTACGGTGTCCGCAGCTCGAATAAGCCCACCGGATCGGCTTTGAACTCGCTTGCCATGGATGTCAACGCGCACGGCATATCCAACGGCATGCCGGCGGAGTATTATCAAAAACTTTCAGATACAACGCTCAAAGGATATGCGTGGAAGGATGATGAGAACAAGGACCCGGAAACGGCATATTTCAACGGTATGTTCATGCGCGTCATGCGCTCGCTCGAGTTCATCAAATCACAGCCCGAATGGGACGGCAAAACGCTCATCGTTACCGGCGGCAGTCAGGGCGGCCTGCAATGCCTTGCCGCCGCCGGGCTCGATCCCGATGTGTCCTACTGCGATGCGGGCATTCCCTGGTGCTGCGACCTCGGGGGGCGTAATCGCAACAGGCTCTCGGGCTGGTTCATGAAATGGTTCGATGCGCTCGGCTACTACGATGCTGCCAATCACGCCAAACGCATCAAATGCAAAACGCATATATTTGCGGGACTCGGTGATTACACCTGCCCGCCGTCGACGATAGCGGTGCTGTACAATAATCTCAGCGTACCGAAACAGCTTGAATTCCAGCAGGGCCGCACGCACGGATATACGATGCCCAACGGAGCGAAGTATTCCATCAGCAAGGACTGGTGAACGTATCGCGGCAATAGCCGGTATTTCCGATCATCACATATCGCCTGTCGAAAAAGCCGTCGATACCCGCAGCCGCAGCGTATCGCCATTCTTCAGCTCATCGATGCATCCGCCCGCCGCTTCTATCTCCATAAATCCGCTCTTGTCGCTGTACACGCTGAAACGCACTCCGATATCCGACGGTATCGTATCCGGCGGCGCATCGGCAATGTCTATATATCTCCCTGAGCGTATCTTCTCCGCAGTACGACGGACGGTAAGCTTTTTTTCTGGGTTGTGATATTCGATATGATCTACCGCCGCACTTATAGCTATCTGATACCGCTGTGATGTATCGGTCTTTGTGTGACAGAGCCCGTCGCGGACCGAACGCTGGCTGTCGCTTGCATCGTAGAGGTCGCGCACGCTTCCGGCAGCATGCGGAAATACGACCTCGGCACCCGGCCCGCTGTCGAACTGCGACAATGACCACGGCGCGATGAGGAATTCACC
>ERZ1292625.2388-Hain-H41-01um-R1-2388-length-17605-cov-73_pt1 | contig 10906 bp, 14 predicted proteins | sample MGYA00564400_ERZ1292625 | MGnify/ENA primary metagenome ERZ1292625 (study PRJEB36523, sample SAMEA6512639) | groundwater metagenome | collected 2019-01-08 | study: AquaDiva: Metagenomics assemblies of 32 groundwater samples
CCGGCGAGGCTGGCATGGCTGGCGTCGGTGCTTATTCGCAGTCGCAGCAATTGGCGCGTGAGCAAGAGGAAAAACTGCGCAAGGAGGCATTCGAGCGGGAGAAGTTTGAGCGGCCATATAGCGAAATGACGGCGGCGCAGAAGGCTACGGCGGCGAAGGAATTTAAGCCGACTTATGGGGTGATTCGGGAAGAGGTCGACCCTGATACAGGACTTGCACGAAAGGTCTATGGCTGGATTGACCCGAATAAGCAAAAGACCACAACTCCGGATGATCCATCTACAGTCGCCCCCGTCAGGCCGAAAAACCTTCGGTTTAATGAATCTGGAAATCCGATTACCGGGGATGCTTTCCTAAAGCGCATGACTGAGATTTCTCCACAGCGCGCTGCATTGGCAAAACAGATTGGAGATTACAAGGTAAATCCGGCCGGATTGTCTGTGCGCGGGGGGCGTCGTGAACAGGCTATCGCCGATGCCACGGCCTACAATCCGGACTACGATCAGAGGTTCTTCTCATCGTCCAATGCGGCTATGAAAAACTTTGGTGCGGGAGTCGAATCTCGCACGGTTCGATCTCTCAATATTGCGATTGATCACTTGGCGACGCTGGATGAAGCCGCGAAGGCACTCCAAAACAAGGATTATCCTGTTCTGAATAGGGTGATTAACGCCTATCGCCAGAACACTGGCAGCGAACTGACGACGAACTTTGATTCCATCAAGCAGGTAGTTTCGGCCGAAATTGCCAAGGCTGTGGTCGGCGGTCAGACCGCACTCCATGATCGCGATGACATGGCTCAGCGCGCGTCCAATGCTCAGTCCCCAGATCAGTTGTTGGGTATTACGCAGCAATTCCGCAAACTGATGGCTGGTCAGATGAAAGGTCTGCGGCGGACCTATGAACAGTCTACCAGGTCAAAGAATTTTGACGAGTTTCTCGAGCCTGAGACCAGGAAGGCGCTTAAGGGGCTTGAGCATGTCGACGACAATTATGGGAAGGATCGTCCCAAGACGGAAGGCGGCGATAAGTCCGGCGTAATTCGCAAGCAATTCAAGCAGGGATGGGGTATTTCAAAGGACGGCGGGAAGACATGGGAGCCTGAGAAATAATGGCTGATGATCTGCCTGATGCACCATGGGCACAAAAGGAAGAGTTGACGGATGCCCCGTGGGCCAGCCGTGAACCTGCGGATCATGGTCTGTCGGAGCGTCAGAAACTGTCACCTGTCGGTAAGGCCCTGAGCCCGATCACCAGTTATCCCGAAACCTACCAGCGCATGAACCAAGAGGCGTGGGAGCAAGTTTCCCATGGTCTGGGGCAGATTGGCCAAGGGCCACTGGAAACGGCTAAGGGTGTGGGCAATGTGGCGCTTGGATCGGTTGGGTATGTTGCATCCCCAATCAGCGCGGCCTATCGCTCAGTTGTGGGCCAGCCAATCGAGGATGTGACCGGCATCCCGCGTGAATACACTGAATTTGCAGCCCAATTGGCGACGCCGGGTATAGGCATTCCGAAACTTCCAATCAAAGAACCTCCGAGGGTAGTTCCGGTAAGACCGGAGCCGAGCGGACCGCTTGGAGTGACGCTGTCGGAAGGGCAGTTGACCCATGACATGCCAGCAGTGCGGCGTGAGAGCGCGGCGCGCACTGGGCAATTAGGACCGCAGGCAGAGCGCACGGCGCAGGAGTTTGCCGAGCAGCAGGCACCTCAGGTTGAGGCCGCACGGGAGACGGTTGCGCGCGGCATGGACCCTGCCGGCGGCCAAGTCATTGCCGAATCTCCATATGAGGCGGCAGAGATCGCCGGGCAGACGTTCCGCAGCGAGGCGGCGCGGGCCAAGGCAGGCGTCAAAAGCGCCTATGATGAAGCCAAGGCACTCCCGGGCGAGATCGAATCGCAGGCCGTTGTCGGGCTTGGCAACCGGGTGAAAAATATCCTCGGCGCGATGGACGACGTCATCGTGGACGATCAACTGACTCCGTTTGCGTCGAAGATGATCAGTTCAATCGATGACACGATCAGCAAGTTGCGTATCCCGAACAAGGCAGAATTGAACACGCCTGATCCGACAGAAATTGCAGGAGTCTCGCTGCGCGGCGTTGAACAGGTCCGCAAGAAACTTTCCGAGTTTCGGCGCGGGGCCTATGGAAACAATTCGACGGATGGTCGAGCCGCATCGGCAGTGATGGATGCGTTCGATGACGCCATCAGTAATGCCATCAACAGTGGCCACTTCCGCGGCGATCCGCTCGCCATCAAGGCGTGGAACAATGCACGTGCGGCGCACGCCGATTACAAGACCACATTTGGAAAGGGCAAGCGCGATCCGGTTGGTGCTGTCATCGAGAAAATCACCGGAGACCGCACCAACGCGCCTTCGTCTGCCAATGCGCTTGCGGATTATCTCTATGGGGCATCGGGTGTAAACCCAAGCGATCTTAATGTCGGCGTCGCCACGCGGATGAGAAAAGTCCTCGGGGCGGATTCGCCGGAATGGGCAGCGGTGCGCCAGGGGATGTTTGAGCGCCTGACCAGCAAGGGTGAGGGCGTTGCCGATTTTGGATCGACCAACATCGCCAACCGGCTGAACAAGTTCCTCAACAGCGACGGTAAGGATTTGTCTGCCGTCATGTTTACGCCTGAACAGCGCAATCTGATGCAACAATACGCTGATTTGCATCGCGCTCTTGAGGTACCGAAGGGCGGTTACAATCTGTCGGAGACATCGACGTTTCTTGCTCCAACGATCCAGAAGGCCACCAACTGGATCATGGGTGCGATCGGCGGCATGATTGGCCATGTGGTTGCGCCAGGTTTCCATGGTGCGGGCGAGGCCATCGGAGCGATGGCTACTGCCAAGGGCAGTGCTGCGGTGTCCAACATCCGCAATGCCAGGAAGATTGCCAATCAGATGCCAATCATCGAACGGCAGATGCGGGAGTGGCGGAAGGAAATGACACGGTCCAAGGGGGCGTCGACGCCGGCACTAACCGCGCGGACGCTAGCGCTGTCTCAATCACTTAGCCGGGTTGGCATTGACGGTTCGTATATTCGACAACTGATGGGTACCGTACCAAGCGCAGCAGATCAGAAACAGGGACGTGGGCCACGGAACAACGAGCCAGATCAGGATGCAGACGGCAAGTCTCATGGCGGTCCTGTAGAACGTGCGGCTGGCGGCGCGGTCAATCATAATCACAATCCGACTGAGGCGCAGAAAAAAGCGGGCAGTCTATCGACGCCGGTAAAATCGACTGCGGCGAGGAATTCCGCCGTCTCGCAATCGACGGCGGACGACGCTTTCGGAGGTATCAAGTTTTTTGGCGACATCCCGAATGCTAAAGCCCTGCTCATAAAGGGTTTTGACGGACTCGATAGAAATAGGCAGCATGTGGTGCTCAGTGCGGTGCGTACTGCTCTTAACAACCATAAGATTGGTGATCGCGTTATTGAGGCTATTCCCGTCGATGTGATGGACCTCCTCATTGGGCAAGAGGTGGCGACCGAGAAAGTTCTCAACGACCCATCGGTGCTCGCCCATAGGCTTACCGTCTCGCGTAACATAGCGGTATCGAAGCCTGTAGTCCGCTTCATCGATTCTCTTGCGTCCATGTTCAAATTGGCTTTTGCAGGAAGTGGAGCAGAAAAATCTAACCTGACCACGCCTAGCTCTAAAGTTGCGAGTGAACGCAACGCTGCAATTCGTGCAGATGAGAATGGGAGATTGATACAAAAAAGCCTCCACGGGGAAAAGCAATTTGAAACCCATATTAATCCCAGTGAAGCACAAAAGAAAGCTGGAAATTATCTAAAAGGCACACTGTCTTTTCAGGGGTTGCCGATTTCTATCGAAAACCCCAAGGGTTCAAATCGCACTGGCATCGGCAAGGACGGCAAGAAGTGGTCGGTTCGCATGAGCGCGGATTACGGCTACATCAAGCGCACGGAAGGCGCGGACGGCGATCACGTCGATGTCTATCTGGGGCCGAATGAAAAATCGGATCAGGTATTCGTCGTTGATCAGAAGGATGCAGAGACCGGACGATTTGATGAGCATAAGGTGCTTCTTGGAATGTCTTCCGAATCCGAAGCCCGCAAGACCTATCGCGCGGGGTTTTCCGATGGAAAGGACCGCATCAAGCACATGCGCCGCATGAGCATGGCTGAGTTCAAGGACTGGCTTGAGAAAGGCAATACCAGCAAGCCTATCAAACATCTTGATTCGCGTTCCCGTGCGTTGAATATCGCCTATCAAAGCAAAAGGAAACGAGATGAGGATTTCGCAGACGGCGTTTGATCTAATCGTTTCCGAGATTCATAGCGAATTCGTGAGGATATCATAATGGAGCCAGCTTCGATCAGATTTAAGAACCCAGGTGCGATGTGGGGAAGCAAACTCGCAATCAAATGGGGTGCCGCCCCAAGGGCTGTCGTGCTCAACGATGGCAAGGGCCAGGGTAACAACATCGCAGTGTTTCCTACCTATGTGCAGGGCATCTGCGCGCAACTTGATCTATGGCGCACCTCGCCGAATTACCGGAACAAGCGGTTTGCGGACGCCATCGCGATCTGGTCCGGCCACAATAGCGTAGAGAGCTATATCGCGTTCGTGCTCAAACGCGTGCCTGGCATGACCCGCAATACCGTCATGAACGACGAGTTCTGGAAGGGGCCGATGGGAGTTGGGTTCCTGAAGGCTCAGGCCGGTCATGAGGCTGGCAAGCCTTACCCAGCCCCGGATGCGGACTGGCTGGAAGCCCAACGGAGGGTGTTCGCTGGCACCGCGCCCAAGGCGCCAGCATCCACCGCGAAGAAAACCGGCGGCGCCGTGGCTTCCGGTGCCGGCGGCGCGGCAGCGGCGCATCAGGCAGGTCTTCCGCTGTGGGTTGTCGCGTTAATCGGCGTTGCCATCGCCGTCGCGGTCTTCGCGGTCTGGAAATACAACCAGAACAAGGTAGTCAAGGCAGACCTCCCGGCTGTCCTTCCGCCAATTGACAATGCTGGAAGCGAGGCGACGAAATGACAGCCATTTTTCTGATCCTCCCCGGCCTGGTCGTCGGCTACATCCTGTTTCTGCGGCCGGTGCTGCGTGCCTTGCCGCAGTTGAAGGAATTCTACGCCAACGCGGACGGCTTCTGGGCAAAAATCAAGGCACTATCCGGCAACTCGCTCACCATCGCTTGGGCCTATGCCATGCAAATCGTCGGAAATCTTCTGCAATGGATCGACCCGATTGCAAACATGCTTGGTGATCCTGATTTGCGTACACAGATCACCGAGACATTGCAGACGAACCCGAAAATCCTCGGATATGTGCTGATGGGGATCTCGGCGGTCACGATCGCGGCCCGTCTTAGGTCATTCGCGAGGGCAGAATAGCATGTTCGGAATCGGAGCAATCATCAGCGCGATAATGCCGCTCGTCACTGTGGGGGTCACGGCATACAACAAAACAAAAGATGTTTCTATCGAAGCCATCAAATCGGCTGGTAGCATTGCCTCTGCACAGGCTAGTGCTATGGCACTATGGATTGGCCATCCGCTCTCGCCGCCGTCGATCATGTGTTACGCGGTCGCGTTTCACTTTGCGAAGTCACTTGTCTACGATCCTCACATTGCCTTGTGGCTGTACGGCAAGACCGGCTTCACGCCGCATCTGGAGGGTGGAACGAAGGAGATCGCAATGATTGTGGTGTCCGGAATGTTCTTCTCTGGTATCGCCAACATCATCAAGCGGTAATAGCGATGACGTGGGAGGAACGTGCGTTGCTGATTACTGCGGTGACGACCGGATTAACAAACCTAGTTGCCGTCTTGTGGACGATGCTTAGAGCTTGCCAGACATGGAGTGCAGTGAAGAAGCGCACCAGCCAGGATCAGAAATGATCAGGATACGCTTTGTCTCCCATCCTGGAATATTCAATTGGGCTTGTAGGATTGCTCAATATGGATTTTGGGCCAGCCATTGCGAAGTAGTCATGCCGGACGGCACTTTACTCGGCGCGATAAGCGACGGGGTTAAGGCTCGTCCTCCGGGGTACGACGTAGGCCATTTCAGCCAAGAAACGTTTCTAGACGTCAAGGCCACTCCAGATCAGGAGGATATTTTCTACGGCTTTCTCGGTAGCCAGATCGGCAAGCCCTACGACACATGGGCGATCATATCCTTCTTCTTTCCCAGCCGAGATTGGCAAGAGTTGGATTCTTGGTATTGCAGCGAGTTGTTGGGCACAGCCTTTGCTGAATGCGGTATATTTCCACAACATATGGCTGTAAAATTCAGCCGCATCACTCCGCGCGATCTATTGCTGCTGATTAGCACGCGAACCGAAGGCATGGTAAATGTCGAATGATTTCCTATCTGCGATCGGCATTCATCTGCAGGATATAGTCGCTGGGTTCGCTGGCGGTGTGACCAACGCATTCGTCTTCAAAAAATCAAAACCGTGGGCCATTATCGGGTCTATCGTCGTTGGTAGTTTTACTGCAAACTACTTGGGTTCCACGGTCGGAAAAGTTCTTGGAACATCTGATGGAACATCAGCGTTCATTATTGGTTTAGCTGGCATGGCCATCTGTCAAGGCATCGTCGAATCCGCAGGGTCATGGAGCATTCTCAGAAAGCTCAAGAATGACTGACTGGATAAGTTTCGCGTATACAGCAGTGGCGCTGATTGTAGCGACGTTGCTGATGTATGTGATGCAGAAAGTTGAGCAGGATCGCTGGAGCAAAACCGATCCTATATGGCTGCAATGGATTCGTCGAGGAGCGTTTGTTGTCGCCGCCCTCGTTCTTCTCTATTCCATCCAATCCATCGATTGGCAGTTGGCTTCCTTACTTCTCGTAAGCGCCAGCGGCGTGATACTTGCTATCAACGCTCTGGCGCTGTACTTGCGGGCGCCACCGCATAGCGGACGCAGGGTGCGTAATTCACCATCCATCTTCTCGCATTTCGCGGAGCGGGTGGTTATCTACTTCATCACATTGTGGTAAAATCCATCAGCCCCACCTCCCAAACTTGGCCCGTCATCCGAACCAGCAATGGCTCAGGGTGACGGGCTCTTTTGGTTGCTCAGGGAATGCGCGACACCGCAGCGCGGGGGCCTTGCCCATCTCCTCGAAAATCTCAGCCCAGATGCCCGCATCTTCGATGCCAAGCTGATCGTACCGGAAGCCACACCGATCCTCCAAAACATCCATGTAAATCTTGCGGCCAAGCTCTAGGTCGGCATTGCCTTTTGGCACATGGTAGTAGCTCATCATCTCCTCCTAGGGGTGTTGTGGTGGCTGTCTGCATAGTCCCTGCCGCCGCACACCAAAACTTGGGCAGGAGCCGTGGACACGATGCGCTGGATAAGCGCCCGTAACTGCCTGATCTCGTCGGCGGTCGTGAGCCCCGCATCCCAATCGAGATGCTGAACCCATTCCGCAAGCTGGGCGTATGTCGGTTTCGCCGCTACGGCTTGGGCAGAAGCAATAAGCCCTTCCTTCTGCCAAGCCCGCAGCCATTCGCGCGCCTCAGACTTTACGATGGCCGCCTCGACGACAGTCAGCAGTCCGAAGTCATGTCGGTACGATAAGCAGGCCGAACGCACCTGTTCGACTGTGGGTTCTAGCGGTATCGCCGCTACATCGGGGGAGCGGAGGGCGGCGAGTGCTGCATCGTCTTCTTTGCCGTACTCGCAATTTGGGTCCGTACAGCCCGGAGTGCCGCAGCCCGCTATATCGGGGAAGCGCTCGAAGCTTTCTGCGTAGTCGGGATCAATCGTTGACATCACGTCGAATGCCTCACCCGCTACAGCATCGCCCCCGGTGGCCTGGATTGCATGTAGTGGTGTGATTTTGCGGCCCAGCACGTCCTTCCATTGGGACATGGTGTCGTGATTTGCAGTAACCGATACGTGGCCGTCATATTCAGCAAGCCACGCTACCGGCTCATAGCCCCCGGTGGCCGAGGATATGGTGCGGAGAGTAGATATTGCGCATTGCAGCATGACTTTGTTGCCGATTGAGACATTGGACCAGTCGGCACTTTCCAAAGCATCAGCCAGTGCCGCAATGCCGGAAGAATATCGAATAGCTGGAGGGGCATTATCCGCCGCCCCCTCCTTGATCGGTGTCAATTCACCTGCGGGGTGTGTCTCCGACGCGCCTGTGGCAGCCTTCGGAGATGGATTAGTTTTGCTGGTCATGACCGCACCTCTATATGGGCAGTTGATAGGGGTCTGTGCGTATCCGTACAGACGATACCATCCGCCAGTGTATGCTCGATCCGGTTTTTCCTGCTCCCCGAGGGATCGGCAGTAGAAGTAATGGTAGTCATGGACGCGCACGGAGGAACAGCCGCGACATGACATATATGCCGTGCTCATCTCGCCGCCCTCATCAGTCCACTCAGGACCTAGTCGTTGTGTCATGATCCACCTTTTGGGGTGAGAGCGGCGCGGGCCTTCTGATGCGGACACTGGCCGGCTTCGTATGCAGCTTCGGCCTCACGCGAAAGCAACATGCAAGTGCAATCGGAAAGTTGGTAGTGCCTTGCCATCTGCTGTTCATAAGCAAGGACGGCCTCCAGCGCTTCCCGTATCCTCTCCCCCCGTGCATCCACGGCAGTCAGTTCCTCTATGCGAGCTTTGAGGGCGGCGACATCAACTGGAGTAGAAATGCAGCGCAGGGCGGATTCCAGTTCCTCGATGCGGTTGGCGCCGGCCACCAACAGAGCGTCCGTGGCGGTGTCGTAACCGCATTCACAGGAATAGCACCTGCCCATGCAGCCGCGGTCGTGGTCGCAGGCGGCCTGATCGCGCAACTGTTGAGCGGTGATGGGCTGGGAGCGCGAGACCGTCATGGCCTCAATCCGCCGATTGTCGGGCAAGTTCGGCATAATGATCGAACTCCCGCGCAATGCGGACGGAATATTCGCCGGGTTCAAGCTTGATCGGCTCGTGCGTATCGTGATCCCGAAGATGGACAAGAGAATTGGCCTCAACCAGGATCATATGGAGGATGCGCATCCCCTCCGGCGCGCTATCGAGGACCGTCACCGTCACACCGCGGCTGTGCTCAAGCACATGATCGTGCTGGGTCTCGGAGTGACCGATGATAAGCATTCCACGCTCAGGCTTGAGCGGCGAATATCCCGGCAACGTGCCGATTTTCACCGGCACAGGGCCGAGCCGACGGATGGTGATTTCGCCCTGCGCAGCAACGGTTTTGAAGGTCTTCATCTAACTTCTCCTTGTTGAGACATTTCGGATTTACTTCGCCTATTGCGAACCTGTTCAACTTGAGTTGCCCAGCGGCAATTGCATGGTTCGTAATTTCCATTGTTGTCTTTGCGGTCTATCGAAAGATTTGCCGCGTATCCGTTCGCTAGTGCCCAATCTTTAAACGGTTCAAATTCTAACCATTCAGCACAGACGGCAATTCCGCGACTGCCGTAATAGGACCACCCGCGCGATCTCTGGTTCGTCGTTCTCGTAATCATTCCCTGCCAAATTCGGTAAAGCCTCGTACCGGCCCCGCCGTGTTTTTTGTTCCAAGTGAGGCGACGTTCCGACTGTAAGCATCCGCAGCTTTTTACGGCCGATCGTCTGAGCATGCTCGTTTTTACGAGTGCATGGCCACCGCAATCACAAGAGCACTTCCAGCGGGCGGCGCCCCACTTGTCGGGCTCGCCCGGCTCGGACGCGATAAGCTTTCCAAAACGTATCCCCGTCAAGTCAATGCGGCGTTCTGAATTTGCCTTCGCGAGATCGGGCCGAGCGATCATGCGCGAACCTCCGGCACCGTGAACTCGCTGAGGGATAGACCTTGACACCATGCTTGAGCTTCAATTGCTGTCGAGCAGGATGGATGCACGCCGATTGCGAACCGCCTTCCTGTGCCACACATCACAGAAAGAAATTTGCAGGGGGCCGGCAGATCAGGAAGATTTACTTCCAAAAGGGTACCAATTTGCGGGTCACCGTCCCGATCAATAATCCGAGCATCCAGCGCGGACAGGACTGTATCCCAACCAAGTAACTCGATGCCCACACGGCGCTGCTCAAGATTTGGCCATGTGAGCAACATTTGAGGGGTCAGGCTCTTGCGATCCTCAATCCATTCGGCGGGGACTTTCACGCCTCGGAGATGGTAGAGTGACCATCCGTCACGCCAACGATGGGAGGGTCCAGTTTCGCAGTGCGGCCTGTTCTCGTCATCCTTTAGGAGGACTTCCGGGAAGTCGCTGACGAGGCAGAACTCTTCGTGCATGACGCGGAACCCGCCGTGGATTGCGGCCTGTTCCCAATGAGCGTAGGCGGCATGGCTGGTCAGTTCGAGCCCGAGAATGTCGCGGCAAGCAGTGATATAGCAATCATAGCCAGCCCACATATTGCCGCCTTGGTAATTGTCGTGCCAGCGCGCTGCACATTGGATGCCGAAGTCGCCAGCAAGGTCGCGGGAGGCGTTCGCGGCATCAGATTCTGCGCTGCGCGTGGCGCTGGCCGTGGCGCTGTCCGTGGCGCTGCGCGTGGCGCTGTACGTGGCGCGGTCCTTGGCGCTGCGCGTGGCGCTGCGCGTGGCGCTGTCCGTGGCGCTGCGCGTGGCGCTGGCCGTGGCGCTGTACGTGGCGCTGTCCGTGGCGCTGTACGTGGCGCTGCGCGTGGCGCTGGCCGTGGCGCTGTCCGTGGCGCTGTCCGTGGCGCTGTCCGTGGCGCTGGCCGTGGCGCTGGCCGTGGCGCTGTCCGTGGCGCTGTCCGTGGCGCTGTACGTGGCGCGGTCCGTGGCGCTGCGCGTGGCGCTGCGCGTGGCGCTGCGCGTGGCGCTGGCCGTGGCGCTGTCCGTGGCGCTGGCCGTGGCGATGTCCGTGGCGCTGTCCGTGGCGCTGTACGTGGCGCGGTCCGTGGCGCTGCGCGT
>ERZ1292625.4233-Hain-H41-01um-R1-4233-length-10905-cov-69_pt1 | contig 10905 bp, 12 predicted proteins | sample MGYA00564400_ERZ1292625 | MGnify/ENA primary metagenome ERZ1292625 (study PRJEB36523, sample SAMEA6512639) | groundwater metagenome | collected 2019-01-08 | study: AquaDiva: Metagenomics assemblies of 32 groundwater samples
TTGATTTCTTCGGCGTACCAAGACGCAAGAATCCGCCCTGCTCGGAAGCACCGACAAGCTCCAATCTTTCTTGCATTTTTCTGTCCGCCGCCTCGTTCATGGCCCGACCTAATGGCAACTGGTCCATGCTGACGGGCTTGTTTTCGCGCTCCGGTGCGCGTAGTCCTTCACCCTTGACATTTATGTCCATGCCAAACTGTTCAAGCCGCTTCTTTTTTGGAACGGGCGCAACGGGTTCTTCGGCCTCCAGGGAAAGCGGTTCCGTTGGCGGTTCAAACCCGGCTTCACGGGCAGTCTTTTTTAGACTCCCCGTGTCAATGCTAAAATCCTCATTTGGAGCAACTTTATACGTTGCCCCGTCTTTTACTGTGGCCTTGCCAGTATCAGGGTCAACATCCTTTACAGAAAACTCTTCTCCTCGAATATTAAACTTGTCTCCAACAACGAGGTCTTCTCCCTTGACCCCTTCGTATTCTCCGGTAAAGCCAAGCGCCTCTTTATGCGCTTTGGCTGCACTGGAAATTTTCTCAAACTGCCTGAGCGTAACGGGTTCGCTCTTGAGCATCTTGTCAACCACGTTAAAATCTGTTTTCAGGAGACCCGTTGATCTTAGATGCGGGGGCAATGTTGATGTAGATTTCCGCTCATTAGGCAACAGTTTGCCAGGGGGTTCTATTCCAGCAATAACCCCTTTTAGGTCTTCAAGGATAGATCGATCTTCCTCCGATATTGATGCAACCTCTTTTTGTTTTCCAGAAGGCCAGCGACCCTCAGAGGCCGGTCGAGCTTCCGCATACGGACCTACTTTCCGCTCTTCACCCGAAACAACTTGGCTCACTGACTTGAAGCTTCCCTTCTCGGCAAAAATAGACTGGTTCTCTTGGAGTATTTCTCCATTGGTGAATTTTACCATTCCCGTCATTTTGCCGATCTCTTCAACTTCGTAGACTTGGCCTCCACGAGTGAAAGTATCGCCCACCCTCATTTCCCAGGCCATAATCCGTTCGCTCTCCCGCCCGATTTCTGTCTTGGAGATTTCCTCTGCTTTTGCTGAAGGAGCCAACGGCCTCATGGCGCGGCGCTCTGCTTCCCCGATCTCAAGCCCCGCCCCGCGTTCAGAAGGAAGAGGGGAAGGCTCGCCGCTGCTCAACGGCGTAATATCCGCCTTCCGCTCGGGGGGGGCCACCTTTTCAAGAACTTTGCTGGTTACTTTTCCTGCGCCGCCGATAACCAAAGAAGAAATAAGCGTCTGGTATAGTGTCGCCTCCGCTGCCGGTCCAAGTGCGTTTCCATACTTTTCCAGGGCCTCGGACCAGGTATCGGACGGGCTCAGAATACCCTGGTCTATGGCTGTATTCGCCGCCATAGTGATCTGTTCGCCCACGTTTTCACCGATCAGAAACGCACCGATTTTGCCGCTCATGAGCTTCCCGAGCGAGAAACGCTCCGGCAGGTATTCAGCCACGCCTTGAGCAAGTGAGGCCATTGCCGCCTTCTCAGGACTTGCTCCGGCCTTACGGTATTCCGGGTATTTCTCAAATCCCGCCTGTGCAGACAAGGAAAGTGCCGCTCCCGTGGGACCGAATGGCAGGGCTATCGCCGTAGAACCTATAGACCCGCCTGCCCCGTAGAAATGCTTCGCCGTCTTCCCTTTGCCCCGGAGCGCCTCTTCCTGCTTCACCCTGCCCATGATGTCGCCGTATTCGCTGGTACGACCGGCGATTTCCAGGGCCTTGCGCTTCACAGGGCCAAAACGTAAAAGGTTGCCGAGTGTTCTTCCCCCAGGAACGGACTGTAGCAGTTGCGGATTCTCCGTAACGGCCTGAAGCGCCCCGCCAGCTGCTCGTTGAATCATGTGAGGCGGCTGCTCAATGGCTCCTTTCACCAGTGCGGGAACACCTTCGACAATAGCCTCTTTTGTGCCAGCCGCCGTCTGAGACAGGACTTCGCCCGCCTTCTTTTTCGCATAGGCCGCACCTTCTCCGGCAAGAATGGGTAAAATGTCAGACAGCCCGCCGGAAGGCGCATCAAGGTCAAGCACGTCCGTTTCGGCATCCAAGTCAAGGATGTCCGGCCTCTTCGTTTTTGGGCTATCAAGATCAAGCAGGTCTTGCATATTACTCCGCTACTACAGGGCTCCCATTGGCATCAAGTTGCCAGATAATACCGTTCTTTTTTACCTTTTTCGCCGCACCTGATTTTAACGCATCCAAAACCTCGGGCGGGGCCTGAGCCTTCTTTCTCCCGCCAAGTCCAAGGGGCGGCTTCTTCCCTCCGAGCCTGCCGAACATATCCATATAGGTCGTTATTTTCGGTTCGATTTCCTCCGGCGTCAATAGACCGCTGAAGGCATCGTGCATCGTTGCTTGAATGGCTGCCGCAAGCTCCGGGCTGAGTCTTGCCGCCCGTTCCCGCATTTCTTTAAGTCTGGCAATCTGCTGCTCCGTTTTCTGCTTGCGCAGACCCATCATTTCTTCGCTTCTCTCGGCCTCTCCCTGTTTGAAGAAAAGCGTAGGGCTCTTTCTGGCAAGACTTTCTTTCGTTTCGATGATTTTTGATTTAAAATCCTCAGGCATCGGTTCCCGTTCCGTGACCATCCCGGCAGGAGCATTAACAAGTCCGCCGCCGGGCATATCGAGCGATACCGTAGGCGTACTCGGCTTTTTTCCAGCCCATACGCCTGATCGAAGAAGAGACAAGTCTGCAAGGTTCTGCGCCGCCCCCTTTTCCCGGTCAGCTTCGTCTAATTTTCTCTGTATTTCCTCTTGCTGCATCTGACGCAGTTGTTCTTCCTGCTTCATGCGCCGCGCCGCAAGATAGTTTGTGGCGAAGTTGCTGATACCTTCCGCTATCGGATCGCCCATAATGCCCTCCTAATACACCGGTTCAAGCAAGCCCCGGAGCTTCGTCACTTCGCGGGAAAGCGCCCTGACGGACGCCCACAGGACGGCATTCATGTCGTACAGATCGATTGCCTTCCTGCCATGCGTTGCTACTTCCGCCGGGGCGTCCTCGGCAATAAGGCCCAGGTGTTCGCGTCCATCGTCACCAATTTCTTCTGCAACCTCCGGGACATAGTTATATCGAGAAAGCGGAGTGGAGATTACCCGTTCAAGCAATTCTTCATCTTCGCGCTCAGATACCAATTTGATATTTTCTTTCAGCTCTCGGGAAGACGCAGCAATCATGCCTCCTGCGCCTATCGCCGCCCCGCCAATCTGTGCATATCTGTTTCTCCGGGCTTCTTTTGCCGCCTGTGCCGCCGCCCGTTCCTGTGCATACCGGTTCAGCAAGTTGCCTTCCTGCCCCATGCGTTCATAAGGGCTTGAAAGGGACCGATAGTTGCCTGATATGTCGGCGCGTTCTCCTCTGCGACCGGAGACAAGCCCCTCTGCCATACTAATCTCGCCATGCCGAAGTTGAGAGCGTAGAGCATTTGCCTTCGCCTTCATTTCTTCAAGCCGCTTCATGCCCGGCGTGGACACTTCATATCCCGTTCCAAGTTGTGCCGCAAGCTCGGCCCGCGTGGTTTGTTCAGAGCTTGCTATGTCCTGCTCCACTGCGGGGTCTATAGCCAGTTCGCCTTTCATGGCTTTCAGCGTCCGTTCATTCGCAAGCGACTGAATGGTATAGGCGGACTTCTCTTCCGGGTTCATTCCGGCAAGGCGCTCTTCCTCGCTCATCTTCCGGTATTGCCCCGTTGCGGCGTCCAGCGTGTATCCCTGAGACCGGTAGAATTCAGGCCGGAATAGTTCTTCCTCGGTCCGTTGTTTCTTCAGGTCTTCAAGCTGTTGCGCAACCAACTGTTGTTCCGGCGTAGGTCCGGCCTGTCGTGCTGCCTCGGCTTGCCTTCTTTTTTTTCTTCGATTGTAATACGCCATAGCCCGTCCCTCCTATATCCTGTCCGACCCAACTGTGAAGCCCAAAAGCATAGAGAAGACCGAAAAATCCTCATTTGCCTGGTTGTTGTATCCCTTCAACTTGATTCTGCGGTATTCACCGAAGAGTTTGCGCCTTGTGTTTGATATTGTCCCGCCGCCCAGGGCACTCGTTCCAAGAATGAATGATCCGAGTGTACCCCCTGCTTTCCCGCCCATGCTGAACGTAACGGTATAACGGAATTCCCCGTCTCCATATACGTCGATATTCAGGTCATGCACGCCCTTCGGCTCGAAGATAAGTTCGAGGAATTGAAGCGCCACACGATATTTTCCCGTCCCGAGCGGATAGTATTCAGAAAGTCCTATGGGAGAAAACTCCGGCGTCTCGAAGACGCAGTTGTATCCCGTTCCATCCTTGTTCTTATTTACCGTGTCCAACTCCCGCACAAACCCGGCGGCATCTCCGGCCATGATCTTCTTCCTGCCATTGGCGTCCGTGAAGGTTGATAGAGAACACACGGTGTCCCGGTCTGACCACCTGAATTTTGGAGATTCAACGTCGTGCAGGTCTAAGACAAGACGCCGGTTGTTGTCTGTTCCCGACACGTCGGTTACAGCAAAATGCACTTCCGACTTATACGGATAATACAGGGCAATCGTCTTGTCGAACTGCGTATATTTCACCGTGTCCCTGATCCACTTCGCTATCTTCTCAGGCATGATGGCCCCGGATGTGATCCCGCCGAATTCCTGCACTTTGGCAAGAGAATGGATCCTGCCTTCGGAAGACAGAAAATAGGCGTCCAGGTCGGTGAGTGTAATGCCGGAAGGCCCACCCATGCCGATTTCACTGTTATGCCGTCTTATCTGCCAGTACGTCACGTCTGGGTTGTTATCGTCGATATAGTAAATGCCTTTCGGCTTCTTGAACAGCCACAGCCTGTTCGCATATGAAATTCCCGCAACGATCTTCTCCCCTTCTCCGGGGAATATCTCAAGCGTTCCTGCCGTCGCTCCAAGAAAGTCTTCATGGTTGAGAAGTGCGGAATAGTAAAGCCGATGATTCAAAAAGGCCCACATCCTGTTATTGTGGCTTATACCTACGGACGGTTGAGCCGATCCTGTCCAATCAGCAGGCGGGCTTGCAATGTTGCTGGTGTTCGCCGCCGCGCCATCCCACACCTGCACTATATCATTGCCGTTAAAATGAAAGAGTTTCTTTGTGCTTGCCGCCCCGACGGTCTCAATGAACGTGCTGAACTTGTTCGACCCGAGTCCGGTCTTGAGCGTAGACGCAATGCCCCCGCTGTTCACGGTGATAATCTTTCCGTCACTGGTAGCTGCAACTTTTATAAGAGACGTGCCGAATTCCACAAGTCCAGTGATCTTCGGAGCGCCGGTAATGACCGTTGAGTTGATTTTGGTAGCGCCGCCTTCTTTCTGCCATGAATCGGCCTCGAAAGACAGATTGAGTGCGGACCTCAATTCCGTGATGTCCACGAGAGAAAGGCTTGCGCTTCCGTTCAGTCCCCCTGCGCCGCAGGGTATGTTGATGGTCTTTACCGCCATATCATTTCCATATTCCCTGCCCAGGTTTAGGATAGTTTCTTGGACGCTGCGCCAAAACGTGTTTGCCTTTCATGTTGAGAAGTTCGGAGTTGTAAAGTTCCAGCGTGTCCTGCCATCGCTCATCTTTTTTGTCTTTCAGGATAAACGCGGAGGCATAGTCAGCCAGCAAGTGTCGGTGTTCCTCGTCAATGAATGACGGAATGTCATTCGATGTTCCGTCCCAAGCAAGCGTAACGGGCCGCTTCACATAGACATACTCGATTGTCCGGGCCTCCGTGGGCCAAGGTCGTATCCGTGCTTTTCCACCTTCGATGATGGAAAGCTCTTCTACCCGCCATCCTTCAGTCCCAATAGTGCGCGATCTCAAGTCCCGCATGAGTTGATCCGGCACGATGTCTATTTCCCCATCAGGAGAGGACCGGTCAAAAGCGGAGCGTATGGTTAGGCAGTCAGAGGCGAGGTCGTATTCATCCTGATAAACCGTGAAGGCCCCCGTCCCGCTGTCCTCTTTGTACGTTGCATCGAGGGTCACGGCATCCGTTCCCGCCGTATGTGCGGAGACGCGATAGAGCACCCCTTCATTGTCTATAAAGAACTTTCTGCCCGTAAGCGATACCGCCACGGTCGCGCCGAGCGTCACGGAAGCGTTACCTTTAGTAACAGTGGCCGTCCCCGTCACCTTATCCAGTGTGTTGATGATCCCTGGAGGAGAGGACAGCGATTTCGGGAATGGATATGCCGTAATCGTGTCATAGTAGGCCCGCATGACGTACCGCTTCGCCGCCGCAAGGTAATCAGACGCACTCCCGCCCGTCAGGTCGGTTCGTTCTCCTGCCCGGAATAGAGCGTCTTGCAGGATATCGCTGCCATAAAAAAAATTAGCCATCGTCCTCGTCCTCGTCGCCTGCCTTATATTTGTGCTTGCTTCTCATCTTTCTCATTTCGTCGCCCATGGTGGACTTTTTGGACGCCCCACGCACCTTGATGGAATCCGGCTCCATGCTGAAATTCTTACCGTATTTATCATCGGAGATGGAAGTCACCTTGCCGTTGATCGTGACGCTCGCCGTCTCATCTACGGTCATCGGCATGTCCATGTTTACCTTGCATCCCTTCGGCATTGAGAAAGACACCGAGGCCGTGGGCTTGTCTTGTACCGGAACTTCCGCCGCATGTTTCATTTTTTGCCTCCGCACTTATGGGGATAGCGCGTATCCAGCACGTAAAGCTGTTTACACTTCGGACACCTCATCACCGCCATTGTCTGCCTCCTATCCTCGCGGCGTTTCTTCTATGGCAATTGACCCCTTTGACGGGCCGTGCCGTTGAATGAACGCCGCTGCTTCCGGGCTGTTCTTCTTCCGTATGACCCATGAATCCATACCATCTGAATCGGTAACGGCTACGGGCATATATTCATCATCCGAAAGGTTCTTTTTGAGCATTGCCCGGTGAGCGCCGCCCGCCGTCCGGTATTCTTTTTCGAGGTATACTTCGTCCAACTTAAACGTTTCCTTGAGCGGGAGGGCAATCCCCATCGCTACAAGCTTCTCTCTCGACACAGGCTCCATGCTGCGATAGATATACTTGCCGTCCGGTGTCTCGAAGATGATGGGTTCATTCACATTCGCCTGAAACCCCCTTACCACCGCGACATCCCCTTTTTCCGTGTGCAAAATCTGCATGTATCCTCCTTGAAATAAAGGGGAGGCGTCCCTCCCCTATGAATTTTTACCAGCCCCAGGCTACGAAGTTGTACGTTCTCGCAGGGGGGGCTTCCCCGGTATCACATTCAAGAAGAGGGCCCCCCGCCGCCGCAGCCTCTTCTTCAAACAATGACAACTTATGGTTCGTCTTGTCGTACCGCGTCATGTAATCGGTAGTCAGGCCGTTTAACCCAGAGATGTTTAGATCGTCGATGTTCCGTATCATCCCGAACGACGCGATTGCCGGAAGCGGAATGCCGCCTGTCGGATAGGTGGGGCCTCCGCCGAAGGCCATTGTTCCGACTACCATGTGCTTTGTCCCAATGACCTTTCTGTCAACAACCGCAACTGTTACATCTGATGCTATGAATGCTGCCATGTGTTCCTCCTTTTACCCCGTCGTTCACCCTCCGCCGTCTGGCATACCAGGGGCTACTAAGCGTCTCCGGGGTAGGAAAATAAGGGGCGGTTTCCCGCCCCATTCTACTATGCGCTGGCCACCATGTTCGTCATGTTGGCGGCCATTTCCGCCCTCGGGATTACCACCGCCGAAAGAATCATCGCCGTGGCTGTACCCGTGTTGCTCACCACCATCTTGATGACGTTGCCGGGGATCAAATCCACAGGAGTGATGTCCTTGTAGACCGTCTTCCCGACCGCCGTGGTGTTCGGTATCGTGATTGTCCCCATGGCCGTGCTCGTGCCGCCGATGATCGCCTCTTTGGTGACGGTGATCGTCATGTCGGCGTCCGCAATCACATCCACATACGCCTGCACCCTGAAAGCCGTGCAGGGGTCCATGGGATAGATGTACTTTGTGGTGTTCTTGAGGGCCGTGGTATTCGAGTCCTTTGTCAGAAGCGCCTGTTTGCTGTCAGTTCCGATGCCCATGTTATCCTCCTGTACTCCTTGATTATGAACTCGTAACTCTTACGATTTTGGCCTCGCCATCGTTACTTGTGTCCCATATTGCTCCGAAGGCAATCTCACCTATCCAGGAAACAGACTTGAACCTGCCTGAATCCGCCGGGAGAGGTACGCGAAGTTCCGGGGTCTCGGCCTCGATCATGGCAACGCCGTCGTCGCCAAAGACGACCGCTTCACCGAGTACCGAGCCCGTGCCCTTCGAGTTAGACAGAGAACTGTCGTAATTGCTCTCGATCCACTTGATCTGTTCCACCTGGCCGACTTCACTGTTGTAGAACGTGTCCCCGGCCTTCAGGTACTTCTGCCAGTCCTGAAAGTCGGGATCGTTCTTGATACCACGGAGGGCTTTGGTTGAACCGATACCCATGTAGTATCCCTTCTTGTAAAAGGGAACGTGCAGGTTCAAGCGCATGTAATCCCGGATGGACGCGCAATGCGCTACGGTCAGGTTCGATGTCGCCGATGTGCTCGGAGTGCCGTCCGTGTCCCAGGTAATAGCCGTCAGGGACGTGGGGATGGCGCATACCTTGGCGGTCTTGAAAGCCGACGCGCTCATCACATCCAGGATCAACTCCATCTGGTTCTTGAGTTGCTTCTGCGCACCCTTTTCCGGGTCGAATACCGACAGGTCTTGAACGAAACTCGTGAATTCCACACCACGCCCGATTTCCTGAATGGTGATCGAGGTTGCCGAAGACTGAAGGGTGTCAATCGGTATTCTGGTGGTTTCATTGAGTACCGCGCTTGCCGGTACGGCAATGTTCTTCCACCGGAAGATATTGTGCGTCTCTCCCTTGTGCTTGCCGAATCCGGGTTCTGTCTGCACGAACTGGTAGAACACCGTATCAGCTATAGCCGCAACCCTCATTTTTGTCGAGAGGCTGCTATTTTTCCAGACGCCAGACTGCGCGTCGAATGCCCACGTGAATTGTGCCATTGTGCCCTCCTCTTATTTATATACTCGTTGTTGTCTCATTTTATTGAGCGCGTCTCCGAGAGAAAGGTTCGGTTCCGCTTCCGCCTGCCGGGGCTTCAGGTTCATGCCGCCTTTCCCGAGCGGGGCCATGCGCTTTTTTTCCTTATCGTCCTTCCTGACCTTTTCAAGGGTTTCTTCCCTGGTTTCTTCCTTGATGGCGGTCTCATCACCCTTGATCCGGTCAATCCGTCCGATAGTCCAGCGTATAGCGTCGTCCTCGTTCAGGTGTTTCGGCGCCGATCCCGCGAAAATCCAGAAGTCTTCGAGGTACTTCTCATCGAGACCGAATTCCTTAGCCCGACCTTCGAGATAGTTGATCCTCCGGTCAGTCTCGCTGTCCTTGCGGTTCTCTTCCTGGCGCTTCACCTGCGCGATCTCAGCATTCATCCTCGCCATGATTTTGACGACTTTTTTGTCCCGTTCGGGATCGTCTTCCTTGAGGCGTTCGATGTCGGCGTAATACTTGTCGGCAATGACCTCTTCAACGGGAATCTCCGGTTTCCGTTCAACGGGCGGAGGGGGAGGCGCATACTGTTGTCGCCCCTGTTTCAACTCCTCATTTTCCTTGCGCAGTCTTGCCGCTTCCTGAGAGAACTTTGTGGAGTCTCTCTGGAATTTGTATGCCGCTTTTGCCGCCTCTTCTGGCGTCTTGTACTTCTTGAGGGCTGCCTGTAACTTCTCAGACGGTATATCCTCATTGTCTTCGGACGCCTCTTTGTCAGGCGCTTCCTCTTTCTCTTCTTCGCGCTCGGCTTCCTCTTCCTCTAAAGGCTCTTTTTCGGGGGCCTTCTCCTCCGGCTTTTCCAGGGGCGTAATGTCGGCAAACGGTCCGGGGTCTACCAAGTTAAGCTGCTTGTCCTTGTCAGACGTTTCCTTTCCTGCGATTCGCGTTGCCTGTACTTGCTTTAAATCATCTGCCATTCCCATGTGTTCCTCCGGGTGTCCCACATCGTGGGGCCGTGTAGATTAAGTTCATAAATCCTTTGCGATCTCATCCAATGCGGATTTTTTCTTTTTCGCCTCCTCTCGGACAACCTCCTTTGCTAAACCTGCATATCCTTTTCTTTCCTTGTTTTCTTGCGGATAGAGAGCGGATTTTTGTTCCGGCGTTTCGTCTGCCATTCTTCTATACCCTTGAGATAAGGAATTGTCATCGAAAGTTCCGCTACCATGCATCTTTCCTTGTCCAATAGGGTTCTTATGAAATCCCGCAAGAACCTTTGAAAGATTTTTATGTTGTTTGCTTTTCCCGATTCCGGGAGCTATGCTTTTTCCGCCGAATCTCATAGTCGGGCTCCTTTCTTCTGCTACATTTTCTCGTAAGTGCGCGGCGATGTTTGGACCGCCACCATCTTTCCATTTACCAGGATAAACTTAGGGGCCAAGGTTCCACCGCCACTTCTTCCCAACGTCCCTACCACCGTAGCCGCTCCTCCGTCGATGTCTCCCCCACTCGCACTGAATCCCACGCTCCGCAGATACACCGCCGCGCCCCCATCAAGATCACCACCTGCTCCCGTGAACCCCACGCTCCGAAGATACGCCGCTGCCCCGCCGTCTATGTCCCCGCCCGTTCCCGTGTAGCCGTAGTTCTGCGGCCCCCCGCCGGTGAGTAGATTGTTCTGTAGGAGAGGAAGCAGCATTATCCGGCTCCCATCACGGCAAGCGTGCTATTGAATACGAAGGAACTGGCTATCTCGCGCAGCCTCGCAATGTAGGCTGACCCCGTATGCGCAGCCGCAAGTGTCGAGGCATATACCGGGGCGGCGGTTGCCGTCCCTGCGGTACAAGCGGCGTCACCCGGAGAATGTCCCCGTTTGTCGTAGGTGTGAATGAAGCGCCAAGC
>ERZ1292625.4234-Hain-H41-01um-R1-4234-length-10905-cov-4_pt1 | contig 10905 bp, 10 predicted proteins | sample MGYA00564400_ERZ1292625 | MGnify/ENA primary metagenome ERZ1292625 (study PRJEB36523, sample SAMEA6512639) | groundwater metagenome | collected 2019-01-08 | study: AquaDiva: Metagenomics assemblies of 32 groundwater samples
GCGGTGGACGACACCGAGCGGCTCGCGCTGTGCGCGCGCACGGTGGCCGTGCACAGCACGGTAAGGCGGGGGCCGCGCTCTGGCCCGGAGATGCGGGAGGCAATCTGAATCGCGCTGCGCGTGCCGAGTTCGCCGTAGGCCATGAAGATGCCCGCGATCATGAGCGCCGCCACGAAGATCAGCAGCCCGACGCCCACGCCACGCGCTGTGCCGAGCAAGGCCAGCGCCACCACCTTGATCTGTGGCGCCAGCTTTTCAGCCAGCGAGGCGAAGTCGGTGGAGGCCAGGTGCCAGAAGCCGTAGAGTTGCTTGCCCACAAACGGCCAGGCCGCCACCGATTCGGACGGTGGCGGAATCCGGATGTTGCCGCTGCGCGCGATCTCCAATGCGTGTTCGACCGAGTCGATCAATGCAATGCCGAGCAGGCACGAGGGCACGAGAATGATGCAGATGACCAGGAAGACGATCAGGGTGGCCGTGCGGCCCTCTCCATCAAAGATCTTGCCCCGCAGGTACGTCTGCAGCGGATAAAGCGTGATCGCCAGGATCACTGACCACGCCATCAGGCTGATGAACGGCTTAAAGATCTCGAAGCAAGATATCGCCAGCAACAAGATCAGGCCGAAGCGGATATATACGTCGATCAGCGTACGAGAGATCGTAGGGATCGAAAGACGTGTTTGCAGCATCGGCGGCCTCCTTGTGAACCTCTGGCGCGCGCCTTTGCCGCGCCACCTCTCACACGAGCCGGCTCTGGCGCCTGCGCCTCCAGCCAAGGGCAAGCAGGACAGCGCCGACGAACATGGTCACGAAGCAGCCGATCAACCAGTCCCTCGCGAGAACCGTGATGAGGTAGTGCTGCGGCGCTTCTGACAGCTTGAACAAGTGAATCTCGAGACCACGCAGGGCGAAACTGAACAGGTTGACATTCTCTGGCAGCCCGCCCACCGGGTCGCACAGGAATACCCCTGCGAGAGCCGCCCAGAAACCGATGATGATCAGCCAGTATCCAGTCTTGAACATGGTTGAGTACGCTCCCAATGAAAGAGTCAGCCAAGCCCGTGCGCAAAGCAATTGGTCCTTGGGCCAAGCCATGCTTGAGCCAAGCATTGGACCAAAGTCCCTTGCCAAGGTCATGCCCGTATCCGAGATTGATACTTGAGGCAATGGGGCCTGCTGCAAGCGCCGGGAGAAACACTTATGGTAAAGGACTCGCGCCGTACTGACGAGGATTCTGCAATGCAGCAAGACCTTGACTCGAAGACGTACGAGAAGGCGCTGCGCTCGCTGCACGTCGAACTAGTGCACCTGCAGGACTGGGTCAAGGCTACTGGTGCCAAGGTATGCGTCATCTTCGAAGGGCGTGACGGTGCCGGCAAAGGCGGCGTCATCAAGGCCATCACCGAGCGGGTCAGCCCCCGCGTCTTTCGCGTGATCGCCCTGCCCGCTCCCACTGATCGCGAAAAGAGCCAGATGTACGTGCAACGGTACATCCCGCATCTTCCCGCAGCCGGCGAGATCGTGATCTTCGACCGTAGCTGGTACAACCGTGCCGGCGTCGAACGCGTGATGAAGTTCTGCGACGAGGAACAGGTGGAGTTGTTCCTGCGCGCCGTACCGCTGGTGGAACGCGCCATCGTCGGCTCGAACATCCAGCTCATCAAGTACTGGCTCGAAGTCAGCCCCGAAGAACAGACACGCCGCCTTGAGCAGCGCATTCTGGATGGCCGCAAGACGTGGAAGTTGACGGACATGGACCTGAAGTCATACAGCCGCTGGTATGACTACTCTCGTGCGCGGGACGCGATGTTCGAGGCCTCGGATACCGACTTCGCGCCGTGGAATGTCGTGCGATCGGACTGCAAGCGGCGCGCCCGGCTCAACATCATCAGCCATCTGCTTGCTTCGATTCCCTACGAGCCCATCCCGCGCAAGAAGGTCACGCTCCCGGACCGGCAGAAGCGCGGCTCCTACAAGGAGCCCGACTACCCCTATCGGTACATCCCGGAGAAATTCTGAGTTCCGGGCGCAAACTGCATCTTCAGGGGCCGCGTTATTGCGGCCCCTGAAGTTTGCGGCATCGGATCTTCAATCCTTCAATCTTTCAGTAGCGTCTTTTTCCAGTTGCCATCCGCCTCCTGGCAGTACCACCCTTCCCAGCGTTCCGACCTGCCATTCTGGCGCAGTTCGCTGCGGATCTTGCGGCAGCGCTTGGCGTTCTCGGTGCGCGTGGTCACGGGCGTGAATGTGCCCTCCGTGGCCTTGGACCGCCCCTCGGCAGGGAGACTGAACGGCACGGTGGCACCATCCTCGGACTCCGACAGCGTCTTGTTGAAGACGCCGCGCAAGGTCGCCATCTGCTGCTTGGCGAGCGTGCCAACGATTGTGCTGCTCAGATAGTTGTCAAAGTACGCGTGGGCGGGCAGCGCGCTGGCAATCAGCACGGCCGCCCCCAGACAACGCAATGCTGCAATGTGCTTCATGACGACAGTTCCGTTCGGGTGCCCGGCATTCGGTGGTTACTTGCCTGCACCGGGGGTTACCGAAACCGCGACAGCCTCGGTGTAGACAGCCTGCACGCGGTCCCCCTTCTTGATGTTCTTCAACTGGTCCGGGTCCTCGACAATCAGGTCGACGACATGGCCCTTCGGTCCCTTGACCGAGACAGTCTTTGCGTCCTTGTTGACCGCGACGACCTGGGCGACCACCGTCACCTCACGGCCAACCGTGCCGCCAGGCTTGGCGCCGGCCTCGGCGCGTTGCTCGATCGGCTTCTCGTTCATGGAGAGCGGTCCGCTGCCCTTCTTGAGGCTAACGGTCAGTGCCTCGTTGTACTGTACGGTGACCTTGTCGCCGACCCGTAGCTGATCAAAGTTGCGAGCCTCGTCGCCAACGGTCATGTCGGTGACCTTGCCGCCCGCGCCTTTGAGCGTGATCTTGCGATTTGCGGCGTCGATGGCTGTGATCGTCGCAACGGCCGTTGCGGAGCCGGAGGCGGTAACCGAGCCGTCGGCACGTGTGACATCAGTCTTGACGTCGGTCTGCGCCCAGCCAATGGCCGGCACCGAAAGCAGAATCGCGACGGGAATCAGTACTTTCTTGAGCATATGCACTCCTTTTGGCAAAGCGCTCCGGGACCTACTTCACTCACTTGATCGAATAACCACGGCCTTCCATGCACGCGGAATAAGCACGGTAGTACGTGGACATGGCGCCCTGGGTGTTGGCCTGGGCGTTCGCTTGCGCGTTGCGCTGGTTCTGCCGGGCGCGCGAGCCACCGACCATCGTGCCGGCTGCGGCGCCAACGGCGGCACCCTTGCCGGCATCGCCGGTGATCGCGCCGATTACCGCACCGCCGGCGGCGCCACGCGCGGCACCGCCAACACGCTCGCCACCGCCGACTGCCGGGCCACTGGGCGGCGGCGGCGCCGAGGACACGGCGGCCGGGTCTATGCCCGTATTCGATTTGGCCCAGGAATAGCAATAACCGTCGTCCTGTTGCTGCTGGGCGGCGCTCTGTCCCTTGGCGGGATACGCAATCGGCTTGGACTGAGCCATCGCGCCAAGGGCGATGCCCGCCGTGGCCAGCAACAAGACCGGCCTGATGATCGACCTCGACATGAAATCACTCCTTGTTACGGGTTTCCGGTTGACTCAGGCTTGCCTGAGGCGCCTGTGCTGCTTCCGACTCCACGGGCCAGCCACCACCCAGCGCCTTGTAGAGCTGGACAAGTTGGCCAAACTCCGAACCAATGAGGGTGGACTGGTCGAGTTGCGCGGCGAACAGCGCGCGCTCGGAATCCAGCACTTCAAGATAGCTCGTATAGCCGCCTTCGTAGCGATCTCGTGCCAGCGAAGCGTAACGGCCCAGCGCATCGACCTGGTCGGTCTTGGCATTGAGCTGATCGCGCGTACGCTGCACGCTGACCAGCGCATCCGCCACTTCCCGGAACGCTGTCTGGATGGATTGCTGGTAGGCCTGCAGCGACTGCGTCTGAATCGCCTCCGCCTGCTTGACGTCGCCGGCGATCGCGCCACCGGTGAAGATCGGCATACTGATGAGCCCGGCGAACGACCAGGCCCGTGCCGGACCGGTCCACAGCCCAGACAGTGCCGTGCTGGCAGCGCCGAACGCGCCGGTCAGCGAAATCGTCGGGAAGTACTCGGCACGCGCGGCGCCGATACGGGCATTGGCCGCCACGAGATTCTGCTCGGCCAGGAGTACGTCTGGCCGCTGCTCCAGTAACGTCGACGGCAGGCCGACCGGCACGCCCGGCAAGGTCAACTCGGAGATCGACTTGCCGCGCGGAATTTCACGCGGGTTCTCGCCCAGCAGACCGGCCAGCAGATCCTCCTGCAGCGCGACTTGCTGGCGGAACTGCTCGACCGAGGTCAGTGCCGATGCGTATTCTGACCGCGCTTGCGCGAACTCGACCTCGGAGACCACACCGCCCTGGAAGCGCTCCCGGAACAACTCAAGCGCGCCCCGACGGCTTTCCAGGGTGTCTTGCGAGATACGCAGGCGGTTATCGAGATCCCGCAGCGTGATATAGGCGCTGGCCGTCGCGGCGACCACCGAGATTTCCGTGCTCCGACGCGCCAGTTCGCTGGCCTGCCAGTCAGCCTTGGCCGCCTCGGTCAGGCGGCGTATCCGGCCAAACAGGTCGATTTCCCAGGATGCGGTGGCGGCGACGTGCGTCTGGTTGAACGGGTTGTTGATCGGCAGCGCCGTGCCATTGGTGGTGCTGATGCGCTGGCGCCCACCGCCAGCCTCGATCCCCACCTGAGGGAACAGGCCAGACCGGGTGGTCATGACACGGCCGTAGTACTCCTCGACCCGTGCCGCGGCAATCAGCAAGTCCTTGTTGTTGGCCCGCGCTGTGGCAATCAGCCCGTCCAGCACCGGATCGTTCATCTGCGACCACCAATACGTGGCCGGTGTCTGCGCCACGCTGATACCTTCGTCCGCGAAGCGGTAGGCCTGCGGAACATCGACAGGCGGACGAACGTAGTCCGGCCCGACCGCGCACCCGCCGGCGGCCAGCGTGGCGAGAAGCATCAATCGGGACACCGTGCGGTGCTTCATGACGTGCCTCCCGGAGTAGCCTCGGTGTCACTCGCCGGCCCCGCCCCTGGCCCGGTCCCAGCCCCTGAAGCCGGCTGCTTGCCCTTCCTCTTCTCGCTGCGCTGCTCCAGGCCCCAGAAGAACATCGGGATGAAGAAGATGGCGATGACGGTCGCGCCAAGCATCCCGCCAATCACGCCGGTACCGAGCGACTGGCGGCTGGCAGCGGATGCCCCGCTGGCGATGGCCAGCGGCACGCAACCCAGGATGAAGGCCAGCGAAGTCATGATGATCGGACGCAGACGCATCTTGGCTGCCTTGACCGCGGCGTCGAACGGGCCCAGCCCTTCCTTCTCTTGCATTTCCACGGCGAACTCGAAGATCAGGATGGCATTCTTGGCCGCCAGCGCGATCAGCACGGTCAACCCGATCTGGAAGTACACGTCGTTTTCCATACCCCGCAGCAAGATGCCCATTAGCGCGCCAAACAACGCGAATGGCACCGCCAGCAGCACGCCCAGCGGCAACGACCATTTTTCGTACTGGGCGGCCAGGATCAGGAACACCATCAGCAATGCGAAGGCGAAGACCAGCGCGGCAGTGGACCCTGCCTTCTTCTCTTCGTACGCCTGTCCGCTCCACGCAAAGCTGTAGCCTTCGCCAAGGACTTCGTGGGCTACCTCTTCCATCGCTGTAAGCGCCTGCCCGGAGCTATACCCCGGTGCGGCGTCGCCAGTAATCTTCGCTGCGGGGAAGTTGTTGAACCGCGTGACCAGATCCGCGCCAGAGACCCAGCGCGAATTCGTCACGGCCTTGATCGGGACCATGTCTCCCTTGGCATTGCGCACGTAGACATTGTCGAGGTCGTCGGGCCGCGAACGGTACTTGGGCTCCGCCTGCAGGATCACCTGGAACAGGCGACTGTTCTTCGGGAACTGGCTGACGTAGAGCGAGCCGAACATCGTCTGCAAGGCCGAGTAGACCGACTCTACCGCCACGCCCTGGGTTTCCGCGCGCTCACGGTCGAGGTCCACCAGCAACTGTCTGGAGCGCGTATTGATCGTGCTGGTCACGCCGCGCAGTTCGGGCCGCTGATGTGCCTTGGCGATAAACGCCCTGACGCGTTCCTCGAGTTGCGGATAGGTGCCATCCCCGGTGCTTTGCAGCCAGAACTCGAAGCCGCCGGTCGTACCCAGGCCCGGGATCGATGGCGGATTGACCGGCACCACGACCCCCTCGCGGTAGGTGGAGAACTCCTTGTTAGCCTTCGCGATCAGGTCCGCCGCGCTTTCGCCCTTGCCGCGCTCGCCAAAGCCCTTCAGGGTGACAAACAGCGTGCCGGCATTGGACTTGTTCTGCGAGTCGATCAGGCTGTAGCCGTCCGGTACTGCCACCGCCTTGACGCCCGGTTGCTTGGAGAACCAGTCCGCGGCGCGCGAGGACAACGCGGACGTGCGGTCCAGGCTGGCCGCATCGGGCATGATCACCGCGCCCAGCAGATAACCCTGGTCTTCCACCGGCAGGAACGACGACGGGATGCGCATGAACATCAGCACGCTGACTGCAATCAGCGCGGCCACGATTGCCAGCGATATCACCGAGCGCCGGATGATGAGCTGGATCGACCTGCCGTACCCTTCCACGAGCCGATCGAAACTGCGGTTGAACCAGCGGAAGAAGCGATTCTTCTCGTGGGAGCCCGGTTTAAGCAGGATGGCCGCCAGTGCCGGCGACAAGGTCAGCGCGACGACACCGGACAGCAGCACCGACACCGCCAGCGTAATGGCGAACTGCTTGTACAACTGGCCCGTGATGCCGGACAGGAACGCCACCGGGATGAACACGGCCAGCAGCACCAGCACGATCGCGATCACCGGGCCGCCCACCTCGTCCATGGCGTGCTTGGCCGCCTCTTTGGGCGGCATCTTGAACTCGACCATGTTCCGTTCGACGTTCTCGATCACGACGATCGCGTCGTCCACCACAATGCCGATGGCCAGCACCATCCCGAATAACGTCAGCATGTTGACCGAGAAGCCGAACGCCGACATGGCCATGAACGTGCCGATGATCGACACCGGCACGGCCAGAATCGGGACCAGCGTGGCGCGGAAGCTCTGCAGGAACAGGAACACGACCAGGATCACCAGGATCACCGCGTCGCGCAACGTATGCACCACCTCGTTGATCGACTCATGCACGAACTCGGTGGTATCCAGCGCGACTTCATACTCCATGCCCGGCGGGAAGCTCTTCTTCACTTCCTCCAGCGTTTTTCGGACCTGCTCGGCCACGGCCAGGGCGTTGGCGCCCGGCTGCTGATAGACCGCCAGCAGCGTGGCGGTCTTGCCCTTGTAGCGGCTGCGCAACGAATAATCCTTCGAGCCCAGTTCGGCACGGCCGACGTCCTTGAGACGCACCAGCGCCGCGTCACCCGAGGCGGCGCGCAGGATGATGTTCTCGAACTCGGCCGGCTCGGTCATCCGCCCCTTCGTCGTCACCGGGAAGGTCAGTGTGACCGGCCCGTCGGTGGGTGACTGTCCTATTCGGCCAGCGGAGAACTGCTCGTTCTGGTTGGCCACCGCGTTCTTGATATCTTCGACGGTGATGCCTAGCTGGGCCATCCGGTCCGGCTTCAGCCAGATACGCATGGCGTAGTCGGGCGTGCCGAAGATCGACGCCTGGTTGGCACCGGGGATGCGCTTGAGCGCATCGAGAATGTAGATGTTCGTGAAGTTATCGACGAAGGTCTGCGGATAGCTGTTATCCGGCGAATAGACCGCGATCACCATCATGAAGGCCGACGAACGCTTCTGCACGCTCACGCCCTGCTTGGTCACCGCGTCAGGCAACGTCGGCAGCGCCAGGTTCACGCGGTTCTGCACGTCCACCTGTGCCAGTGACGGGTCCGTGCCGATCTCGAAGTACACGGTCAGCGTCATGTTGCCGGTGGACGAACTGGTGGACGACATGTACAGCATGTTGTCCGCGCCGTTGACCTGCTGCTCGATCGGGGCCGCGACGTTCTGTGCCACCACGTCCGAGCTGGCGCCCGGATAGGTCGTGGTAACGGTGATGGTCGGGGGTGTGATGTCCGGGAACTGCGCGATCGGCAGGTTGACCATGGCAACCAGACCGCCAACGACGATGATGATCGACAGGACCGATGCGAAGATCGGACGGTCGATAAAGAAGTGTGAAAGCTTCATGACGTCGCCCCCTTCTCAGGGGCGGCGGTTGGGGCCGAAGCTGGCGTGGGCGCGGCGCCCGGGGGGCCAGGCGGCCGTTCGGTGGACACGGGCTGGGGAGGCGCGGCCACTGGCTTGAGGGGCGCGCCGGGGGCGAGGCGCACCGTGCCGTCGACCACCACGGTATCGCCTTCGCGCAGGCCGGAGCGGATGATCCAGTTGCCCTGCGCCCATTCGCCGACATCCACCACTCTGGTCTCAGCCTTGTTGTCCTTGCCGACGGTCCAGACAAACTGTCCACGCTGCCCTTGCACCACGGCCGCCTGCGGCACCGTGATCGCGCGCGTGCGCTCCGCGCCAAGCACGCGGACGCGCACGAATTGCCCCGGACGCAGCGCGCCTTCGGTATTCGGGAATTCCGCGCGCAGCAGATAGGTGCCAGTCTCGGAGCTGAACGATGCATCGGCAAACGTGATGTGGCCGCGCTTGCCATAGGTCGCACCATCCGCCAGCACGATCTCCACCTCCATCGAGCCGCGCGGCGGCATCTTCAACTGCCCGGACGCCTGCTGGGACTGGTACTGCAGGACCTCGTTCTCTGACAGACTGAAATTGACCCAGATTGGATCGAGTTTGGCGACGTAAGTCAGCAAGCTGTTGCTCGCGTCGATATACGAACCGACCTGCTTCTTGGCGTAGCTGGATAACCCGGAGACCGGCGCGGTGATCGTCGTGTAGTCCAGATTCAGACGGGCGTTTGTCACGTTGGCCTTGGCCTGCTCCACCGCGGCGGCGGCGCCCTGCTCCTGCCCAACGGAGTCGTCGAGATCCTTCTGGCTCAACGCATTCTTGGCCGCCAGCGGGCGCACGCGGGCAAGGTTCTGGCGCGCGGTGGTCAGGCGCGCCTGTTGCTGCGCCAGTTCGGCCATGGCCGCGTCCAGCGCGGCCTTGAATGGATTCTGGTCCATGCGGAACAGCACCTGCCCCGCCTTGACCATCGTGCCTTCGGTATAGAGCCGTTGCTCCAGGAAACCGTTGACCCGCGCCCGGATTTCAACCTGCTGCGAGCTCTCGGTCTGCCCGACGAACTCGAACGCGACGGGTACGTCGTGGAGATCGACCTTGACGACCCCAACCTCGGTCACGGGCGGCGCGGCCGGCCCCTTCGCCTCCTGCTTTCCGCATCCCGCTACTGCCAGTGCGGTGAGGAACATGAACGCATACTGCCTGCCCTTGGACTCCAGCCCACTCGCCATTGCTTGCTCCTCCGCTACGCGCCCGCCTGCTTGCTGGCGCGTCCTCGCCGTCTGCGTGGTTGATGTGTTGCCTGCGTGGTCAGTTGAAGCGTTCTCTCAACACCAGCGCATTGATCCGGTGGCCATTCCAGAACACGTCATGGATGCGCGGGACGAAATGCTGCAACGCGGCTTCGTCCACGGCATGGAATGTCAGTGTGACCGCCGGGCGCGTACCGTCTCCTTCCTGGAGTTCGAATTCGTCGTACGCCGGAAACCCGTAACGACCGAGGAACTCTTTCACCTGGTCCTCGGTGGTATCCGGGTTGAGGTTGGAAATCATTAGAAGTGCCATGTTCGATCCTTGTCACGGCGCCAATGCCACGCGCGGCGGACGCATGTCGGCCCCGTATTGTTGAGAGTGTGCCGCTTTGAGTCTAAATCGCAATTGGACCAAGGACCAAATACCGTCACGTCAGATAACTCAAGCCGTCATCACACCCCGCACCAGTTCGATGAGCTGTTGCGTATTGAAAGGTTTGCGCAGGTATCCGATTGCGCCGGCGGAGAGCGCCTTGTTGCGGGCCTCGGGCACGTCGTGGGCGGTAATGAAGATGATCGGCAATGACAATCCGCCGAGACGGCGCTGCACTTCAAGGCCGTCGAGATGGGGCATGCTGACGTCGAGGATCACGCACGCAGGCCGATAAGCCGGCTGTGACAGGATCTGGTCCAGGAATACCGTGCCGCTTGTGAAGGTATCGACAGCGATGCCGGCGGCGCGCAGCAATCGCGAGATGGCGCGCGCAACGGACTCGTCATCGTCGATAACCACCGCAAATTGTCCTGAAGACCCCATATCCGCGCCAGGTTAACGTCGACCGCGTAGACCGCGGGGAAGAAGTTGCCTTCCCCAAGGCTACGAGACACCGGCGTCCGGCGATATTGGACGATGGTCCAAACGGGGGAGCCAGCGCGGGGTCAGGTGCGCGCGACGATCCCCATGCCCATCTTGTCGGCAATGCGGACCAGGGCTGGAAGCGAGTCGACTTCGAGCTTTTGCATCACGTGCGCGCGATGCACCTTGATGGTCTTTTCCACGGTCCCAAGTTCGCTGGCCACCTGCTTGTTGCGCAGGCCCGACACGATCCAGCCCAGGACTTCACGCTCTCTGGGCGTCAGCCGCTCGATCTTCTGCCGCAGCACGCGGAGTTCGGCCTTGCGCGCGAACTGTTCCCGCGCGCGTTCACACGCCCGTTCGACCGCGGCCAGAAGCAGCCCGTCCTGCACCGGCTTCTCGAGAAAATCTATCGCGCCCGCCTGCATGGCCTGTACCGCCTTGGACACGTCGGCATGTCCGGTGAGGATGACGACGGGAACTCGCTGGCTCAGCGTCTGCTGCAAGGCGATGCCGTCC
>ERZ1292625.4235-Hain-H41-01um-R1-4235-length-10903-cov-4_pt1 | contig 10903 bp, 10 predicted proteins | sample MGYA00564400_ERZ1292625 | MGnify/ENA primary metagenome ERZ1292625 (study PRJEB36523, sample SAMEA6512639) | groundwater metagenome | collected 2019-01-08 | study: AquaDiva: Metagenomics assemblies of 32 groundwater samples
GTGTGGGGCTTGGCGATGTCGTGAAATAAGGCGCCGAGTCGCACATGCAGATTGAAATTCTCTTTAACGGCATAGGTGAAAGCACGCAAATTATGTTCCCAGACAGTATAAATGTGGTGCTTGTTTTGACCGACGCCAAAGCCGTCCTCAAATTCCGGCAAAATGTGTTTCAAGAGTCCGGTTTCGCGCATCAACTCAAAAGCTCGGGCCGGACCGGTTTTTAATTCTTCTTCAGTCACCTCATTTGAATGTCTTTTTCCTTTTTCCCCGCCTGCGCGGGCAGGCCAAGGCATATGCTGAATAATTTTCAAAAGCTCATCCCTGATTCTTTCTTTGGCAATCATCTGAATCAGACTGGCTTTTTCTTTAATCGCTCTCAAAGTTTTTTCTTCAATTTCAAAATTTATTTCAACGGCAAAGCGAATTGCCCGTAAAAGCCGCAAAGCATCTTCGTCAAACCGCTCTTTCGCTTCACCGACCGCCCGGATTAATCTTTTTTGTAAATCCTCTTGGCCGCCAAATAAATCAATCAACTTTCCATCCTTATCCATTGCTAAAGCATTAATTGTAAAATCGCGGCGCTTTAAGTCCTCATCAATTTTTGAAGCAAACTTAATTTCATCAGGATGTCTTTTGTCAGTATATTTTGACTCAATCCGAAAAGTGGTTATTTCAACTACTTTAAGTGATTCGTCTTCCGCACCGGTTTTAACGCCAACCGTCCCGAACTTATTTTCATAAAAACTATCAGGAAAAATCTTCTGGATTTCTTCCGGCTTGGCATTGGTGGTAATATCCCAATCTTTTGGTTTTTTGCCGAGCATTAAATCCCGAACACAGCCGCCGACAACATAGGCCTCAAAACCGGCTGATTCCAGTTTCTGTAATATTGATTTAATTTCTGAGGGCAGATTCATTAGGCAATACCCCCACCAGGACTCGAACCTGGATTTAGAATTTAGGAAATTCTTGTCCTATCCCTTGAACGATGGGGGCTTTAATTTGTAATTTTACTGAAATTTAGATACTTTTTCAATATGTCACGGCTTATCATCAAAGGCGGAAAGAATCTGAAAGGCGAATGGCCGCTTTCTGGAAACAAAAATGAGGCCCTAGCTTTAATCGCCGCCTCTTTGCTTTTTAAAGACGGGCTTAATCTCAAAAATGTACCCCAGATTAAAGACGTAAAAATAATGACTGAAATTGCCGATTTTTTAAAAAAACATAGAAAGTCGGCTTTACCGGCCGAATTAAGTTCAAAGATAAGAGGTTCTCTTTTGTTTATGGGCCCGCTTCTTGCCTTAACCGGCAAAGCAATAATCCCAAGAAGCGGCGGGGATAAAATCGGCTTAAGAAAAATTGATACTCACTTGGAGGTTTTTAAAGCTTTTGGCGCAACTTTTTCTCGCAATGAAGTTCTCTTGCCATCTAAAAAATTAAATGGCGGCAACGAAGTAAAAATTTGGCTTTCGGAACCAAGTGTCACCGCCACAGAGAATGCCTTAATGTTGGCCGCTGCAAGACCTGCCAAAACAACCATTAAAAATGCGGCTTCAGAACCGCATGTGGTTGGCCTTGGTTTGGCTCTGCAAAAAGCCGGCGCAAAAATAAGGGGACTTGGCACAAATTTTTTAGAGATCCGGGGCACTAAAAACTTAAAAAAGATTGACCACGAACTAAAAGAGGACTTTATGGAACTTGGCAGTGTTCTGGTTTTGTCGGCAATTTTTGGAGGGAAGATTAAAATGAAGGCAAAAGAAAATGAAGAATACAAAAAAATTTTTGAGGGGTTTGAGAAATTCGGTAAAAAAATTGTTAATGATAAAGGTCGCCTTCAAGTAACGAATAATTCTAACTGGGCTAGTGGCCTAGAAAAACATGTTCAAGAAATTTCAGATGGCCCCTGGCCGAATTTCCCATCCGACTTAATGAGTCCGATGATAGTTTTAGCGACCCAGTGCCACGGTCAGTATCTTTTTCACGAAAAAATGTTTGAATCGCGCCTCTATTTCATTGATCAGTTAAAAACTCTGGGGGCAAAAGTGATCCTTTGCGACCCGCACCGAGTTTTGGTTTCCGGACCAAGTCAGCTTCATGGCACTCATTTAGTTGGTCCGGACATCCGGGCCGGGATGGCCATGGTCATTGCCGCCCTTTGTGCCAAAGGAACAAGCATTATTGATAATGCCGAGCAAATTGACCGCGGCCATGAAAACTTAGTTGAGAAACTGAAAAAACTCGGAGCCGATATTAGGCGAGAATGAAAATAATTAAGACCAGAAGAAACTATCCTCTCAAAAAACTGACGACTATGAAAATTGGCGGACCGGCCAAGTATTTTTGCGAAGTCTCAAAAGAAACAGAACTGGCCGAGGTATTAAAATTTACCCAAAAGAATAACTTGCCGGTTTTTATACTTGGCGGCGGAAGCAATGTTCTTATAAATGACAAGGGCTTTGACGGATTGGTAATTTTCAATCGCATAAAAGGCATTGATACAAAGACAGACGGTACGGTTACCGCAAACTCTGGCGAAAACTGGGATGAGTTAGTCCAATTATGTGTTGAAAATAATTTTGCCGGCGTTGAATGCCTGTCAGGTATTCCGGGTTCAGTCGGCGGAGCCGTAGTTCAAAATATAGGAGCATACGGACAAACTTTAGAGGATGTAGTTTCAAAAGTTTATACTCTTGAAATGCCCAGCGGAAAAACAAAAGTTTTTTCCGCAAAAGAATGCAAATTCGCCTATCGCAACAGTTTGTTTAAAAAAAGTTCAAATAAATATTTTGTTCTAAAAGTTGAACTAAAACTCAGCCCCAATGGACGGCCAACAACCGCTTATCCTCAAGTAAAAAAGCATTTCGAGAATAAACCAAGTCCAAATTTAGCTGATTTGCGGCGATTTATTATCAGGCTCCGAGCCAGTAAAGGTTATTTGATTATGCCGGGATATAAATGCTACAAGACAGCCGGTTCGTTTTTCAAAAATCCAGTCATCAGCCAAGAGCAATTTGAAAAAATCAAACCGATTTTTGGCGATGCGGACTTAAACAGATTTTGGGAAACGCCGAACGGAATCAAGGTTGCAGCCGCTTATTTAATAGAGCAGGCGGGCTTTAAAAAAGGATATCAAGACGGGAAAGCTGGTATTTCGCCAAAGCACTCACTTTCTGTGATTAATTTAGGAAACGCTAAAGCGTCGGATATCACTGGACTGACTGAAAAGATAAAAAACGTGGTCTATAAAAAATTCGGGGTCAAATTAGATGAAGAAATTCAGTATATCTAATGTAAGGCGGGTTCATTTTATCGGCATCGGCGGGGTTGGCATTTCAGCCCTGGCCAGGTTAATGCTTCATGAAAAAAAGAAAGTTTCCGGAACAAATGATAATCCAAGCCCGGAAACCTTAGATGGATTGCGAAAACAAGACGTAAAAATCTCGCTTGACCAAGACCCAACTCATTTGCCAAAAGCTGACCTCTACATTTATAGCGATGCCTGGCTGACCATGAATCCGGCTCTTATTAAAACGGCTAAGAGAAAAGGAGTCCCAGTATTATCGTATTATCAAACCCTTGGCGAAGTTACCAAACAGTACTTTCTCATTGCCATTGCCGGGACGCACGGTAAAACCACGACCACGGCGATGCTAATTGATATTCTCGAAGAAGCAGGCAAAGATCCGACCGCGATTGTCGGTTCGCTTCGTATCAAAACCAAAAGCAACTTTAGAGCCGGCCAAGGAAAGTATTTTATTGCCGAAGCAGATGAGTATCAAAAACATTTTCTAAATCTCACGCCCAAAATTCTTGCTATCACCAATATTGATGCCGACCATCTGGACTACTACAAAAACCTAAAAGACATTCAAAATGCTTTTAGTGAGTTGGTCTCAAAAATCCCAGAGAGCGGATTTCTGGTTTGTAATCCAACTGATTCAAAAATCAGGCTGGTTTTGAAATCGGTAAAATGCCAAATTATTGATTACACAAAAATCAGAAAAAAACTCAAACTTAAATTCCCAGGTCAGCATAACATTGAAAACGCAAAGACAGCTTTTGCAGTGGCTAAGGTTTTGGGAATTCCAGAAGAAAAAATAATTACTGCGCTTAAAAACTACCAAGGGGTTTGGCGAAGATTTGAATTAAAGGGCAAGAACAAAACCGGCGCCCTAATTTATGATGATTATGCCCATCACCCCACCGAAATAAAAACGACTCTAAAAGCTTTCCGAGAAAAATTTCCTAATAAAAAATTAGTAGTCGTTTTCCAGCCCCATCTTTTCAGCCGGACAAAACTACTTCTTAATGAATTCGCAAGAAGCTTTGAAGATGTCGACAAAGTGATCTTAGCGCCGATTTACAAAGCCAGAGAAGAAGAAATTAAAAATATAAGCTCTAAAGTTCTGGCAGAGAAAATAAAACAAAAGGGTAAAAATGTTTTAGCCCTTGAAAATTTCGAAAAAATAGTCCATTATTTAATCGCCAACACTGGTAAAAATGATGTAATTATTACAATGGGAGCTGGAGATATTTATAAGGTTGGAGAAGGGTTAATTTAGGGGGCCTGTAGCTCAGCGGTAGAGCACGCGAATGGCATTCGCGGGGTCAGGGGTTCAAATCCCCTCAGGTCCATTGGTGGGTTCGGATAATGGTATTCCACCGGTTTCGAAAACCGGCGCCCGAAAGGGCATGTGAGTTCGACTCTCACACCCACCGCCTTGACAATTTTTGAAATATTAAAATTTGCTGTGGAAAAACAAACTGGTAAGAAAGTCTCAAACATAATTATAATGTAAATATGTTCAAGTATATTTTGAAAGGACTGGCCAGCGCCTTGATTATGTTTATTGTTTTGAATTTGTCTGGCGCTTTGATCTGGAGTTTTTCTTTTGAGGGACGCTGTGGTTTTTTGAGTGAACCGTGTGGTTTTGGAAAGTATTTTATAGACAATCTACTCTGGGTTCTTATAATCTCAATCAACTATAGCGTCTTATTGTTTTTAGTAAGCGGGGTGGGCGGCAGTATTGCGGCTTATAAATTCAGGAAGCCAATTAAATGGGTTTATATAGCTAATATTTTGCTTCTTATAATATTTTTAATAATCATTACTTTCGATCCTCTTGAACTGTTTTAATTCGTAGTGTCCCACTGAGTAGCATAAATACTACTCAGTGGGACAAGGAACTACTCACCAAAGGACAAGCCAATCAAGTCAGAGTTAACTTGAGCCGCGTAAAAGTCTGTGCCTCGGCTATTAGGATGAAGACAATCGCCCAGCCAAGGACCATCTGGGCCAAGGTCTTCAGGAAGATCTGGGAAACTATTTGAGTCCGGATCATCCTTGTACTGCACCCAAGTATCGTTTACTTCTGGCCCATTGTTACCGCACGAAGGCCTTGGGCTTTCGTGGCCATGAAACAAACCATGAATAGGCGTCAGCTTCAAATTGCTTGGCCGGCCCAAGTCAACATAGACTTGAACAATTGCGTTGTTCAAAGTATGTATGGCGTACTCGGTCCGGTCATAGCACTCAATTAAACCGCAACGGCCTCCGGGTCCTAAAAAGAATACACTGTTGGTGTTGAACGGATTATGGTACTCGGTCAACACAACAGTAACATTCTGGAACCTAAGAAGCCGGGGAACCTGCTGTCGAAGAGTCCGTCTAACAGACGCACCAATTCTGTTCACAATTCTCTGAAACCGATTTAGGTTGCTTAAATACAACAAATCTGTGAACTGTCGAAGTTCAGTCCACCCAAAGTCATTGGCACCGATAGTGATGGTGACGACAGTCGGGACACCGTCAATCCTTCTCAAAGCACTAACAACATCGTTGACTTGGTTTGAAAAGAACTTGTATGGGTCGGAAAATTCTACCGGGAAATTCACTCTCGCTCCTGAACAAGCCAAAGAAGTAAAGTGAACCTCTTTGTACCGTTCCTTAAGGCGCTCGGCTACTTTACTTGGATACGCCAAATCAGAACGGCGGCAAGGAGTTCCGTCATCCATAAGCCCGTGACCCGAAGCCACCGAATCGCCCAAAGCAAAGTAATGAATCTCCGGCCCAATCGGGACTGGATCCGGAACGGTAACTTCACTCCAAACCCAGGTGTCAGCGAAGCCAACCCCAGCAGAATAACCGGTCCCGCCAAAAAGGACGGCTTCATTCCTGGTTGAATCAAAAGCCCAACCGTATCTGGCTCTTGGCCCTGGATTTGCCGGCGGTGCTTCTTCAGTCCAGTTTGAACCATCCCAGCTCCAAGTGTCAGAAAATGCAATGTCGTTACTGATCCCCCCGAAAAGAACAACCCTCTGGCGTGCCCTGTCGTAAACCATCTTGTGGTCTCGCCTGGCCGGAGGCAGACGAATAGACGACTTTTGAGCCCAGTTTATGCCATCCCAAACCCAAGTATCACCAAAGACTTGCCCGGCGATCAGCGTCGTGCCTCCGAATAAAACAACTTCTCCTCTTGCTTCATCATAGGCCATCCCAAAAAGCATCCGGGCCGGAGGCGCTTCAGTTGGAAACAACTGAATCCAGTTTGCACCGTTCCAAATCCAAGTATCGCCAAGCACCCCGCCAGTCTGGCTTGAACCGCCAAACAAAAGCGTTTCTCTACGCCCAGAATCATAAGCCATTGAATGCGCGCCCCGGCGCGAAGGACCGCTTGTAGGCGATTGTGTCCAATTGACACCATTCCAGAGCCAGGTATCAGAAAAAAGTGTCCCGGCAGGAAATGGAAATCCTCCAAAGAGCACAACCTCTTCGCGGGCGCCATCGTATGCCATTGCATGACTGTATCTCACTGGAGGGCTTTGAATGGGGAACCGCTGAACCCAATCGCTGCCATTCCAAGCCCAGGTGTCGGCTAAAGCGTCCTGGCCCGTAAATCCGCCAAAGAGTACTGCCTCACCTCTTGCTTCATCATAAGCCATGCTGTGAAAAAATCTGGCTCCTGGATTTTGCGAAGGGAATCTCTGAACCCAAGTCAAGACCTGTAAGGCCGACAGTCCTGGGACAAAGAAAAACAAAGCAGCAAACACAAGTGCGGCGCTGAGAGTCAATAGCCATCTTTTCATTGCATTTTCTCCTAAGTTGTAATGAACAAAAAACAACGAACTAAATAGAACGAACTAAATAGAATGTAAACAGAAGACCAGGTTTTGTCTACCCAAAACAGCCTCCAAACTAATTCGATTATATCTATCTTGGTATTTTTAAGGTAAAACCTTAGCCAAATTGCCAAAAGTCCTGAAAAATTATATATTAATCTTTGCCGACAATTATGGAAGAAACCAATATTAAAACTAATAGCTCTGCCAAACGGCCACCAATAGTGGTCGTTTTAGGACACGTGGATCACGGCAAGACTAAAATTCTGGACTATATCAGAAAGACTAAAATCGCCGAAAAAGAAGCTGGCGGCATAACCCAGCACATCGGCGCTTATCAAGTTCAACATAATGGGAAAATGATTACTTTTTTGGACACGCCGGGCCATGAGGCATTTTCAGCCATTCGCAGCCGCGGGGCCAAAGTAGCTGACATTGCCATTTTAGTGGTTGCCGCTGACGATGGGGTTAAGCCTCAAACCAAAGAAGCAATCAAGCATATTCAAGATGCAAAAATTCCTTTTATCGTCGCTCTAAACAAAATTGATAAAGAAGAAGCAAGGCCGGTCATGGCAAAAAATCAGCTGGCTGAAGCCGGAGTTCTTTTGGAAGACTACGGCGGCCAGATTTCAGCCGTAGAAATTTCAGCCAAAACCGGCAAGAACGTTGACGAACTTCTGGAATTAATTCTTTTGACGGCCGAATTGGAAAATCTTGAAGCTAATCCAAATCAGAAAGCAAAAGGAGTAATTATAGAATCACATCTGAACCCGAAGCGAGGGTATTTAGCTACATTGCTTATTCAGAAAGGAACTTTAAAAATTGGAGACCATATTGTTAGCGGCGGAACTCTTGCGAAAGTAAAAATGATGGAAGACTTTGCCGGAAAAGTTTTAAGAGAAGGTAGGCCGTCTCAACCGGTTTTAACTCTTGGCTGGAATGAAAGCCCTGATGTCGGAGAAAACTTCCAGGCCGCAGAAACAAAAGAAGAAACAGAAACGCTTTTAAATCGGCCGTTAAAGCCAGAAGTGCCTATCTTTCTTAAAAAAACAGGCCCCCAAAAAGAAAACAAAAAAATCCTTAATATCGTATTTAAGGCCGATACCCAAAGTTCGCTTGAGGCGATTAGTGAAGCGATTAAAAATATCTCGAGCGAAGAAGTTAGTTATAATGTGGTCGGCTATGGAATCGGAAACATAAAAGATAATGATATCCAAACCGCGGCCAACGGGGAAGGGATTATCTATGGTTTTTATGTTGAGATCGAAAATTCCGCCGGCCGCCTGGCTGAAAAAGAAAAGGTCAAGGTAAAAACGTTCAAAATAATATACGAACTAGTTGAAGAGCTGAGAAAAGATCTATCCGAACTGCTTGAGCCAGAAATCAAAAGAACAGTTCTGGGTAAATTAAAGATTTTAAAATTATTCAAAAAGGGAACGAACTATCAGATTGTCGGAGGCAAGGTTAGTTGGGGTTTAGCCAGACGCGGCGCTTTGATTGACGTTTTAAGAAATAATGGTAAAATTGTTTCCGGACGTCTATCTCAACTGCAGCATAATAAGGTGGATGTAGAAGAAGTTAAAGAAGGACTTGAATGCGGGATTCGCTTTGAGGGACCAGTAGAAATTAAGGAAGGAGACGTTCTGGAAATTTACGAAGAGGAAAAAATAAGGAAGAGCATCTAAAAGGCCACGTGGCGAAAGGGTTAAGACGGTCTGTCCCGATTTCTAAACAAATTCTACAGAATTTGTTTAGAAATCGAGGATCCTCGATAAATGTAAAGTTCGGCTGGGGAGCCAGACGGCCAGGCAAGAGTCTGCAAAACTCTCAGAAATGGGTTCGACTCCCATCCCAGCCTCAGCCAAACTTTGCATTTATCGGGACAAAACCGCTATACGTGGGTGCAATTCCCACCGTGGCCTTTAATAAAATTTATACATCGCCCGGGTGGAGAAATAGGTATACTCGTCTCACTTAAGATGAGATGGCTAAAAAGCCGTGCCGGTTCGACTCCGGCCCCGGGCATCACAATCAAAAAACCGATGACCATCGGTTTTTTGATTCGCCAAGCTCAAACTGCTACCATCAAATTAGAGGTGAATATGTTTAATGACGACGAACCGAAACAGCCTCCGCCGCACGTTTATACGAAAGAAGAAAGAGAAACATTCGAAACAATCAATGCTCTTTTGCAAAATGGCGGGAAAGTCATCGAGGGACACGAATTGATAAACGACCCAGAAAAAGGCAGCTACTACAGAATTGAAATTCAACAGGGGGATCAACGGCATGAGTTTGAATTAAAAATACCATTCCCGGTGATTTTCTTTCCCTGGCAGTGTTCAAGTCCGCTGAAATGAAGCCGACTTCTCTACTTTTGACAAATAGCAAGTTCCGTGCTATAAATAATATATCTGCACTTTAAAAAGGAGGAAGTATGGTGAAACTCGGATTTTTTCTCGCCGGATTAGGACTGGTGCTAACGCTGTTTGGCGCCGGCACCAGTGACATGGCTGTCGAAATGGGTATACCAACCTATTTTGACGGTCTCATCATAGGCGCCATCGGATTGGCCCTTCTCGGAGTTGGGACCATAATCCTGTTTGAGAAAGGATAGGAAAGGATGACAACGAACAGGTCAAGACCGCCGCCACAGTTCTTCATGGACTCGTGGCGGTGTCTTTTTTATAAAAAATTGAATTTGATTAAATAAATTTTTTCTGATAGAATTTTTATATGGCTCTGACTCCGAAAGAAAAGACAAAAATCATCCAAAAGCACTCGCTTCACGAAAAAGACACCGGCTCGCCCGAAATCCAGGTTTCTCTATTCACCGAAGAAATAAAACGGCTGATAAAACATTTGAAAGACCACCCCAAAGACCATTCATCCAGAAGGGGTCTTTTGAAAATCGTTTCCAAAAGAAAACGACTAATGGATTATCTTAAAAAAGACGATCCCAAAAAATATAATTCAATTTCCAAGGATCTTGGATTAAGAAAATAATTTTTTAATGGCTTATCGATTTGCTTCGCTCGCCGCTTTGCCAAAACTTTTTATACCTTCAAAGAAAACTCAAACTGTTTCGATTTTCGTTGATGCCCAAAATATGTACCATTCAGCCAGAAACCTTTATAAGGCCAGGGTTAATTTTAAAGAGCTCCTAAAGTTCGCCGTCGCTGGAAGAAATTTGGTCAAAGCCAATGCTTACGTTATAAAAAGCGACATTCCCGAAGAACAAGGATTCTTTGAAGCCCTCGAACGGTCAGGTTACTACCTGAAAATGAAAGACCTGCAGATTTTCCCCGGCGGGATGAAAAAGGCCGACTGGGATGTTGGTATTGCCATTGACGCCATTAGCATGATTCAAAAAGCCGAGGTAATGGTTTTTGTCACTGGTGACGGTGATTTTATCCCCCTTCTTGAATACTTAAAACATCAAGGGATAACAGTAGAAGTAATCGCTTTTAGGCGTAGCACCTCTTCAAAACTCATCCAGGCGGCTGACCGGTTTTATGACTTGGAAGAAGAAGTGGATAGATTTTTACTAAAAAAATGAGTGAAAAAGTTAAAAAATTCTCAACTGAATGGGGGGGCCGAAAATTAGAAGTTGAAATCGGCCGTTTGGCTGGCCAGGCCGACGGCTCTATTTTTATAAAGTATGGCGACACTTCGGCCCTAATAACGGCCGTGGCCAGTAACACTCCGCGAGAGGTGGATTACCTGCCCCTTATCGTCGACTATGAAGAGAGATATTACGCCGCCGGAAAAATAAAAGGTTCCA
>ERZ1292625.4237-Hain-H41-01um-R1-4237-length-10902-cov-6_pt1 | contig 10902 bp, 13 predicted proteins | sample MGYA00564400_ERZ1292625 | MGnify/ENA primary metagenome ERZ1292625 (study PRJEB36523, sample SAMEA6512639) | groundwater metagenome | collected 2019-01-08 | study: AquaDiva: Metagenomics assemblies of 32 groundwater samples
AAGAAGCATGGGGTTCTCAAGTACTTTTCCACAACCCCTGACCACACAGGTAAGTGGATCTTCGGCAATTGTCACCGGCATGCCAGCGCTTTCAGCAATTGCTTTATCGATACCTGACAAAAGTGCTCCACCACCTGCCATTATTAAGCCTTTTTCAATAATGTCAGAAACTATTTCTGGAGGAGATTCTTCAATAATGTCTTTAATGTTGGTAATTATTTCAGTAATTATCGGGCTGAGTGCTTCTCGTATTTCAGCACTAGTTAATTTAATTGACTTTGGCAGTCCGGTTTCCAAATCCCTTCCCCGCACTACCATGAATTTTTCTTTTTCCATTGGGTAAGCGGAACCAATGGTCATTTTTATAGTTTCTGCAGTTGGCTGTCCCAATAGTAAGGAGTACTTGAGTCGGACATAATTTATGACTGCCTCATCCATCTCATCACCCGCAATTCGCACCGATCTGCCCAGGACTACTCCACCTAAACTAATAATCGCAATTTCTGAGGTTCCTCCTCCGATATCAATAATGAAAATTCCAGTTGGATCTTCTACTGCCAGTCCGGCTCCAATTGCTGCTGCCATTGGTTCTTCTATTAAATGCGCTTCACGGGCTCCTGCTGAAACAGCTGCATCTGCAACCGCCCGCTTTTCTACTTCGGTTACGCCAGAAGGAATACCAATAACCACTCGGGGTCTGGGAATTTTGGGAAATATCCCCCCTGATTCATGAACTTTCTTTATATAGTGAGACAGCATCGCGGCGGTTGCGTCAAAATCTGCAATCACGCCGTCTTTAAGCGGCCTAATAGCCTCAATGGCAATTGGAGTTCTACCAATCATTTTCTTTGCCGAAGTTCCAATTGCCAATACTTCCTTTGTTTTTTTGTGTCGGGCAACGACAGATGGCTCGCGAATTACAATGCCTTTGCCAGATACATAAACAAGCGTATTTGCAGTCCCCAGATCAATTCCCACATCGTGTGAGAATGCACCCCAGAATTTATTAAACGGATTAAATCTTTTCATTAAATTGTGTTCAGCTTCCCGAGCCTCAGTATATATTGAGTACATAAAATTGCAAAGTGCAAAACATGACATTTTGTTTTGCGTTTGCTATAGAATAGTAGTTGCAGTATGCAAAAACTAATATCCGCATTATTCACGCTTTTGCTTATTCTAGTCCCGGTAGTCTTTTACCCTTACTCTTCTGAAGTGTTTGAATTTAATAAATTAATTGTTGTCTACACCTTTACAGTTTTGATTTGTGGTACCTGGATTGCCAGAATGATTACTGAGAAAAGGTTTATTTTTAAAAAAACTTTTCTGGACATTCCTCTTATATTGTTTTTAGGCAGCCAAGTTATCTCAAGTGTTTCTTCAATTGATCCACACACGTCTATTTTTGGTTATTATTCCCGATTCAATGGAGGACTACTGTCAATTGTGTGTTACCTACTTGTTTATTGGGCATTTGTCAGTAATGTTAATAAAGCAAAAATACTACAACTATTAAAAGCCTTTAGTATTGTTGTTTTATTTGTCAGCCTTTGGGCAATACTGGAGCATTTTGGTAAAAGTGTTAGCTGCATAATTATTAGAAATGAATTTAACACTGACTGTTGGGTTCAAGATGTACAATCGCGGGTTTTTGCGTCAATGGGCCAACCAAACTGGTTAGCAGCTCTTTTGGTTGCTGCCACTCCTTTACCAATTTATTTTTCAACCCAAGCAAAATCTTTAGTTTCAAAGTTTGGCTGGCAAGCAATCTCAGTTGTATATTTACTTGCTTTAATTTACACAAAATCCAGATCAGGGCTGCTGGCCTTTGGCATTACCGTTGGAATTGTCTTTTTTGGATTTTTACTTAATTCCGCTATTACTTCTACTTTCAAAAAAACAATTTTGGGAATTGTTATTAATATTGTTTTATTTATTGTTGTACTTGCCAGTGTTGGTAGTATCTGGACACCAAGTGTTGGTAACTACAATAAACAGATTGTCCCAACCGGACCTGCTTTAGAAACTGGTGGAACTGAATCAGCAGATATACGAAAAATTGTTTGGAAGGGGGCAATCAAGTTATGGAAAAAATATCCCCTAACGGGAAGTGGTGTTGAAACTTTTGGGTTTTCATATTACGAAACCAGACCGACCGAACATAACTTAGTTTCTGAGTGGGATTTTATCTACAACAAAGCCCACAATGAATATTTAAATTTCCTAGCAACCACGGGTGTAATTGGTCTGGGAACATATCTATTGGTAATTTGTTTTTCCTTAATCCAATTTTTGATCTACTGGATGAAAAGTCTTAAAACCAAAGATGTAAGTTTTTTAATTGTTTGTTTGGGAGCAGGATATGTTTCCATTTTGGCAACTAACTTCTTTGGTTTTTCAGTTGTGGCCACTTCGTTAGTTTTTTTCTTACTCCCCGGTTTTGCAGTTGGTCTGTTAAACGCTAGCAAAGATAGTGAAGAAGAAACTTTCCTTGAGGGAGGACAAAAAATTGCCCTTGGAGTTGTAAGTTTGGTGTGCGTATACATTTTATATTTGATAATTACTTACTGGCGGGCAGATTATTTTTATTCTCAAAGCAAGATTTCCGAACAAGACAAAGACTATCCTCAAGCTGTTGAAAGCATTAAAACTGCAATTTCTCTTTCCTCAAACGAGGCCGTATATCACGATCAATATGCAAGACTGTTGGCAGACTATGCAGTTGCTTATCAAGAATTAAAAGAGCAAGACACAGCCATAAAATTTGCTCAAACTGCCGAAAGTGAAGCTCTACTTGCTAAAGACTTATCTGTCAGAAATGTAAACTTACAAAGAAGCAGAGCCAATATTTACACTGATTTAGCTGTAGTAGACCGTAAATATCTTCAATGGGCAGTGGCAACTTTGGAGGAAGTTAAAGATTATTCTCCAACTGACGCCAAAGCATACTATAAATTAGGACTGGCACATTTACGGATTAATGACGTCAAAAGTGCAATTGAAAGCTTTAAACAAGCTGTTGAGTTGAAACCAAATTATCTGGACGCCCGATTGGCACTGGGGTTAACTCTTATTGATGACCAAAAGCTCCAAGAGGCAAAGAAAGAATTACAATTTATTCTTGACAACCTTGATCCCAATAATAAATTGGCTAAAGAAGAACTCTCCAAACTATAAATCGGCAGATAAAGGCTTTATTATTGTATAATTACCCCAAATGGTCAGAAAAATTGTTACCGCAAAAGCTGCCTCTTTGAGGCAGGAATCTAAAAAGGTTGGCAAAATTGACAAGAAAGTTAAAGACCTAATTGCCGATATGAAACAGACCTTAAGTGTCCAAAAAGACCCAGAAGGTGTTGGTCTTGCTGCTCCTCAGATTGGCAAAAATTTTCGAATTTTTTTGGTTAATTATGATGGCTTAGAAAAAGTTATCATTAATCCTGAAATTCTGGAGATTTCCAAAGATGGTCAACCAAAACCAAAGACCAAATCTGGCAAAAAGAAAAAGGGGGAAGATTTACTGGAAGGCTGTCTTTCACTTCCCCATTATTATGGTCCTTTAAAAAGAAGTACTAAAATTAAGATTAAATATTTAGATGAAAAAGGCCAGGAAGTTGTTGAGGAATTTAAAGACTTTTTTGCCCAAATAATCCAACACGAGATTGACCATTTGAATGGCATTTTATTCATCGACAGAATTATTGAACAGAATTCCCCACTATATAAATTCCACAAAGATGGAGATTGGGAGAAAGTAGAGTTAGTATGAAAATAATCTTTTTTGGCACACCTGATTTTGTTTTACCAGTATTAAAAGCGCTGTATAGAACATATGGTAAAGGTGAAGAGGGCGTGGTTGCTGTTGTTACTCAATCCCCAAAAGAGGCCGGTAGAAAAAGGTATGTTGAGCGCAGTGCAGTTGACAACTGGGGCTTTAAACACAATGTTCCAGTTGTCTATGATTTATCCTCTTTGCCAACTGCAAACTTAGGCGTTGTGGCTGCATATGGAAAATTAATTCCTGACAATATCATTAAAGAGTTTGATGCTGGGATGCTCAATATTCACCCTTCACTTTTACCTTCATTCCGTGGCGCTTCCCCAATTCAAGCAAGTATAGCAACTGGGACTACTAATACTGGTGTGTCGATTATTAAAATGGATGAACAAATGGATCATGGTCCAGTTTTGACCCAGTTTAAATACTACCTTGAAGAAACTGATACCAACGAAACTGTCCGAACAAAAGTATTTGAGGCAATTGCACCAGTTTTAATTGAGTTGATTCCCAATTATCTGTCTCAAAAGATAACTCTCAAACAGCAAGACCACGGTAAAGCCAGCTTCACCAGAATCATTAGAAAAGAAGATGGCTACATTGCTGGTAAGTTTTTGACTGCTGCCTTGGCAGGAATGGAAAGTGATGAGGACTGGCAAATTCCCTTCATTAAAAATTCTGCTGACGGCACGCCAATTAAAATCAATCACCCATTGGCCCAAAACATTTACAATTACTTTAGAGCACTTACTCCTTGGCCAGGAGTATGGACAATGGTCAATTTAACTGTCGACAAACAATGCAGGTTGAAAATTCTTACTTGCCACATTGAAAACGACAAATTAGTTTTAGATGAGGTTCAACTGGAAGGCAAACAAGAAGTTACTTGGAAGCAATTTGTAGAGGGGCACCCTCAGTACTCTTTTGAGGGGTGATCTTTTTAGTCTTCATTTTTTTGATACATCTGGTACAAAGTTTTACTTTCATTGGGGATCCATCAACCAACATAGTAGCAGCTTGGATATTAACCTTAAATACTCTTGGTGTTGCTTGAGCCCTCTTTTTCCATCTTTTTCCAGCCACACCACGCCCGTGCCTTTGGGAGGTGCCCATTACGTTGGTTTTACCACAATTCATACAGACTGCCATAGCAAGATGTAGTATACTATGCAAGCCTGGACTTTGCCAATGATCAACTATTTATTTACAGATCCACTCTTTTTTATTATCTGGGCAATGGCTTTACTAACAGCCATTACTATTCATGAATTTGCTCATGCATTCGCTGCCGACAAACTAGGTGATCCAACTCCCAGAATTGACGGCAGACTAACTCTAAACCCACTTGCCCATTTAGATCCCCTTGGAACTTTAATGATGCTGCTCATAAGATTTGGTTGGGGTAAGCCTGTTGTCTTTGATCCATATAACCTGAAAAACCCAACCCGAGATGCTGCAGTTATTTCTTTTGCGGGACCACTTTCAAATCTACTGCTGTCTGGTGTATTGGCAATAATTTATCATTTAACCCCGGGTTCCTTGATTATGCGAGAACTCATTCCCCCCTTTATTATCCTAAACGTAACTTTGGCTATTTTTAACCTTGTGCCAATTCACCCACTGGATGGAGGAAAAATACTGGTGGGGTTATTGCCCAAGAAAGAATCCTACAAAGTAGATATATTTTTAAAACAATATGGAACCTGGATGCTGTTATTATTAATTTTGCCTATTTGGGGTGGGTCTTCTCCAATTTTGTCAATTATCGAGCCTGCCATCAAAACCGTTATTACTCTTTTCTTACCTGGTTATTTCCAAACTATCTGACTTTGATATACAATGATTGTAACCCTGCTAGAGGGAAAGTTGGGAGGTTTTTTCCTTCACAAACTTTTTATTAGGGTACTTAAAAGTAATTTTAAGTCTTGGGGCATAGTTCAATTATCTAATGGAAAAGTTGGCAGCCTACCCACCTTACAGTTTCTGCGAGGGGAAAAGTTCTCCTGACTCCTTTTGGTGGGGTTGTTTTTCTCCAAAAAGTTTCATCTGTGTGCTAGGGGAGGGATTTGAACCCCCGAAGCCTTGCGGCGCGAGATTTACAGTCTCGTGTGTTAGACCACTCCACCACCCTAGCTTGTTTGTGAGGATATTATATCAATTTAAACCTGTATACGCATCCGCTATTTTGGATCAGAATCAATCTTTACATTATTTTTCATATATTTGGCTGTTCTCCAAGCTCTCCCTTTTCCCATATTTAAACTCTTATAGTTAGGACTTAATGAATGACAATTTGGGCAAATCAACCTCAAGTTCTCTTCTTTATTATTGCTCGAATTTCCATCTATATGATCAACCTCTAAGGGTGTTCTTTTGGTAGTTGGATTTAGCTCTCCCCAGCCACAAAGTGTACACTTTTCATTATACTTTTCAAACAAGTATTTTCTAATATGTATAGAAAGAAACAAAGTCACAATACCCATTTCGCCATTTATCTTCCCAGACTTCCATTTCTCAATATATTCTTTGTGTTGATATGCTGTTTGACATTTATTTGAGCAATATTTATAACACCACTCTTTAAGATTTTTGTTGCAAAAAAGACATTTGGACTCTTTAACATAATTATTCTTGCGTCGAAAAGTGTCGGCACATTTATGAGAACAAAACTTTTGAGGATCTGATGGATGTACTTCAAAAATGTTTGTGCATGACACATTTTTACAAGGTCGTTTGTCCATTGGTTTGCGAAGAAAATCAAATTTTCCCAACTCCCAATTTCTCTTGGTAATTTCCGATTGCAACTTTCGATATTCATATGAATTAAAAAATTTGTAGGACATTATAATTCATATTATTCGGGTTTAATCGGTATGTCAATAGTAGAGTTTCAGATATATCTGAGCCGAAGGTGGGAGTCGAACCCACGACGTTCTGTTTACAATACAGATACTCTGGCCACTGAGTTACTTCGGCGCGTGTCAAAGCCAATTATATCAGAATTTCCACACCGGTTGCGCCCAGTTGGCCATATAGATAGGCATCTGTTCTTCTTTGACAAGTTTGACTCCTTCAAATTCAAATTTAACCACTAATCCCCTTTTTGTCTGTTCACTCCACATTTGGTCAAAAACAAAATTCCCTAGTGAATAGTAAACTGGTTTTTGGTTAATGTATTCAATGTTTTGCACCCAATGGGGATGACTTCCAAGAATCAAGTCTGCACCTGATTCAATGATGGACTTTGCCATTTGCACTTGAAATTTTGAGGCATTGCTTTGGTATTCATATCCCCAATGGGGAGCAACAACTAAGTAATCCACTTTTGTTCTTGAATCTCTAATTAAGTTTATTTCCTGGTCAGTTAAAGTCTTGCGGTCAACAAGATTTAAACCAACAAAACCAACATCAATTCCTTTTATGTGTTTAACACTCAGATTGTTAAGCGTAGAGTCGATCCCCTTATCTGCTAAGTAAACTTTGGTTTGGTCAATACCAGTGGTGCCAAAATTGCCTATGTGGTTATTAGCCAATGTAACTACATCCACCCCCGCAAACACCAGTCCATCTATCATTTCTGGATCTGCACAAAACTTTAGACCTGTTGAGTATCTGGGACAATCTGCAACTATTGGGCTTTCAAGATTTACAAAAGTAATGTCTGCAGATTTTAGGCTCTCACCAACAAATAAAAATGGGTATGTTGGATCTTTCTTGTTCAAACTTGTTGTTAGAACTGTCCTGCCAAGCATTACATCACCCGATGCAATCATCGTCCAGCGGTCATTTTTGGTAACCAATCCTTTGAGAACAGTTGCTGGAAGATTAAGGTAAATAATCAAAATCAAAACTATTGAGGCTAAAATTAACAAAAATGCTTGATACCTTGATTCCATTAGCTTATTTAAGTATAGCAGTTGTAAACCAATAGATACAAAATTTATGACAACCATATATGAATATTAATAGTCTCATTCCCAACTTTTCACTATACGAATAGATAAAATATATTATTGACGTACCGATAAAAACCCGATAATATGATTTATGAGAAATAATTCATATTCCTCACTAAAATACAAAAAGTTGCAGTCAGAGTTAATGAAAAAGAATTGGGAAAATGGTGTTTTTAATGTTTTGATAAAACCAGCAAAAGAAAGAATCTGCAAAAATATTGATTGCAAGTGCATTTTTTTAGTAAAACCTGGAAACCCAAAAGTTTATTGTTCCCGTAGTTGCGCTGCCCATATTAATAACCAGAGCAGTAGCAGAAATAGTGAAAAAAATCCCAAATTAGGTGACTTAACCAAAGAAAAACTAACATCTTTATATGCAAGTAAGTCGATGAATACCATTGCTAATGAATTTGGTGTCTCTCCAAACTCGATAGTGTGGAAAATGCACAAATTTGAAATACCCAGAAGATCTCATAGTGATGCTACGTATCTTCATTGCAATCCAAATGGTAACCCTTTTGAAATAAAAGACAACTTAAACCCAGATGAGCTATTTCTTAAGGCATTGGCTTTGGGCATCTATTGGGGAGAAGGTGAAAAATTATCTAGTGGAAGAGTTGTCTTAACAAACACAGATCCGAAAATGATAACTATTTTTCGAAAATTTCTGATCAATATTTGCCATGTGAACACATCCAAAATCCACTACAGTCTGATCTGCTTCAACGACAGCAATCTAGACAGTGTGCGAAACCATTGGTCCAACATACTAGAGATTTCTCCAGAGAGATTTGGTAAAATAACCCAGATTCCAACTCAAGGTAAAGGAACATATAAGAGAAAGTCACAATATGGAGTTTGTAATATAGTGGTATGTAATACTAAGTTCAAAAGTTGGATTATGAAGGAAATTACTAGTCTATTCTAATCGCCGAGATAGCTCAGAGGTAGAGCACACCCATGGTAAGGGTGGGGTCATGGGTTCAAATCCCATTCTCGGCTCCTAAACACTGATTGTCAGATTCGCTTTGGATTTTACTTATTTCAAGAATTGTCTGGTTGTTGTTTGTATATAGGATTGTCTGTAATCCAGTATCTTTTGCAGCATTTATATTTTCTTTGCTATCATCAACGTAAATAACCTCATTTGGATTTAATTTGACTTCTTCAATAAGTCTTTTGTATGCAGATGTTTCCTTTTTTAAAATACTCATTTTTGACGCAGAGAAAATCTCTTTGAAAACTGGTTTTAAATCAGGTTTAAGTTCTGGATCATCTTGAATTGTTTCAGAAGTAAAAATATATAAATCTAGTTTATTCTTCAAAGACTTGTAAAACTCTAAGAGCTCTTTGGATGATTAATACCTGATTATCTTTTTTTATAATCCCTAAAACTAACTCTGGTAATTTTTGATTGTTCATTTTAAATCCATCCAAATTTTTCAAAATCTTTCTTGGTGTATGATGCTAGATCAACATTCTTCAGATTATCTTTTCTAAACCATTGAACATCTTCATTCTCATCCTTGTTTTGGACTTTTGGTTCAGAATCTATTTTTCCTGAAAATATTACTACTTTCCAACTTGCTCCACTGTCTGTTGTAAAGGTGTCTTCATACAAAATTCCAGTTATTTCTAATTCAACTCCTAATTCCTCCATTACTTCTCTTTTTATAGCTTCTTCTTCTGTTTCATCTCCATCTACTGCTCCACCACAATTTTCCCATTTTCCATATTCATCTCTGGATATTCTTCCACGTTGAGTCAAAAGAATTTCACCTTTGTCATTTTCAATTACTACAGCTACTGCTTTTTTAATATTGTCTTCCATTTTCTTGTTTTTAACCTACAGTATCAGACCCTTCTAATGACTCAATCCATTTATCTTTATCTAATACGCCTCTGTCTGTTAAAAAGATACTTGCACAACAAGATCCCATTTCAGCACCTTTCATTAAATCCATTGGATCAGTTGACCATTTCTGATCAACATATATTGTTGCTTCGGAATTAGCTTTTTTGACATCTGGATTTGTTCCCTCAACTAATTCTGCTTCAACATCCATGAGGAAGATGTCATATGAATTTCTTTTTTGAAACATGATTCCAAGAAATCTTATTGGAGTACATTCACAACCTAATTTTTCAATACAAACTCTTTTTGCTCCTTCTTCTGGAAGTTCACCATGTTTCAAGGTTACTGAAGGAAAACCCCAATGACCTCCCAAATCTGGATCACCATCTGGTCTTTTGACAACAAGAAAATCTTCATTTTTAGAGTTTTTCTTTAATACCACTGAAACAACATATTTAACTGGTTTACTCATGTTAATCTGTTAGTATTATAATCCCAATTCCTGGCTTTAACAAAGCATGTCCTTGCAATTGCTTTTGGGTATTTGTATATTACTCCCAGATGAGAGAATTAATCCGAGAAAAAGTAAAGGAATCAAATTCCTTGAATGAAATTCGAGATGCTGTACTTCAAGTTTTTAGAGAAGCAAAGGAAAATGGCTTCACAAGAATTGGATATGTATCTGGGGTAATTACCTCTGAGGGACCAGATAAAATAGCTCAAAATATTCAAAGACTAGAAAAATTTACAGATCATATTCGAGATCAGCATGATTTTCCCATTTTCTCCGCGACTAATGTTTTTGACGATACTCTTTTTGAAAGAATAAATGCTCACGAAATTCCTCAATCTGAATGGTGGAGATTTTGGCAGGAAGTACTGGGAGATCAAGAAAATTATGTCACAGACATATTTATGACCCCAAAATGGGAAATATCATCAGGAGCCAGGGATGAACACCAAACAGCACAAAAGATCGGAATGAATATCGTGTATATAGATCAGGAGATAGAACAATAATGGGATTACAAGATTACGACAAAAAAGAACTTCAAAATAAACCCTTTGAGGGTAAGCAAGTGTATTATTCTGGTTCAATCAAAGGTGCTCCAGAATTGGAACCAGATTTTGCATGGCAATTGGTGCAATATATGGCAGAAGGTGGAGCTGATGTATTAAGTGAACATGTAGCAGCAAGAAATAGAGAAGAAATGGATCAGATAAGAGCAAGAAGAATAGGTATGGAAATTCAAGATATGCTTGCCAAACCAGAGCCATGGCTTTTAATCCGAAAGCAAGATAATGAATGGGTT
>ERZ1292625.2286-Hain-H41-01um-R1-2286-length-18315-cov-4_pt2 | contig 10901 bp, 15 predicted proteins | sample MGYA00564400_ERZ1292625 | MGnify/ENA primary metagenome ERZ1292625 (study PRJEB36523, sample SAMEA6512639) | groundwater metagenome | collected 2019-01-08 | study: AquaDiva: Metagenomics assemblies of 32 groundwater samples
TCCGTGGCGCCGCACACGACAGCGTACGCCGCGGTACCTGCGATGCTTGGCGCGTAGAGGTCTGGCGACGTGCGCAGAACCCGGTGCACCTCGACACGTGATGCGCCCTGCGGGTGTATCCTGCTCCACTGCCCGGTCACGTCGTGCGCAGACAGGACCCAAGGCGTCACGTGGTCGGCGTACGTCGTGACGGACTTATAACTCCAATAGAGATGCGCCCACAGGTAGAGAGCTCCGCGCGAGACCGCCAGGGCAACCGCCTTCGAGATCGAGCGCGCGTTCACACCGCTGGAATCAAACGACCCGGACGTGTCTTTCGTCTTCGCCGTGTATCCGTTGCGCTTGTTGATGGCCCCGCGAAGGTCGAAGGAGCCATTCTCAAGCTTCTTGAGCTTTGGGGGCTGGATAAGCTGCGGGGCGCTGCCGTTATCGAGGCCCGCAGCGAACGGAAGTTGCACGATCTGTCGTTCGGTCGCCATCAGAACACCACCAGGCTGACTGTGCGCTCTCGCGCGGAGTAGAGGCGCAGGTACTTCGTTTCGTCAGGGTTGCCCGCGCGGTCCTCGGTGATCGTGTCGTCTGACTGCACCATGAAGCGCGTCTTCGCTGTGTCGTTGCTGGCCAAGACCGACAGCGATCCAACGTTGCGGTATGCTTGTGGCTTGAACGTCTGACCGGCTGTCACGAGCACGGGCCACGACAAGGGTAGCCTGGCGACGCTCGGCCCGCGAACGAGCACGACATGGTGTGCTGATACGTTTCCGGCGACCTCAAGGATGCGTGCGCCGGCATAGGTTCCGTCCGCGACACTCGACACGATGCAGTGCAGGTCGAGCCGGTAGAGCCCCGTATGCGGGCACGTCCACACACCGGTGGTCGTGTTGAATGACGCGTCAGCGCTCGTAGCTGACCACCCCGTGATGTCGTTCCAGGCGTTGAAATTCGAGAGCGCAAAGTCGCCACTTTTCTCGGCAGCAAGGCGGAGCTGCTTGGAATCATCTCGCACCACCATCCAGCCGCGGAGCTTACGCCCCAGGCCGTGCGGCACGTCGAGGACGCCGACCCCGAGGGCGACATCTTCGACCAGGTGCCCGTTGATCCACGGTGCGGCGCGGTACAGCTCTCCGAGCAGCGACGACACGGCGCCCTGCGCACCCGCGACGTCTCGCGTCCACGGCTGCTCGGACTGAGCCTGATGCTGCCACAGACGGGGCGGCATTTTACAGCCAACCCTCGTCCGCAAGGTCGTAGTCGCTGTAGTACGCCAGGGCCCCACGGACATCGACGATGCGGTGAGCCCCGCCTTCGTCGCGGGCTCCGGCAGCTCGGTCGATGACCACCGCCACCGACGCTTGCGCCTGTAGTGCGGGCGTCGGATCTTCCTGCTCGCGCAGCATGCACTTCGCAGCAGCACCAGCGATGGCGAACGCTTCCCACCCCGTCGCAAACGCGGTGTTGATGGCAGACGCCTCGCCGTCATCGCCTCCCGTGAAGGCCTTTAGGGGCGCTGCGCCGGTTAGTGCGCTAACCCCTGTGCCCGAAGCTACCGCGGTCACGCCGGCGAGAGCGGTGACGGCAGCCGCGACCAGCGTGGCGGTGTTCTTCGTCGCGTCAGGTGCACCGGCCCCATCGGTGCCGAGCGTCACGGTGATGGCCTTCGTCGCGAGAGCAACGCTCAGCGGCTGGCTCGGGGTTGCGGCAACCACCACCGTCACCGTCCAGGTGTTGCCCTCCGACCCGCCCTGGTCGACCGTGATCGTCACGGTCCCATTCGCCCCCGACCCGATCGCCGCCGAGGCCTGCGCCATCGCCATCGGTGTGAGCTGGGCGCGATACCACACCTCGACGGATCCCGACTGCGGCGTCGGTGCGAACCACAGCTCGTCGCCGTGCAGCATGTAGCGCAAGTTCTTGTTGGTCCCACCACGCAACGGGGCATTGAGCGCGCCAAGCTCTGCCAGTTCGAAGCGTCCGAGGCGGTAGCGTCGCCCGCTCTCGACGAGGAAGGTCGCAAGCAGGCGGTAAAAGTCGACCGGGAGTGCGTACGAGTCCGTGCCGGCAACGAGCGTCACGGTGGCCCGGCTCGCGCGATGGGCCTGGAACTTGGTCGCAAGGATGTCGTCGAGCTTGCTCAGCTCTTCGTTGATCCAGCGCACGACCTGGGCCTTGGTGATGCGTGAGGTCGCTGTGAACCCGCCGCCGTCGTACATCGCGGCCACGCCATCGAGCATCGTCTTGAGCGTCGCCGGATTTGCCACGGGCTACTCCTCGAAGTGATGGTCCGGGCCCCAGAGTCGGAGCCCGGACCCGCTGCTACTCACTGTCGCGCAGGATCGAAAACGCCGCGCGTAGGGCCTCTGCAGCAGCGCTCGGGCTTCCGCCCTTGACCGCTGCAATGAGATCCGCCGCCGCATTCTCGATGCCCATCGCGCCCAGGTCTTCACCGGCCTCGTCTTCGGCCGGCTCTCCCTGGATGTCGCCTCTCTCACGCGCCGAGGCGAGGATGGCGCCTGCAAGTCCATCACCCCTCATCACGGCACCGTCGAGTCTTTGAAGAACAAGACGAAGTTGACGCGGTTGTTGGCATTCGCCGCGATGTCCGCAGCGACAAGGGCACCGGTGGACTCGGTGAGAACCTGGAGCACGATCGTCCCAGCGGTCGCGTCGTAGGTTCCGACCTGGACCACGCTCGCCGCCGCAGTTGCCAGCTGCAAACTGGCGACGACGGACAGAAGCTCGACGTACTTATCGAGCAGCGTGATCGTGAACTTGCCAACGTCGCTTCTGGCGACAGTGTACCTGCGGCCTTTCTTGGCAGTCGGGGCTCCGGTGCCGGCTGGCGCGAACGAGCCAGCCAGGATCTTCACCTCGGGGTCGAGGAAGCGGCCGTCGTAGGTGGTCAAATTGGCCATGTGGCCCTCCAAGCCGAAGGCTCGGGCGCCTCACGACGCCCGAGCCAGTCGACGGTTAGGTTCAGGTCGCGAGTGCGACGCGAACGTTGTGGCCAGGCGCACGAATGCCGAACTGGAAGTACCCACCCACGCGGATCTCCTCGGCGTCGGCGTTCGACGCTCGCACCGACAAGCCGCCGGAGCGTTGGAGAACACGGATGGCCTTCTTGTTGCTGTAGAGAGCCATCTTGCGCAGGTCGAGACCCCAAGCGATGTTCGCCTGACAGTCCTGGTCGGGGATGACCTTGATCACCCCCTTCGGGCCCTGGATGGTCATGGCGGAGAAGCCGACCTCGGCCGACACCTTGACGTCGACGTAGTTGCGCTTCGCCCCGAGCGAGTGCTCGAGGTTCGCGAACTGCTCGTACGACACGATGTAGTGCGAGGTCTTGCCTCCGTACTTCGCGCACCGCACAGCGCCGTTGATGAGCGCGGTTTCGATGGGCTCCAAGGCCCCGTTGTACCGCACGCCAGCGAGGCGCGTGGGGTTCACGGACCGGTCGACCTGGAAGAACGAATCTCCACTCGTCGGCGCCGCGCTAGGGATCCAGGCGGCGAGGCCCTTCACCTTGGCGTTGTGGTCGCCAAGTGCGTAGAGGTAGTGCGTGGCCGCGATGGCCGTCAGCACCGTCGACCACGCCGCCGACGTCGATTCCATGGTGCCCGCATCCATGTCGATCGACTCGATGACCTCACCGGTCGAGCTGCCTGCGCCGAGCGTACCTCCGTCGGCTGCACTCTCGACCAGCTTCATGCCGACCTCGAAGTGCACGCTGTCGGCCGGGGTCGCCAGGGTCAACGTGGTGCTCGATACCGAGCCCACGATCCCGATCGAGCCCGTGCCGGATCGGAACAGGGCAGTGGACAACGACTGCGACGCCGCCTCGTAGGCGCTGTCCAGCTCGGTGCTGACCGCGTCCATGAACGCGCCAGTATCGTCGGCCGCGTTGTCGATGGTCTGCCCATCGATCTTCGCGATCGCGTAGTCCTTCGCCTGCGTGAGGATGAAGTCCTCAATCAGGGTGTTGGAGGTCCCCGCGTTGGCCGTAGCGAAGTCGGCCGAGCGGTTGCTCATGTTGCCGTAGATGATCGGGATCGGAAGCGCCTTGCCGGTGAAGATCTCTTTCTTCATCAGCAGGGCAAGAAGCGGGTGGTCGCTCAGCGTGAGCCGTTCGACCTCCTCGTCGGTGTACCGCACCTTGAGGGCGGCATCAAAAGAAGTCATGTCGAGCATAGCGCTCTCCTCGAGCGCTGCGCCTCACCGGTCCTAGTCGGTGTTCACGAAGCGCAGCAGCTGTGCCGCCTTCGCGTTCAGCTCGTCGCGCGCTGTCTTTCGACCAGGCGCGGGTGGTGACGCGTTGACGGTGGGGTTTGGCTGTGGCGGCTTCGTCCCTGCTGCTCGGTGGACTTCGTTTGACGGCTCTCGCGACTCCCCACCCGCCGGCGGAGTGGTCGCTTGGGTGCTACCTGCGGCGAACTTCTTCAAGCTCAAGATCCCTCGACGCTGCTCGGTGAGGTAATTCTCCACCGCGTCCGCTGCCTCTTTCAAGGCAAGGACGCGTCCGGTTTCGTTGTAATGCTGCTCGATGACGGTGTAGACGAGACCCTCTTGCTTCTCGGCGCGGATGATCTCGTACGTCTCGGGTGCCGCTTCGACGAAGGTCTTGATCTCCGACTGAAACGACGACTTGGCGCTCGCGACACGTTCGGCCTCGGCCTGTTGCTTCGCGGTGCTCTCTTTCTCGGCCAGCTGAACCTTGAGCTCGTCGACGGTTGCCGCGAGCTGCTCGACGCGCTTGTCTGCCGAGACCTTCCCGCCAGCGAGGAACCTCTCTGCCACGGTGTCGAAGTCGATCCCGGCTGACTTGAATGCTGCCACCGGGTCGGTCTTGAGCGACGTCTCGAACGCTCGAAGGCGCTCGATCTCGGTCTCTTGCTCCTTGAGCTTCTGCTCGCGCGTGCGCACGTCCTTGTCGCGGCGAAGCAGTGCGGCGAGCTGCTCGGTTGCCTTCGCGTCCTGCGGTGCCTGCTCCGGGGGTTTGGGTGCGCCAGTGGAGGTGGCAAGTTCTGACGCACCCGACCCCGGAGCATGGGTATCGCCTGAGGCCTCGGCAGCGGAGCCAGACACTGAGCCACCACCGTCCGGCGCCTGCCGCGCAGCCACGCGAGCGAGATACTCCTTGCCGAGGTCGAGCTTTTCGACCGGGCGAAGGTGCGGCTCGATGTCGCTTGCCTGCGGTGCTGGTGCTGGTGCGGTGGTTGCTGCGGTGTCTTGCGTCATGCTCGGTGCCTCCTGCGATGCTCCCATTCTGCACAGCCTGAGAGCCTCGACAACCCGGCTATCAAACCGGGGGCATCTGGGCGGGTGGTCCTGGCGGCTGAGGCATCTCCGCTGGCCCGCCAGGGCTTGCCGGTGGCGCCCCGGGCTGCATCGGCTGCGGTGGCGGTGTGGCGAGTGCCTGTGCCTCTTGCATCCAGCGTAGCAGCAGGCTCAAGCGCTCCTGTGGCACACCTTCGTGCTTTCCGCGTAGGTACGCCGACTTCATGCGATTGACGCCCCACTCGAGGAACTGGATGGCCTCGGGTGGATCGTACAAATCATCGACCTCGTCACCGTCAAGCGGCGCGTCGTGCAGAAACGATTCGATGAGCGCGTCAATGTCGTCCATAAATGCGGTCCACAGCGATTGCGCCTCGTCGAGGTCCGGCATGTCCATCAGGCGCATGCCCTCCTCGCGCGAGACGAACCCCGCCTGGATCCACTCCTGCACCATCGCGAACCGCCCCGCCGGGGTCTTCGGCAGCATGCTCGTCGGGTACATCGTGAGCTCGTACTGATTCCGCTTCAGACTCACGTCGCCCCACTTCACCGACTCGACGAACTTTCGGCCTGGTGCGCGTGCCTGCACGTCGATGTGGCCAGCGTAGAGCTCCTCGGCCTCGTCGATGACGATCTCGGCGATGTCGAGAAACAGCTGCTCATAGGCCTGGTGCGTGGTGGCGAAGCGGTCGCTCTCAATGTCGGCGTGCTCTCGTAGCGCCGCGCCGCTGTTGAGCCCTGCCGGCTTCTGCGCCCTGGCCGACATCTGCGAGATCCCAGCCAGCGCGTAGCCCTCTTCGAGCAAGAGCGCGATCTGCTGACGCAGGTCCGGTGGGACAACTGAGGGTGCGGAGATCGTCGGCGGCTTGTCCCCATCGTAGGTGATGATCGTATCCAGCTCGTTCGTGAGGTGCTGCTTCGAAACGTTCGCGGCGCCGGACACGAAGACCCAAACCTTACCCCACAGACCAAGCAGCGACTCGACGGCTTCGATGTGCTTGTTGAGCGACACGTGGATCCCGGCGAGCTGCTCGACGAGCCCGTCGCCCGCGAGCCCCATCACGGGATCCGACCAGAAGAACATTGCGAATGGGAACCCGCCACGCTTCCACTTGCGCGACTCAAGCGTCGCGTTGGGAGTGCAAGCGATGTACGCCCCGTCGTCTGCGCCGGGTGCGCTCGGCAAGTGCCACGACTCGACGATCTCGATCATGTCCGCTCGGTGGATGGCGACCATGCCGGACTTCGCCGCGGGCGCTCGCTCGACGTCGAGGCGCTTCTTGTGCCAGCGTCCAGCAGCGACCTCGCGGGGTAGGTATCGGTGTCTGTACAGCGTCCGCGGCATGCCGTTGTAGGCCTCGGCGTCGTCCCACACCATCTCGCCAGGAAACACGCGCTCGACCTTCACTTCAGCTGCATCGCGGTCACCCCACCCGTGCATCCAGCCCACGGCGGCGATGCAACCGTCTCGGAACACCGATGGCGCCTGGTCGTAGACCTTGTTCGCGTAGAACACGCCATCAATGAACTTGCCGAGCTGCTTGGCCGCTCGTTGCAGCGAATAGTCGCCGCCGTCAGTCACGGGGCGCGGTCGCGGGCGCTCCTTCGCGATCTTCGCCGTGACCGTGTCCGTCGCACTCTTGCAGATGTTCAGGCGCGGGCGTCGCCGCCGCTTCTGGTCGTCGCCAGCGTAGGACCCGGGGTCGAGCCCGAGCACGCGCCTGTTGCCATAGAGCGAGATGAAGGCACGAAGCGCCTCGAGCTTGTAGGCCTGGTGGCGTTCGATCCAGCGCACGGCGGAGAACGCGGACTCGTGTTTCGGCGCGTCTCCCTTCTGCCACCACTGGCTCCGGTCGGCGGTGTCGACGTCCTTCCTGCTCGCATCGTAGGTGTAGTCAGCCATGATTGACCTCAGCGCCCGAGCGGACCGAACAGCTCGTCTTTCGTGTACCCGGTGGTGGGATCGATATCGTCGTCAACTGCGGCAGCGGATGAAACACGCTTTGTCGGTGCGTCGACGAAGGCGAGGGCTGAGAATCGAACCGTCACTCCCCCGGCGCTCACCTCCTGGATCTTCTGCCCGCGACACCAGGTGATGAACTCCTGCACATCTTCGATGCGTTTGAACTGCATGTCGGCCCTCACGTGAAGAGATCATCGATCTCGTCTCGGTCATCCGGCGAGGTGGTGTCACTCTCAAGAGCTGCCTCCTCTGCCTTCCAGTACTCCGTGGTTCCGTGGGCCGGCTTTCGCTCGCGTGGCTTCCAGAGATAGTGCCTACACTCGCGGTGCGCGTACAACCCAGCGTCAGCGCAGTGGTTGGGGAACCGGTCGTCTTCCGCTCCCGTCTCGTCTTTTTGCAGCTGCTCCCACTCCCCGACGATCGGCGCAGCTGCGGGCAGAACCTTGATCCTGCTCTTGCGCAGGTCCGCGTTGAGGTCGGCCTGGAAGGCCTGCTTGTGCGTCTTCTCGGCCGGCTTGAAGAAGATCTTCTTCTTTCGAACGAGCGTCGTCGCGACCATCTTGCCCAAACCTCCTGTGTCGATGACGCGCGATCGGAAGCCCCCGAATTTCTCTTCAAGCTCCCTCGCGCGCTCGGCGACGTCCTCGACATCCATGCCCGAGCGCTTCTCGGCGTGGACAATGTACGCAGCGGGCAAGTCGTCGGTGAAGGCCTCGACAACGAACGCGGTGTCGTCGTCGAACCCGAGATCCACGCCGAGCACGTACGACCACGAGTGACCGCGTGGCAGGCTCGCCGACGCGTTCTTTTTCGGATCGTAGACGTAGACGAGAGTGCTGTCGTCGCGCACCCACTTGCCGAGCCACTCGCGCAGGTACGTCGGGTCGTCTTCGCCCCACTGCTCGCGCTTGCGCATCTGCTCGAGCCACGATGCAGCGCGCTTGCGCCAGTCACGGCGTTTCGCCCATCTCGGAAAGTGTCGGTTGTCCAGGACCGTCCAGTGATGCCGCGACCACACCGAGTCAGACGTCGAGGCGCGGAAGAACAAACCGACGAGGGCCTTGCCTGGCGACCCGATGAGCGTGATCGATCCGTCGTAGTCCTCGAGCGTCGGCTTGAGCACCTCCTCGACCAGGTCCTCGATGTGGCGCTTGAAACTCGCGCTCTCGTCGAGCACGACCTCGAGGAACGCGAGCCCGCGGAACTTCTCGATGCTGTCGACCTTGTCGGCGCCAGCCAGCATGATCACGGAGCCATTCGACACCCTCGCCTCGAGATCGGTCTCGTTGAACTCGATGGTGAGCTGGTAGTGTCGAGACAGGCGCTTGAGCTCCTTCCACAGGAGTTGCTTCGCCTGCTTGCGTGTCGGCGCAATGTAGCCGAGAAGCGCGCCCGGATGGTTCAGGGCCTTGCGTGCGAGGTTCGCGGCGACGGCGGTGGTCTTGCCGGCTCGTCGACCGCACCGAGCGACTTTGAAGCGCTCCTTGTCGAGACAGAGCGCCCGTTGCTCAGCGAACAGGTGGCCTAGGATCCGCTCGCCGCGGCCGCTGTACGGGCCAACGCTCGTCGCGATGCCGACACCCTCGTCGACCATCGCTTGGCGCCTGCGCAGCGCCTCGCGCAACAGCTGACGAGCGCGTGCTCGGTCAGGCGCTACCGTCGCCGGCATTGCTGCCACCGTCGAGCGCCTCGGCCATCCTGTCGGGGTACCTGCGATTCAGTGCGACAGCGGTTTTTGCAAGCACCGCCGGGATCTGACTGCGTGGAACGGCGACGAAGTCTTCCAGGTGCAACAGCTCGCGCGCCTCACTGACCGCGTGCTGAATCTCGTCTCGCGTAAATCCAGCGGACCACTTCGGCCTGTACGACATCACCTTGTCGGTGAGCTCGACGACGGTCATCCCCGCCACGGCATGCCCCCTGCGCGCGTGTTTCGCTCGATGAGCTCAACAAGTCTCGGGTCGGTCACGACATCGAGCATCCGGGTCGGCTCCGACGTCGCGCTGCGCGCCTGCTGCCGTTGCGCCAGGACCGCATCGCGCACGTCCTCCGGGATCTCGCCGACGTCGATCACCAGGTGTAGCCCACGCAGGTGCGGCGGCCTGTCTCGGTCGCTCGGTGCGTTGCCGTCGCGCAACTGCCTCGGGCTCGTGCGCCCCGGCTTCGGAAACCACAGGTGCCGAACCTTGGGCTTCTTCACTCCGTCCTCGACGGCCGTGATGGTGCAGGCGAGGAGCACGCGCACGCGCACCTTGTCGACCTCGCGTTGCGTGAGGGCGGCGACCATCAGGCGTCACCGGCACCGTGGCCCGGCTTGCCCTTCGCACGCGGCTCGGTCGAGAGCGGCACCGCCTCCGCGTGCACCACCGAGCCGACGCTCGACCACGGAAACAGCCGCTCTTCTGTCGGTGTCATCACCACGACACCATCGGCGGTGGCTTCGAGCGAGATAGAACCCAGACCACCGTTGCCGATAGTGAGCTGCTGCCGCTCCCGTGACGCGACCATCATCGACACACCGTTGCGGAACTTCACTTCGTTGAGCTTACCCGTGCGTTGCATTTCCTGCGATCTCCTTGAGGCTGTGGTCCTCGAACAGCAAGTACGGATTGTAGAGAAGTCTCGTCTTCGTCGACAACCCATCGCAGTGCCGCGTCCAGTGTGAGGTCACCACGGCGCGCGATGGATCCCATCCGAAGGCCTGCGCCAGCAGCTTGGAGATGCCCCAGCCGCGCACGGTGTACGAGACGTAGACGAAGTGCATCACGATGGCCTCGGGCAGCGTGTGACCGCAGCCGAAGCCCACCACGTGCGAGGGATCTTCGTCCGAGCACGCCATCATCGTCCGCTCGCTCTCGAGCAGGTGCGTGACGACGAGACGGTGGTTTGGGTAGTACACGTTGGCCTGCATGCGGCGCGCCCAGCTGCTCTCGCGCCGATACGTCTCGAGCCAGGACTTCATCACGAAGCCAACGTCAGCGTCGGTGGCCTCGCGGATCCGGATCGGGAAACGCTCACTCATCATCGCCGCCGCGTGGCCCCACGATGGCGCGCCAGACAAACACCACGAGGCCGAGCCCGCCGATCACAATCAGCGGCCCGAAGATCGTCCAGAACGCGATCGCGAGTCCGAAACCGACTATCTCACCCATTGTCTTCATCCTCCACGCCGACCAGTTGTCGGAGCACTTGCTCTCGCAGCTCCGGATCGGTTTTCAGGTGCAGCAGAAGTTCGTCCATGAGCTCATCATCGCTGAGCGCGTCGACCTTTGCCGCCCTCTTCCCCTCGCGGTCCTCGTCGGCAACGGTCTTGAGGGCCCGCACGTGGCGGTAGAGCTTGAGCGCGTCGTCGTGGCTGAGCGGTGCATTGTCGTGGGTCACCCTAAGTAGATTCGAGATGTCGCGGCCAATGATCGCCTGAGCCTCACGCAGCAGCTTGTCGACGCTGGGCACAACGAGAACGGCTTGCATGTCGCGACGCTGCCCCTGGCTCTGTCGCGCGATGGCCTCCGGATCCGGTAGAGCAGTCTTCGGCGGTGACACGTTCAGTCGCGCCGGTCTCTGCGGTCCTTTGGCCATCTCACCCACCTGCCGTTCGTGGGACACTCACAAGCTCAAGTTGCCTGACATCTACAGGCTCTTGCGCCTCGACATCGGCGTCAACCCG
>ERZ1292625.4238-Hain-H41-01um-R1-4238-length-10900-cov-16_pt1 | contig 10900 bp, 15 predicted proteins | sample MGYA00564400_ERZ1292625 | MGnify/ENA primary metagenome ERZ1292625 (study PRJEB36523, sample SAMEA6512639) | groundwater metagenome | collected 2019-01-08 | study: AquaDiva: Metagenomics assemblies of 32 groundwater samples
TAACAAAACACAAAAGAAATAAAGGATATGTAAAATATTTTCCAAGAGATAAAAATCCGCTCCAAATTCCTTTTCTTGTAATTGCTGTATACCTACTTACTTCACGATTTACAAAAAACTGAATTAAAGAAGCAGGAAGAAGAAGTCCTACAAAGGCAAGTCCATACTTTGCAGAAAAATATGGCCACCAAATTAATTCTCCTGATCCTTGTGCAATTGCTGCCCAAACAAATGCAGGGCCTAGCATTAACCACAGCCCCGGCATTTTAGGAAGTCTTTTTATCACTATTTATATATTAGCTATATTTTTTAACTCTTTCAACGTTGTGGTTTCGTTTACTCCTTTATCTTCCCTAATTTTTAAGAACCTTGGGAAACGAAGGGAAAGACCAAGTGAATGTTTTGTGCTTTTTGAAATACTGTCAGCTGTGACTTCAACTACTAGATTTGGAATTGCCCAGACATCTGGAATTAGGTCTTTCTGTGCTTCGTATTCTTTAGGTTTCTCACTGCTCTCCAATTTATCTAATCTTTTTCTAATTTCTACTAGCATATCTTCAGTTAGGCCTGTTCCAACTTTTGTTAAAGTTAATATTTTGTCTCCATCTTTGATGCCTACAAGTATTTTCCCAAGTCCAAACTGTGCTCGTTTACCTTTTCCAACAAAGTAACCCATTACAATACAATCTAGGGTGTCAGAGAGCCTTCCTGACTGTCCCTCTTCCTCCTTCATTTTGACCCAGTTCCAACCAGTCCTCCCTGAAACATATTTACCTTCTGCCTTTTTAACAACCACTCCTTCAAGGCCCATTTTTAAATATTTCTCATGCAATTTTCTAATTACCTCTGGATCTTTCGTTATTGTATTTTCATCAACCCGCAAAAGCTCTCCATTTGTAATAACTTTTTCTAGAACTTCTCTTCTTTTTATATATGGTTCATTTATCAAACTTTTACCATCAACTAGTAAAATATCAAAAACTTGGAACTGAAGTGGTATTTCATTTGAATTCTTTTCAATTTCATGTTTTCTCCTTCTTGAAACTGTTTTTTGAAAGTCTACAAACATTTGACGTTTTGGGTCAAGACCTACAGCTTCTGTGTCTAAAATTACTTCATCTGCTTTTACATGATCCCCTAGGGTCATGAGTTCTGGGAAAGTATTTATATCGATAGCATTCATGTTTCTAGTAAAAATTTTAATGAAGTTATCTTTACGTCTGAAATGTATGAATATTCTTAGACCGTCAAATTTAGGTTCTACAGATACTTCACCCATTTTCTTTACCATCATATGGGTTGAGTTAAGTCTTTGGGCCAACATTGGAACCACAGGAACACCAACTTTTGGTGTAATATCGCCTAATTTATTCGTCTTTGTCAATTCTGCAATATAACCGATATCGGGTCTAATATTATATGCCGTATCTCCAATTCCTAAAGCGTCAAGGACTGTTTTTTCAGAAAAACCAAGTCTAAGTTTTCCTATAGGAATTCTTGCAACATATCTAACAGAAAGTGAATCAATATTTTTTAACAAACTAGACATTAAATTAATTTTTTGGTCAACAGATCCTTCACCTGAAATTTTGGCAATCTCTAAAAGTTTCTCAAAAACGTCATTGATAGTTAAATTTCCATCTTTATTTTTATTTAATTCTTGTGCAGTATTACCCAAATCACCATTTTTCTTATATATTTTAATTACTTCCTCTTGTGAAGTTTCATATGCCAAAGAAATCGTTTTAATCATCATTTTTTCAGCCAAGTTAAGTAAAATACTTTCATAATTTGGAGCTAAGATACCAAGAGATAAATAAACAACTTCTTTAATCTCATCTTTTGTAGTTTCTTCAAACAATTCTTTTAAAATCGCCGTGATCTCTAATCTTGAAGCAGTCTTCTCCAATCTCTCCAAGTATTCTGAAAATTTGCTAAATAACATAACCTTAATTATACACTGTATTTAGCTTGCAAAAACTCCCTTTTCAATATAAAGCTTCATTAAAGATTGATATGGAATATTTATTGCATTTGCTTTTTCTTTGACCCTATCAATAAGATATTCAGGGATTCTTAGTGAAATTGGTCTTGATGTTGGTTTTAGATTTGGAAAACTAACGGAAACCATATCACTAGGTTCATAATAGTCAGAAAGGTCAATTTTTGCCCAGAAATCTCTTTCTGCATCTTCATTTTTAAATTTTGGTAGTATTAATTTTTTTTTCATAGTATTTTTACTGAATCTCATATAATGGCACCTCCTTTCGATTCGTATCTCTTGCCGAAATAATTCTTACCTTCCCATTTCTAACAGTGAAGGCTACGAATAAAAGCCTTTTATTTTTTGTTTTCCCAATTACTCTAAATCTTTCTTCTTTTCCAGAATGGACATGATCCTTAAAAGTCCTTTTTTTCTTGTCAAAAAACGCTTCTTCTGCTTCTTTTTCTGCTACATCATGATTTTTTTTATTCTTACCAATATTCCCTTTATCCCATTGAAAATTAATTGGTTCTTTAATAATCACCATGTATATACTGTATTATACAAAATGAGAAATCTTTGTCAAGTATCTAAATTCCTTTAGTAGTCATGTATGAAGAAAAGAAAAGGTAAGCAAAAACAACCATTACTATAAACAAAAGTCCAAAAAATATACTTATAAGCCCACTCCACTCTTCATGTGCACATTTATACATTCCTTCTCCCATCAAGGTTAACCCAAAAAGACTTGGGAGAACTAGTATCATATATAAAAATTGTGGATCTTTTGGTGTCATTTGTTTATCATTACATATCTAGCAGACTTTGTACTACCTTCTTTTTTAATTATGTTTTTGTCTTGTAGTCCTTTCAAATCACGAAGTATTGTATCTTCTGAGACTATTGGTATTAATTTTTTAAGTTCAGGCATAGGCGCACCACCTTGATCAGCTATGTATTCCATTAGCCTCATTTGTCTCTCTGTTAGTGCAATTTGTTCTCCAAACTTAACTTTCATTCTAGTGTCTAAAGATAACTTTCTTACCTTTTCTTTAATCTTAGACATTTCAACAGCTACAACCTGAGTAAAGTATTCGATCCAAGGTGTTAAATCTCTTGCCACAATATTTTGAGATTCTTTGTCTACTAAAAAGAGTGCTTCATAGTAACTAGCAAGGTCTGAATCAAAGTTTTCTTCTAAAGAGAAAAATCTTTTAATGTCAAATTCTTCTTTCATTAAAAGAAGTTGGGTAAATGCTCTCACTGTTCTACCATTACCTTCCACAAATGGATGGATTGCAACTAACACATAATGTGCAATTGCAGCACGAAGTACGGGGTGAATTTCTTTTGCCACATCTGAATTAAGCCATACAAAAAAGTCTTCTAAAAGATATGGAACTTCAACGAATGGAGGCGGTTTTAATACCACTTTATCTGTTCCCTCTTCTTTAATAATTACTTGCGTAGTTCTTAAAACTCCAACTTTTTCGGGGGCAACAATTTTGTCTACTGTAGCATGATGAATATCAAGTAGCATCTCAAGATTTAATTCGCCTTTCTTAAAGACTAATTCATCAAGAAGTGTCATCACATTTCTGTAATTAACTACTTCCTGTATGTCTCTTGGTCTACCATATACTTCTTGGCCTTCAAGAATCTTCTTTGTTTGTAATAAATTAAGTTCGTTTCCCTCAATATGAGTCCCATGATGAATTGTTCTTGCAATAGCGTCAGACTGGAATTGTTTTTCATAGCTAGGAACTAGTGGAGCATTTTCTATAACTTCTTTTGAAGCTTCAATTACACCAATATTTTTTAAAATCTTGTTAGTAATTACATATTTGGGGGAATACATAATATTATATTACTGCAAATCTTGCGGAAAATAAAGAGGATTATTTTTCTTTTTCTTCAAGCGCCTTTGCGATATGCGCAGCATGTGTTGATCCTCTTGATCGAATAGGTTTTAATTTAAATAAAGACAAAAAATCTTCTGATACTTCAGGTTCAGGTGGAACTCCAGTAGGTTCTTGCTTAGTTTTTTTAACTCGTTTAAACTTTCTTGTTCCTTCAGGATTTAAATACGATGTCCAATTATATTTTCTGTCTACATTCATAACTTAAGAATATTTACATTTTTTAATGTTTTTGGCAAGTTGTGTTCGTCTGCAGAAGTAATAATTACTTGATGATTGTTTAATGTTTGCATTACAATTTCTCTATGACTATGATCTAACTCTGAAAAGATATCGTCAAGTAGTAAAATAGGTTTAGTTTCGGTAACTTCTTCTATATATGCAAGTTCTGCGAGTTTTAAATATAGTATTTCCATCCTTTGTTGACCGCGAGAACCGAAACTTGCAATATTTCTGCCTTCTTTTAAGAATATAAAATCATCACGATGTGGACCAACAAGTGTTGTGCAGGAAGCCACTTCTGCATCTTTGTACTGCTCGAGCCTTGCTTCACTTATTGCTGACGAATCATATTGTAAATGGCATTTGTCTAAACTATTTACATATTCAATTAATTCCCTTCTTCTTTCAGTTATATAATCTCCATTTTTAATTAATAATTGATTCCAAAAAAGAAGACTTGACCTTGAGGCTCCCTCATCTCTAATTTGCATTAAGAGTCTATTTCTTTGTCTTACACCCTTTTCATATGAACCAAGTGATCTTCTATACTCCCTATCAGTTTGGCATAACACAGTATCTAAAAAGTTGCGCCTAAGAGACGGCCCATCTGTAATAAGTTCCAAATCTTGTGGAGCAAATAAAACTGTTTTAATATTACCTACAAAATCAATTAGTCTTCTTGGTACTCCATTAACAAGAAGTCTTTTTTTTGGCCAACCCTCGACGTCTTTAGTTAATACGATTTCTAAACCATCTGTAGATATTCTTGCAATTTGTTCGTCATATTTTATGCATTCTTCCTCTTTTCTTGCCTTAAAACTTTTGCCAAGTGACAAAAAAACTATTGCTTCTAAAATATTTGTTTTTCCTGAAGCATTTGGAGCATTTATAACATTTATCCCATCACTAAACTCAATTGTCTTTTTTTCAAAATTTCTAAAATTTACTAAATTTAGCGTTTTAATCATACTGAACGTATAATACCAGAGTGCGAATAGTAATTACATCAAATTACAAGGTTGGAAATGAAACGGGAACAGCTTATGTGGCTGAAGTATTATCAAAGTATCTTTCTAAAAAACACGAGGTAACATATATTTGTTTTGGTAAAAAATTTAAGGTTTCAAAGAAAATTAAAAATTTAATTATTTTAACAATTCCATCAATTGATATCTCTGGTTTTTCATTTCCTTTAATTACACCAAATGTAATATTTAAAACATTCAAATTTTTAAATGAATTTGAACCAAACATCGTTCACTCTCAAAATACACTTTTTATATCAAACTTAGTCCAAATTTGGGCAAATCTAAACAATATTCCCTTTTTTGTTACATTTCACCACATCCCAACTCAAGCAGTTGAGCATTTACTACCAAAGTTTAAAAAAAGCTTGTTTTCTAATTTAGTTCAAGATTTATATAAAGAGTTAAGTCTTAAAAGTTTTTTAAAGAATACCGATCAAGTAATTGCCTTAAATAAACTTGTAGAAAATTCAATTCGTAGGGTTAACTCAACAATACCAGTTCAGATAATCGGTAATGGGTTAGACTTATCAAAACTATTATCAATAAAAATAAAAACTGACATGTCAAAAAATATTAAGTTTATTTTTTTAGGATCATATAATGAAAGAAAAAATCAGGAGTTTTTAATTAAAACTTTTAGAAATTTGCCTAATAATTGGAATTTAAATTTATACGGGAATTTATCAACAAATGTAGCTTATGTTGAAAAATTAAAATCACTAATTAAAAAATTTAAACTAAAAAACATTTTTTTAAATGAATACGAAAAGGATGTTACTAGAGTTTTTAAAAATGCAGATTTCTTTATCTCATCCTCACTCAAAGAAGCTCAAAGCCTTGCAATTATTCAAAGCCTAGCAGCAGCCAGACCTGTTATTGGTCTTGAAAATGAAACCGTCTTGGAGTTAATTAATGACAAAAATGGATTAAGGTGCGGAAGTGATATTAATTCAAAACAGTTTGCTAAAAAAATTATTGATTTTGTTAAAAAATGTAATTACAAATTTATTTCAAAAGAATCTAGAAAATCTGCATTACAATTTAAAATTGAAGATGTTGTATTAAAAATTGAAAACTTGTATGAGATTCGGGCTAAAGCCTATAAATCCACTAGCTATTCCAACAGTCAAAATAGTCGAAGGAATGTTGGCAAGTATTATCAGGAGATATTTAAAAGGATAGTTGTTAAGAAGTAATCTGGCTGTAAGTGATGAAAATACAGGACCACCTATTGCTCCAATTACCAAGGTCCCAAGGACCTTACCATGATGAAGATATTTTTTTAAATATTTCTTTTCTTTTTTAGACTCTTCTCGTTCCATATCTTTTGCAAAGGGGAAAAACTTTTCGTGAGAAAAGATAAAAAGAAATAAGCAAGAAAAAAATATTCCAAATAAATATAATTGCAAAAAACTTGCAATTACTGTCTCTCTGGTTAAAGCATTAACTAAATTTACTTTTGATAAAACAAAATAACCTCCCAATATAAAAACTGCAATTAAATGTATCCAGTGAAAATGATGATGTTTTGAAACTATTTTTGACATAAGATACTTATTTCTGACAAACGCTACACCAATATGTTCCTCTACCTCCTAGGAAAAATTTTTCAATTTTTGTTGTTTTGCAATTTTTACAAATTTCTCCAGTATGTCCATATACTAAACTGTGGTTTTGATATTCACCTTCATTTCCGTCAGGTGTAACAAAGGCAAGTTCTGATGCACCGCCATACTTAAGTCCTGCTTTTAAAACTGTATGAATAGCATCATATAGTTTCTTTTGTTCATCCAGAGTTAAAGTGTTTGAACTACGCTTTGGACTGATCTTAGATAAATATAAAGCATCGTTTGCATAAATATTCCCTACTCCTCCTATTTTTGTCTGATCCATTAGCATCACTTTAATGTTTCTTTTTGATTTAGAAAGCAAATTTGTAAAGTATTCCAACGTTAAATCCTTAAACGGTTCGGGGCCTAATGTTTTAACAAATTTTTCATTTGCAACATCTTTAGTTTTTAAAACTCTAACCCATCCAAATTTTCTGATGTCATTATAATAAAGTTTTCCTCCATCTGTAAAATCAAAGATTATGTGTGTATGAGGCCCACCAATACCACCAACAACTTTTGATGATAATTTTGAGGGGCTTCTTAAGTTTGGTCCTCTATAAATATACTGACCGGTTAGTTTCACATGAGTTAAAATCGAATAACCATTCGAGAGATCAATTGAGGTAACTTTTGCAAACCTTCGAATTGATATTATCTTCTGCCCTAATATATTTTCAGTATTAATTTCGTATTTTTTGTTTTTAACCTCAACTGTTTTGATAACAGAACCTAAAATATATTTATCCAATTGCATTCTAATTGTTTCAACTTCTGGTAATTCCGGCATATTTATTTTTTAAGCCACTCCTTAGGCCAGTTTTTGAGCCAATCCTTTTTTCCTGATTTTCTTTTTAGCACTTCTTTCCATAATTCATCATTGTCCAAATCCGTACCTTTCCATGCACCAGCAGATTTTTTCATAGCTTCTCGTCTCTTTTTTGAATCTATGTTGCTTTTTAATTTGTTCATACTTTATTTGACTAATTTAAAACTATGGCGATTGTGAACAGGTTTGAGTTCATGAATTTTATATAGTCTAATCATAATGATCGATGCAATAAGTAATGATACTATGGCAATGATTGTAGCGGAATGAGGTATAAATAAGACGATACTAGTAAGTTGGTTTGTATCCCCCATCCAAAGTAAAAACTCATCAAGAACTAAACCTAAACCAATTCCATAAAATAATGCAAACCAGTTTTTGTGGTTTCTAATTCCAAGACCAATTGCTAGGAAACTTGTAATAGTTATTAAAACATTTCCATATACAAAATGATGAAGTCTAAAGAACCCAAAGTCTAAAAATAAATATGAGGGTAATGATTTTTGAACCAAAATCATATAAGTTAATGTTCTTGAAATAACAAAGATCGAGACGATGGATAATAAAATAATTACAAGTGGAGCTATACTAGTTCTTTTTAAGTTTCTCATTCACAAATTGTAGCATTTCTTTTTTAAATCTTTCTTTACTAAACTTTTTTGCTTGGTTTATACAGTCTTCTTGTTTAAATTTCATTCTTTTAAATTTTAGTACAGCTTTTGCAAGTGACTCTGGTGTTCTTTCTTCAAAAAACAATCCTGTTTTACCATCAACTACAGTTTCTTTTACACCACCTTGATTTAAGGCAATTACCGGTGTTCCTGCCGCCATTGCCTCAACTGGAATTATTCCAAAATCTTCTTGTTCTGATGGAAAAATAAAGGCTTTTGCACCCTTCATTAACTCCCATTTTTCTTGTTCTGTTACCTCACCTAAAAATTCGATATTCTTCCCAGCACTCTTTTTAAATTGTTCTAAACCGTATGATGCAAATGTTCCACCAAAAACTTTAAGAGGTAATCCTAATTTTGTAAATGCTTTAATTGCAATATCATGGCCTTTATGTCTTGATACTCTACCTCCTATCAGATAATAATCGCGTGAACTGTAGACTGTAGACTGTGGACTGTAAGCAGGAATTTCAACTGGTGGATAGATAACTATTGCCTCCCTTCTGTAAAACTTTTCAATTCTTCTTTTAACTTCGTTTGAATTTGCAATTATATATTTAGGAAGTTGTGCTGATTTAAAGTCCAAAATTCTTAAAAAATGCATTGGAATCTGACCCAAAACTAAAAGTGTTCTTCTAAACCAATTGTTTGTCCAGTCATTTGCAACAGGATAGCCATATAAATATCTTGGTGGTGTATGACAGTATTGAATAAACAGGGTTTTTTTACCAACTTTTACGAAGTTTGGAGAAGTATAAGTACCTGTAGTTGATGTAATAACGACATCGTATGAAGATAAATCCGTATACTTAAAAACTAGTGGAGCTATAAATCTAAACATGCTTATAAGCTTTGCTTTAAATGGAATGTACTGTAAAAAAGAAGTTTTAATGTTCCACTTCTCTATTCGATTTCGATGGGGTCCTGCATATTTAGGAAGAAAAACGGAAGTGTAGACGGGAGCATTTGGCCAAATCTCAAGAAGCGATTCGACAACTTTTTCTGCTCCGCCAAATTCTTTTATATAATCATGTACAATTGCAATTTTCATTTTAAAAAAGTGATCCTTGTTTTTCATCTTCTATTTTTTTACCTAGCGCTTTTATTCTAGTAGTTAGGGTTTTGAAACCATATTCTTCAAAAAGTTTCAAAACGTTATCAGAAATCAAATCCCACTTATCAGAATTTTTAATATCTATATTTATTGGCACATCCCTAACTATAGTTGCTAGCTTATATGATAAATATGCAGATTCTTTACCATTAACAAGCTTTGTTTGTAACTTTTCTGGAATCTTGTCTATGTGTTCATATATACCATCTAAGGTCTTATATTCGGATAGTAAACTATTGGCAGTTTTTGGTCCGATTCCTGCTATTCCAAAGTAATTATCTGATGGATCACCTACAAGTGCTTTATAATCTGGTATTTGATTTGGTAATACTCCCATTCTTTCAACTGTTTCTTTTTCCGTAAAAATCTTGCCATTTGAAAGTCCACCTATTGGCATAAAAAGTTTGATATCTCTTTCGTCATTTACTAATTGAAGTATATCTCTATCACCCGTTACGATTATTGTCTCCATATTCGTTGCTGTCGCTATAGTCCCGATGACGTCATCTGCCTCGAAGCCGGATTTTGAATAAATTGGTATATTAACTGATTTTAAAAACTCTCTTGCCATTTTAAACTGTGGAATAAGTTCTGATGGAGTTTCAGGTCTCTGTGATTGATAGGTTGGAAGTAAGTCTTGTCTAAATGTTCTTTCTTTTTCATCAAAACAAAAAATAATATGTGTTGGTTTTAAATTTTCAACAATATTTATGAGCATTGAAACTAAACCGTACAAAGCATTTATTTGTACTCCACTTTTGGAATTCAAAACAGGAATTGCAAAAAAAGCCCGATACATAATTGCATTCCCATCAAAAATAACTAATTTGCTTTTCATATGTTATATTTTAATCTATATCTATGAAGAAAGAAAAAGTAATTAAGTATTTAATGATTTTTGCTTCAGTTTTGATTAGTGGAACTATTATTTATTTTAGAAATGACTTAGTAAAACTTCAAGGCTACGGAATTTTAGGAATACTTTTAATTAGCATCTTAGGAAATGCCACAGTCGTGATACCAGCGCCTGTAATTCTTTCTGCATTCATTGGAGGATCTGTGTATAACCCTATTCTTGTAGGTCTCGTAGTAGCCCTTGGAGCCACAATTGGGGAGCTCACTGGTTTCATGGCAGGGGTTGGAGGAAGGATTGTCATAACAGACCACAAACATTTTAAAAGAATAGAAAAATGGATGACCAAATCAGGCTTTCTGACAATTTTTATTCTTGCAGCAATTCCTAATCCTCTATTTGATTTAGCTGGTATGTGTGCAGGAGCAACAAATTATGGAATTAAAAAGTTTCTTCTTGCAACATTTTTAGGAAAGTCTTTGAAGTTTTTAACAATAGCTTTACTTGGCAGTAGATTTTTCTAATATCAAACTTTGTTCTCCGTTTTGTTTCTTACCAACAATACTTTCAAATTCTTCTTTATCAATTGTTTCAGTTTTTAGAAGTGCGTTTGCTACTTCATCAAGTTTATTTTTATGTTTTTTAATAAGTTTTTCTGCCTCTTTTAGTC
>ERZ1292625.4240-Hain-H41-01um-R1-4240-length-10899-cov-7_pt1 | contig 10899 bp, 8 predicted proteins | sample MGYA00564400_ERZ1292625 | MGnify/ENA primary metagenome ERZ1292625 (study PRJEB36523, sample SAMEA6512639) | groundwater metagenome | collected 2019-01-08 | study: AquaDiva: Metagenomics assemblies of 32 groundwater samples
AATTGAGAATTATTTGGACTGTGTACCAATTACTCTAATGCAGGACGCAAAATTCATAAAAACGACAGAGGAAGGTCAAATCGTCAAATTTAGCGATGTCCAGTTGCCAAAAACAAGGGCACTGGAGATATGGCAGCAAATACTTTCGGATACCGTTCAAAAAGATGGGGAGGGTAAGCCATCCAAATCCCAAATTATTGATCTACTGGCACCAACAAACTGGTTCAATCCAGGTCGTCAGGTCAAAACTATGCTCAGCACAAGGCTTTCTAAAAATTAATTAAGGATTAATATGAAAATTTGTTTTTTTGGAACATACGACAAAAGTTATACTGCCAACAAAATAGTCTACCAGGGCTTATTGGAAAATGGTGCAGACGTGTTGGAAGTAAATAGCGAAGTAAAGCTAAGCGCTTTAATTAAGAAAGAGGATCTTAGCGCCATTTCTTTAATGCGAAGGATCATTAAGAAATACAGGATTTTTACCCAAATAGTTAAAAACTGGGACAAATTAAAGGCTGCAGACGCTATTTATGTTGCGTACCCTGGCCATTTTGACGTTCTCTTGGCATACCCAATTGCAAAAATCTTAAGGAAGAAATTAATTTTTAATCCTGTAATTAGCTTCTATAGTGGATTTACTGAGGAGCAAGGTATCCTTGATAAAAAATCTCTAAAGGCGAAATTAACAAAATTCGGAGAAACATTCATCTATAAGCTTGTTGACCTTTTATTTCCCGACACACCTTATCAAAGAGATTTTTTTGCCAGAGAGTTCAATATCGCTAAAAATAAATTAAGAGTTTTACCAATTGGCGCCGATGATAAGTATTACAAATATACTCCTTACACAAACAATAGCAAGAAAATTAACGTGGTTTACTACGGACTGTACAGTCCACTGCATGGAGTAGAACACATAATTCAAGCAGCCAACCTTCTAAAAAAAGATAAAGACATTAAATTTACATTTGTTGGAAATGGAAATACATTTCAGAAAAATTATGACAGAGTAAATAAATTAGGGCTTGAAAATGTCGAATTTTTCTACGACGTACCTATAGAAAAACACCCGGCTATTATTGAAAAAGCAGATATTTTTCTTGGATTCTTACAAAAACACCCGAGTGTAGATCGTATTATTCCGAATAAGATTTATCAAGGACTCGCATTATGCAAGGTTGTTTTAACTGCAAACGCTTCTGTTACCAGAAGCGTTTTCAAGGACAAAGAGAACATTTATTTGGTCAAACCAGCAGATCCAAAAGACCTTGCAAAATCTCTGTTAGATCTAAAAAACAATCCAAATCTCAGGAAAAGCATTGCGAATAATGGCTATTCCCTTTTTAAAAACAAATTCACTCCAAAAGCCATCGGCAAAACGCTTATCAGATATATAGAGGAGATTCTATGAACAAGAGTACAGTCACGATAGGTATACCTGCTTACAACGAAGAAAAAAATATAGCGGCTCTTTTAGGGTCAATTTCTTCTCAAAAGCAAAGTTCTTACAAGCTGGAGTCTATTTTCATCGTTTGTGATGGTTGTGTTGATAAAACCGTGGATATTGTTAAAAAACTTGCTACGAAAAACACAAAGATAAAATTGGTCGTTGGGAACCAAAGACAAGGGAAAGCTATAGCTCTTAACAAAATATATAAATTGAACAAAAGCGATTACTTATTAACTATAGACGCAGACATAGTTTTAGAGGATGACAATGTTATAGATTTGTTAGTTAAAGCAATTAAAAAAGATCCAAAAATTAATATCGTCGGAGCACGCCATGTACCGGTAAATCCACAAACTCTCATGGGCAAATTTGCCTATGTTTCTTATTTAAGCTTTGAAGATGCTTTCTTGAAATTAAATTCGGGAAATAATTTTTACGCTCTTATGGCGGTAAGTCTTATAAAAAAAGAACTATCTAAGTCATTTAAATACCCTAAAGGTACAATTTCCGATCAAAATTATCTTTTTGCAATGGCTACAAGAAATAACAAAAGGGGTTTTGGGTTTGTCAGAAATGCACGTGTTCTTTTCACCCCGGTAAATAATTTTATGGATTGGCGGATTCTTGGTGTACGTTCCGTCAGCGGTGACAAGGAAGACGCAGTTAAACACTTTGGCAAAGATATTCTTAACAATTACAGTATGCCAAAAAAACTCTTAATTAAATCTCTTGTCAAATGGTTTTTTAAAAGCCCAATTTATACTCTTGGTTCAATCATGATGAATTTGTACGTCAGATTATTCCCTTATAACAAGGTCAAACCTAAAGATGGGAAATGGGAACTGGCAACGTCTTCAAAAGGCATTATCAAGATTTTAAATTAAATAAACTATATGAAAAAGAATACTGAAAAAAAACTTAAAATATCTATTGGAATCCCAGCCTATAATGAGGAAGCGAATATTAAAAATTTGCTTGAAAGGCTTTTAAATCAAAGATTAAATTCACAATTTAAACTTCATGAAATTATCCTAATTTTTGATGGAAGTACAGACGAGACAGTAGCAATTACAAAATCTATTAAATCTCCTTTAATTAAAACCATTAAATCAAAAGCTAGGCTTGGCCAGCAAGCGAGACAAAACCAGCTCATCTCGACATTTAAAGGTGATGTCTTAGTAATCATTGAAGCTGATACATTGCCTTATAACTTAAACACTATTAATAACTTAGTCACTCCATTTATAAAAAATAGGTCTGAGAAGCTAGATATGGTGGTTGGAAAGGCGCTCAGTCTCCCGCCAAAAACTTTAATTGAAAAAATAGAATGTCATGGAATGGAAATTAAGTATCGTTTGTTTTCTGAATGGCAAAATGGCTTGAACCCATTTATGACAGAAGGGCACGCGTTGAGGGCTTTATCAAGAAGCTTTGCAACAAAACTTAAATGGCCAACTGACGTTCCTGAAGATACATATATTTACTTTAGATTAAAACAATTGGGTTTACAGATGAAAAAAACTGAAAGTGCAAGAACATTAGTCAAAAGGTCCGCCAGTTTGAATGATTTAGTAAGGAGAAATAAAAAATTTATAGGTGGGGTTGAATCACTCAAGAAATATTTTCCTAAAGATTTAATTAATAAAGAGTTTACTCCACCTCTCAAATTAATGATGAAACATTTGGTAATAAATTTTTTTAAATCACCAATATTAACGATTTTTTATTTATTACAATTTTTGTTAGTCAGAACCGTAAATTTTAGAGTCAAAGAATTTGATCCACTCTATCAGCCATTTGGATCGACTAAAAACCTGTCTTCTTATGAGAAGAGTTTTGTCACGATAGCCACGGATCATCTAAAAAGCAAAAAACCGACAGTTTCAATCGGTATTCCTGCATATAACGAAGAAGCAAATATATGCTCTCTTTTGCATAACATTAGAGAACAAAAGCTTTTAACTGCAACGCTTAAGAAAATTATTGTATATTCCGATGCAAGTACTGATGGTACGCTTGATGTTCTTACGCGAATGAAAATGAAATCCCTTCGAGTGATGTCTGGCAAAAAAAGAATGGGGAAATCGTACGCTATGAATCAGATCATAAAAAAGACAACGTCGGACATTCTTGTTCTGCTTGACGGAGATATTCTCATTCGTGATAACCAAATGGTTGAAAAGCTTATTGAACCGATACTACTGCAGCACGCGGATCTTACCTCAGCACGCGTAAAGGAGTTTTGGACAAATACCAAATTTGAAGAGATTCTTAAAATTAGCATGCTGTTAAAAAAAGACATTTTCGAATCATACAAGCAGGGCAACAATATTTATACCTGCCATGGAAGAGCAAGAGCATTTTCTAAAAAACTATACACATCTATTTTATTTAATAAAAATATTGTTGCAGAAGACGCGTTTGCATATCTTTACACTATCTACAATAAATTTACGTATATCTTTGCGAAGAATGCCAATATTCATTACCGATTACCCGGAACCTTTAAAGATCATCAAAAACAAAGCGTACGTTTTATCCAATCTTATAAACAACTAGCTAAGGAGTTCGGGAAGAGCTTTATCCAACAAGAGACAAAATTATCCAAAAGAGTTGCTCTACCTTTTGTTTTTCAATATTTCCTAAAATACCCGCTCACTATTTTTTTATATGTATCGATTCTTGTGTATATGAGATTCAGGTCATTATTTGTTAGTGAGATGACAAATAAGTGGCAAGTTTCTGAAAGCACGAAGGGTGTTTTTTCAAAAGTGAAGTTACCTCAAAGGCAATTGATAAACAATCGATAGATTACACAAAGGAGATGATATGAAAAAGCAATTAACGAAACAAAAACTTCCAACGGTTACTGTAGCTGTAAGCGCATATAACGAAGAAAAAAATGTCCTTCCTTTCTTAAAGTCTGTGTTAAGACAAAAACTTAAAAACACTATTTTAGAAAAGATATTAGTAATTTCAGATGGTAGCACAGATAAAACAGTCCAAAAAGCCGGGTCTTTAAAATCACGTTTGATTGAAGTGAGAGATTACAAAAAAAGGGAAGGAAAATCAATGAGACTTAATGAAATATATTCCTCACTAAATAGTGATTTTTTAATACAATCCGACGCTGATGTTGTGCTTTTGAACAAATTTACTATTCAGAATTTGATAAAACCGATGCTACAAGATAAAAAAGTGGGTATGAGCGGAGGTAATACAATGCCACTTAAAGCAGAAACTTTTACAGAAAAAGCAGTTAATTTAACGGGCGAAGTGTATGCTATATTTAGACGAAACATTCGGAACGGTAACAACATTTTTTCTGCTGATGGAAGATTATTAGCTTTCCGAAAGAGAGTAGTAAAAAAAATACATATCCCTTGTGACATGATAGCTAATGACCAATTTACATATTTTTCATGCCTAATGCAAGGGGAAAAGTACAGGTTTTCAAAAAAAGCCATTATTTACTATCGCTCACCGCAAACCTTAAAGGATCAAATAAAACAAAATACAAGGTTTTTGGCATCACCTATTAGGTTACGCAAATATTTCCCTGACAATTTAGTTTATGGGGAAACTTATGTCCCGATTAAATTAAGACTTAAGGCTTATTTTTCAGGATTTTTAAAACAGCCGATTCTTGCCAGCTATATATTTATAGTAAATACTTATTGTCGCATTAAAGCAGTAAATGCTGAAAAAATATTAAACGCTAAATGGCCAATTGCCATTAGTACAAAGGCTTTAAAATGAAAAAGTTATTATTTATCGTATTTATCAGTTTAGCAACGTTTATTTTAGTAGTCCTTTCAGTAAAAGGACAGTTCGGTCATCCTGTTTACTTTCAATCAGAAAAAGACACAAGAGTAGGGGGGCCATTCGAATCAAGCAATAGTAACTCCAGATATGCACTAACAGAGGCAATTGTCGAGAGAGGCACCCTTTTTTTAGATGATTCGCTTGCTAAATTTTCTGCACCGGATATTGTCCATCACAATGGTAAATACTTCTCAATTTTTACCCCGGGTGTATCTTTCGTAGGTGTGCCATTTTATGCGTTAGGAAAAATTTTCGGTATGCCACAGTTATTTTCGTACTCCATGAACGCACTATTTGGTTTAATCAATATGTTTTTAGTTGTTTGGCTGGCAAGAAAGTTTGGTGCAAGCTTCTATGCCTCCCTAATTAGTGGATTTTTATTCCTATTTGCGACCAACAGCCTTGCTTACGCCCTAACTTTTACACAACATCAACTAAGCACTACCTTAATCCTACTGGCATTGATTAACGCAATCGGTAAAAGAACGTTTATCAATAATATGTTGATTGGGCTAATTTTTTCTGCTGGCTTATTAGTTGATATACCAAATGTTCTGATGATGACACCGATCATGATCTACGTTTTTGTAAAACATTTTCAAAGTAACCCAGAGCAAAATAAATCAGCAAACTTTCCATTGAGACTTATTGTTCTCTCTGGCATCATTATAGGTATCGTTCCATTGTTTGCGCTTTTTGGTTGGTATAACTATCAAACAACAAGTTCTTATACTAAAATTGGGCAATTCATCGGAAGAGCAAATTATCCAGCCGATGAATTGGAAGTTCCTACCCCTAAAAATCCCAACAGAATACTATTGCCTTACGATACAAGGAAACAGCTTAACGGCCTATATATTTTGCTTTTGAGCAATGAACGAGGTTGGTTATTTTATAGCCCGGTAATACTTGTTGGAATAATTGGTCTATATATCGCCTATCAAGATCAACAAAAAAGGCGGCTTGCGGTTTTATCAACGTCAGTTGTTCTCATAACCATTATTTCTTACTCAATGTTCGGTGATCCGTGGGGAGGTTGGTCTTTTGGTCCAAGATATTTGATCCCAGCGGCTGCTATTTTGTCTTCTGCGATCGGAGTTGCTGTCGCCAAATATAAAAATAATATTTTGTTTGTATCAATTTTTATACTGCTTGCTGCTTATAGCTTAGCAATTAGTTCTGTAGGTGCTTTAACAACTAGCGCTATTCCGCCAAGAGTTGAAGCAGTCAACTTAGCTAACCCAATTGCTTATACCTATGAATATAATTTTCAGTTTATAAATAACAATTTAACAAGTTCACTAATTTACAATCTTTATCTCTCGCAGATTTCGGTAAAAACATTCTTGTTCGTTTTTTACATCGTTTCAATTTTGGCATTTATAGTAATTTTAGTCTTTGAACTAGCAAATAAGAAAAAGGATGATCAATGATGGGAAGCGGCAAACTTGTCAATTTAGTCAAATATCTTGATAGATACATACTTGTCTTGCTTACCGTTTTGCTTGTGGCAGTTTCGGCCTTGGCATTCTTAACTTTTTTTAACAATGGTTTGGGCCTTGCTTACAACGATGCAAGGTCTCACTTGGATATTGGCAGGCGAGTTGTCGAAGGGCTTAAACCCGGCCTTGCCCAGTTGGGTTCTGTCTGGCTGCCTTTGCCTCACGCCTTGATGGTCCCGACAATTTGGAATGATTTTATGTGGCATTCCGGCTTGTCTGGCGCCCTAATTTCTATGATTTCTTTTGTCGGAACCGGCCTTGTAATCTATCTTTTTCTTAAACTACTTGGTGTCGGACTTCTAGCAAGGTTAGTTGGAGTATTGGTTTTTGTTGCTAACCTTAATATTCTCTATTTGCAATCGACAGCCATGACCGAGCTGCTTTTAATTTTCACCATGACTGCCGGAATTTATGAACTTGTGATGTGGCACAAAGATGAAAAGATTTTAAGTCTGGTAAAAGCTGCTTTTTGGATCATGATGGCAAGTTTGGTCCGCTACGACGGCTGGTTCCTATTGTTTTTTGCTGCCATTTTAATTATTTACCATACCGCAAGAAAAAGGGGTTTTAAGGCTGCCGAAGGTACGTTCATTTTATTTGCCACTCTTGCTGCATTTGGAATTGTCCTCTGGTTTGCCTGGAACCAGCTTATTTTTGGCGACGCCCTTTATTTTGCTTTTGGACCTTATTCTGCCCGTGTTCAACAGGAACAACTGGCCCAGGCCGGGGTCTTGGCAACAAAAGGCGATATCTTCCTTTCTGCCAAAGTCTATCTTTATGCTCTTCTTTACAACACCGGCGCTTTTACTGCCATTTTAGGAGTATTGGGAATGATTGTTTTTTGGCTCAACAAAAAAATAAACTCAAGTGTGCGTATTGCCAGTACGGCCCTTTTGGCGCCTTTTCTTTTTAATATTCTCGCGCTTTTTTTGGGCCATTCCGTCCTTTTTATCCAGGGAATTTCCGGCGAAACCTGGTTTAATGTACGCTATGGTGTGATGATGCTGCCCACCATTGCCATCTTTGTAGGTTATTTGGTGCACAAGCTAGTTCCACTAAGATCCACAATCATTGGCCTCTTTCTTTTTGTAACATTCTTTGCCTTTGCCAATGTCGATGCCGTAACCATTGATGATGCCAGGGTTGGTTCCAGCCAAAAAAATGTTGCCGAGGTTTCCGGTTGGCTTACCAAACATGCAAAAGACGAAAAAGGCTTTGTTCTCATTTCCGCAGCCTCCCATGATGCCATTATTTTTTCATCCGGTCTGCCGATGAAAAGATTTATTCACGAAGGAACAGGTGCCTATTGGCAAAACGCAACTACCAGTCCAGACCGTTGGGCGCGCTGGATTGTTATGCGCACTAATGACCTTGGTGATTCAACCTTTAAACTAACTCAGGCGTCCGGTCAGCTGGAAAAATACGATCTGGTTAACAGTTATCCGTTTGCCGACATTTATCAACTTAAGAGTGAGTACCTAATAAATCTAAATACTGAACCGGTTTTGGGAAAACAAAAATGACAAAAAAGATTATCCTCTTGATAGTAGTGATCATTGGAATTTTTTCCATCGCCGTAAGTTACCGGCAAAAAAAGACCTCAACAGAAACCCCTGAAGTGGAGAAGAGAGTGTGGCAGATAAAATCCATAGACACTATGAAATATTCCCGTGACCCAGCAGGGGAAAAACTAAATGATCCTACTTTTGACCGAGCTATCGAGGGGCAAGTCAAGGCAATTTCTCAAACTGGTGCCACCCATGTTGCTATAGGGACTCCCTACGACGAAAGGTTTATTCCCTTTTTAAACCGGTGGGTTACTGCTGCCAGAAAGTACAATCTAAAAGTTTGGTTCCGTGGCAATTTTTCCGGGTGGGAAGGCTGGTTTGGTTACAAAAAAGATTTAACCCGCGAAGGACATTTAGCCCTGATGCGCCAGTTTATTAATAGAAACGGAGAACTTTTCCAAAACGGCGACCTTTTTACTCCTTGTCCGGAATGCGAAAATGGAGGCGCTGGTGATCCAAGACATAAAGGTGATGTTGAGGGATTTCGCGTCTTTATGATTGAGGAATTTCAAAGTGCGAACACCGAATTTAGAATTATCGGCAAAAATGTCAGAACAGTTAGTTCAATGAACTTTGATGTCGCAAATCTTGTAATGGACGAGCAAACCGCCAATGCCGTTGGCGATATGGTTGTTATCGACCATTATGTCAAAGAGCCTCAAAAGTTGGCAGACGATATAAGGACTTTAAGCCAGAAAACTCAAGCCAGAATTATGCTTGGAGAGTTTGGCGCCCCAATTCCGGATATCCACGGCAAGCAAACAGAAGAGGAGCAGGCTGGGTGGTTAGACGAGTTATTAAATCTAATCCAAAGCCAAGAGGAAGTCATAGGGTTAAACTATTGGGTAGGATTTGGTGGCTCAACTGCTATTTTTAACAACGACTACAGCGCAAAACCCGCAGCCGAAATTGTCAAAAAATATTATACCCTCCCGGCACTCCCAAACCCATAACACATTTATATAGCATTCAAATAAGATTGATCTGTGAGCTTGCTGAAAACTTACCGTTTTCTGTCATTCCGAACTCGTTTCGGAATCTGATAATAGATCCTGAACCATGTTCAGGATGACAAATAGTTGGTTTGTTGCAATAACGTTTCCCTGTAAATTCGAAGCTGATAGATTTTCAGCAAGCTTTACTGTATTAACTTGACAGGCTCATAACAATATGTTATAACATATCCCTTCTGCCTGGATATTTCTTGCCCCAACATAATGAACAAAAGAAAGTTTAAATTGTTTTTACCCGCTTTGGCAGGAATTCTTCTGTTTATTTTTCTTGCGTCAAGTGTGAACATTCCGGTTTTTGCAAATGAAGCGTCCCCTTCGGCTGCGACATCTTTGGGGTCAATTACCGTTTGCAAGGTAGTTGTGGGTGAAGATGGCAATATAGTTGATGGTTCCGCTAGTCCCGGCACTACTTTTTCTATTTCTGGAATCAACCCGTCTCCCAATTCCGGCGGTGCATCGGTAGGTGTAATTGGAACCTCAGTATTTACATCGCCACTTATATTTAATAAAGATATATTCGCATCTTTTTTGGGAAATGATGCCCAGTGCACGACTTATTCTGGTCTTGCCATTGGTGCTTACTACTATGGTGAGGAATCTATAGTCCCCGCAAGCGGTTGGGAAGAGCCCAAATACAACGATCAATTTACCACACCGGTAGTGACACTCTCGGATTTTTTCGCATATGACAATAATCTATTCGATGGCAACACGTTAAATGACGACTTACGAAATCGGAATGCAGATGGCCACATAGTACTCAACGACCAGAGGCCAGACAGAACCCTGATTGTTCTAAATCAATTTGAAGAGGACGGTGCTAATACCGGTGACCCAAGCCCATCACCATCACCAACACCAAGCCCAACACCTGGACCATCAACCCAACCGTCGCCTACATCTGCACCAAGTCCGTCAACAGGCGGATCTGGTAACACCAATAGCAATAGTTCAGGCGGTGGCACAGTTTTGGGTACATCAACAGGACCACAAGTTTTGGCAGCAACCGGGAGTTCTAACTCGTTTGCTTTGGCAATATCGGGATTTGGTATGATTGGGGCAGGAATATGGCAGTTAAAAAGGGTAAAGGGCCTAGGGTCAAGGTAAAAAGTAGGAATCGAAGAGTTCACAGTTCACAGTTGACAGTTCACGGTTTCAGAGCAAAACTTCAGTTTGTTTTTTCCATTTTTTTGATTTTGCTGGGGGTGGTACTGGTTGGTTACGCGGCGAGTAAAAACTTTGATTTTAATATCCAGCGGTCTAACAATCCGACAACTCAACAACCTGTTACAACCAGGACTCAGTTTAGCAAAATAAAATCAATAAGTATTCCTAAGATAGAGCGCGATTTGGCAGTTTCCGACGGCAAGTTTGAAAATGGTAGGTGGGAAGTTGCTGCGGAAGGAGTGTCTTTTTATACACAATCTGCTTTGCCTGAAGCTGGTGGCAATACGGTTTTGTATGGGCACAACAAGGCGCGAATTTTGGGAGGACTTGTAGATATGAGGAAAGGTGACATGATCGAATTGAGACTTGAG
>ERZ1292625.2112-Hain-H41-01um-R1-2112-length-19687-cov-6_pt2 | contig 10894 bp, 12 predicted proteins | sample MGYA00564400_ERZ1292625 | MGnify/ENA primary metagenome ERZ1292625 (study PRJEB36523, sample SAMEA6512639) | groundwater metagenome | collected 2019-01-08 | study: AquaDiva: Metagenomics assemblies of 32 groundwater samples
TAAACTCTTCCAACTTCTCAAAACCCTCTTCAATAAAAGCAAGCCCTGCGATCACAGCTCTAAATTCCTGCCCTATGGCAGTATCATCTTTGCCTTGTTTTATAATGGAAAACGCCCAATTTTTATTTTCTATCTCTACTCCCGGCTTCAATACACCCTGTTGATATGTGGTGGCAAGCAATACTTTCTTAACCGCGTCAAACATGCTTTTGTTGCTGGTAAAGGCGATGATTGATGCTTTCTCTTTGTCGTTTAAAAAATCCATAAAATTATTATTGTGTTGTTACTGATAATTGTTCTGATTGAGGTTGAGGTTGTACCATTTGTTGTATCTCTTCGGGTTTCATTAAAGAAAACTTAAATGGGGATAAACCGGAAGACTCAAGCATGTCATTGAAAGCATTTGATGCACCCGGTATCTGCATTACCTGAACAAAACCTTGAGGATTGGCGAATACTTGCCTAAAAATATTACTCATTTTATCGGCCATTGCGGGAAGGTTCTTTTGTTTATTCGCAATGTTTATCTCAACATCTATAGGTAATCCTTTCAATTCATCCTTAAGCAATTTAAAGAATTTTTTATTTCCGCCTTTCATAAATGAATCTTTAACCATTTGCTTATGCTGTTCCACGATTTGCGGATTAATATCTTCTCCATTCAACACCATTTCTTTAATCATGTTGCTTGATTCATAGTTCATTACGGCATCAACGCAATACTGTAATTCTTCCAATGATAGTTCTTCCATAAATTCTTGTTCATTGTTCATTTCTTTGACCAAGTCTTGCAGTATCCAGTCACGATAACCTTCTCCCAAATGAGTGGCGATTTTACCCTTACGCTTTTCGTGTAATCCTTCACCTTGAGCTATAACGGCATTCTGAAGCGCAAAAGGCGTTCCTGATGTCGGAGATTGTCCAAGTTGCGCGTCATACGCCGAGCCAATACCTTTAGCATGTTCTTCCCAGCGATTTGAAGCATTTTGAAAAGCAATAAGATTAACCGGTTGGGTATTGAGTTGGCGGGTGTTGCCTCCTTCCTTTTCCACAAGGAACTCGTTATTGTCCATATCAGATATTTTATTTCTCGCCGCCATGCCTGAATCTTGCGTGATATGGATAATTTTTGATGCCGCATCAAGCAATTCTTGAATGCGAATCTCGTCATAATTTGCCCAAATTTGAGGATGAAATAACTCCTCTATGCCTCCCATACCGCATGCGCGGCCAAATATCTTATCTCTCACTAATGCTTTATATTTATTCACATCACCCCTGCCTTGATAGAGTGCAATTCCTTTATTATCCCCTTTTCCATCTTTATAAAATGTGATGATATGAAGCTGTTGAGTATATGTATTTTCATCCTCTTCGGTGATTTTTTCATCATCTTTTTTTAACCATGCGCGGGGGAACATACCATCAAGCTCATACACTTCAATAAATTTGCCGGGAGTTTTTGAAGATACTCCATTGGGGTTTGTTTTTTCAGCGCGAGCTAAAGTTGTTACTTCATCTATGTTATTCCACTTGTTCACAAATTCATTTAATTGCGCGGGAGAGTATTGATGTTTAATACAAATGGGTCCGGAAAGAATATCAGTCTGATCGCAAAACGCCAATGATTGAAGTTGCACAATCTCCGGTGCGATTTTATTAACATGCTTTGAAAGAGCTAGTCCATAATCTTCATAACTTTCTACAAGATCGTCAATATAGGTGTCTAAATTATGCTTTCTCGCCCACTGGGGGTGATATTTCTTTACTAAAAATGACTTATAATAATTAACAGCATCATTAACGAATGGAACAATGTCTTTGACATCAAAATCCATAGCCACTAAAGCAAGATTTCGTATGCGTCTTATTATGTTTCTGAAAGGCCGCGAATAGTCGTTACTGCCTTTTGTATATTTGCTATCACGAAACAATGTGGACATGCGAATATGCTCATACATGTGGAAATCGTAACCCTCTGACACAGAAATTCCTTGAGTTTTGTATGAAGTTTCTTCAGCGAGGATATAATCAAAAACGTTTTTCATGAACTATTTTAATCTCATCATTAAATTTCTACCAAATACCAATGCGGACATATTGTTCGTTAAAATTCTTCGGGTCATGAACACGTTTTTTGAAAAAGCGGCCGTTTTGCCGTTATATTCAAGAGTGAACACGGCTTTTGAGCTTATTTTTTCAGGTTTTAAGCTTAAAAGTGCTTCATGAGCGGTAGTACCGTATGCTTTATATGTCCGATCACCTAAGGAGAGAGTTACGGAATACATATCCATACCAACTTCTTTGGGTCGTCCTCTTTTTCTTTTTTCCATATATTTTTTATATTATACCACAAATAAAATTATAAAGCATTGTTTTTTACCCTATCCCTATTTGTCTTCCGATAAAGATAATCAAGCTCATCCGCATTGGGAGGCTGAGAGAACCCGACCATACTCGCCGTTGCATCCAAAACATCATCGTGTACTCCTTTGGGAAACCGCAACATCTGCTCTTCCAAATCAACACACGCGCCTTCTAAGTGGTAAATCGCTTTATTTAAATAACGGGGAAGTAAAGCGCGTATCCTCAATTCCTTTGATGTATCTTGAGTTTTTAAAGTAATGATGGGCAAGAATTTATTACGTTTCCGACATTCCTCTTCAATAAATGGCTTAATCACAATGGTATATTGTGAATGTTTATCTAAAATACCTATTTGTAAATAATTATTCTCCGCATGAAGAACAAACAAGTAATCAATCAGGTCTTTAGGACTTAATTTACGCCCCCACGCTCGCAAGTTCCAAATGTTTCTGCTGTCTACCCTGTTATCGCAAAAACCTATTTCATCGGCAGTTTCTTTATCCGAAAATGCAAGGTCTATGGTTAAATATCTGCTTAATCGCTTGTCTTTCAAATCTGCCTCACTTCTATATTGCAAAAAATCTTTGCGAAACTCTTGCGATTCAGAGTCAAGCGGAACGCCTTGGTAGAGCGCAGAAAAATCATAACTCCCTATATCCTTTTTAATATCTTCAAGTTTATCCAGAGAAAAATGATTAGCCCACAATGCTTCGCCCTGCTTTCTATATTCCTCATCTTTTTCAGCAATAGCCGGCAAATGTATTACTTCCCACTGACTGGCATTCTCTGAACGAAGAATACGTCCGATAAGGTCATCGTCGTGCCAGCGAGTAGCAAGTACCACAATCGCTCCATCGGGAGAAAGGCGTGTCCTTGCCGTAGACGTGTACCAATCCCATGTAGACTCTCGGATCACGGTACTTTCCGCATCTTGGCGATCCTTACAGTAATCATCTATGACTAAAATATCCGCACCACGACCGGAAAGAGTCCCGCCTATGCCCACAGCGGCGTAGGCCCCTCTGCCATTCGTATTCCATCGCCCTTTTGCTTGCGAGTCCTCGGCGAGAGTAACACTAGGGAATAAATGTTTATATTCACTGGAAGCAATGATGTTACGCGCTTGCCTGCCGAACCCGGTAGCCAATTCCCCGGAGTATGACGCTTCAATAATATTTCTGTCTTTATTTTTCCCAATAGCCCATGCGGGAAACTGGACAGATACAAGTTCTGATTTTCCGTGACGCGGTGGAATAGTAATAATCAAACGCTTAATTTCTCCTCTCTCAACAGCTTCCAGTTTTTCCGCAATAATACGATGATGCCAATTTACTTTATATTCGGGGAAATTGAACAGAACAAAATCCAACAGTCTTCTGCGGGCAAGTTCTCTGCGTGCCAGTTCAGCTAGTGCTTCTTGCTTTGATATATTCTTCAAGCTGTTCATTTGAAAGAGATGCTAGTGAATCAAATTTTTCTCCCTTATTACTATGGTCAATTTCTTGACGATCTTTATAATTTTCCCTAAAAGCATTTTTGAGATAGAAGATCGCACCAGTTGCTCCTGTTTCGCTTAATCTATTAACCCAATCTTCCTCAATCGCAGTATCAGCAAATCTTATAGCGTCAGTATACTTTTTCCTATATTCAGAATAAACAGTACGACTTATATCCAAATGAAATAATAATCCTGCTTTACTATACATTCTTCTTTTCTCATCCGTATCTTTAAAATAACTAAGTATTTTTTCCCTTAATTCTTTTTCGGATCCATATTTAGGCGGTTGCCCTCCACCTTCTCCTTGTTTGCTCGGAGTTCCATCTTTTTTAAGTTTAGCCATATCAAATATTATACCACACTATACGTCATAAAGAAAAAATTGCACCACTTGAGGTTTTTTCACAAGAAAAACACCCAAAATTTGAAATAAAACACCCAAAATTGCCTGTGACACCACCTCAACCATCAAAAAAGGTGGTATCACTGGCAAAAGAGTGTTCATGTTAAGCCATATAATTCACCTGTTACACCACCTCTCTCTTTCTTTAAAATATGTATGTATATAGAGAGTACACACCCCCACCACACACACCACCACTGCTGCTACATGGTGATGATTGTTGGAGCGAAAAAGGTGTAGGTGGTGTAACCGACAAAAATACGTTGATAAATAAGGGTTTTAAAAAACGACTGTTGCACCACCTCTAGTTATCCACACTCAAAATTGCCTAAAATAGACCAAAATGATACATTTATAGACATGAATATGGACAAATCATCATCATATTTTAATAATTTTATTAACTCTGAAGGAGTGACGATGGGAGCAATCCCCGAGTTTATGATGAACTTGTCCAGTCGTCACTCCTTTTGAGTTTGGAAAATTGTATGAAAACAAGCACACTACAACAAACGGCACTTGAATATATTCTCCGTGGCTGGTCGGTTATCCCCGTAGGGAAAAACAAAAAACCGCTTATTGAGTGGTCGCAATTTCAAAATCGTAAAGCGACAGAAAAAGAAATAACAACGTGGTGGAAGAAATACCCCAGTGCGAATATAGGGATCGTAACGGGGAAGATCTCAAACCTTTCCGTAATTGACATAGATACTCAACACGGCGGGGTTACTCCAAAAGGCTTGCCACAAACACTTACCGCGAAAACACAATCGGGTGGATGGCATTATTATTTCCAATATTCCGAAGGATTGCGAAATTCAGCGGGAGCGATAGCACAAGGCGTTGATGTCCGTTCCGAGGGAGGGTTTGTCATTGCTCCCCCCTCCATAGGTGAAAAAGGCTCATACGAATGGATATTGGAAGAAGAGATCGGTTCTTTCCCGAAAGAACTTTTAAAAAATGTTAAAAAAACAAAAAAGCTAAAAGATATTATTGAATCACCGGAAGGACACCGCAACGAAGACCTCGCGGCGGTTGTGGGACATCTTTTGGTATCAACCCCGGAGTCTAAATGGAAAAGTGACGCATGGATAGCGGTACAAGCGATCAATAAAACATACAAGCCTCCATTGCCCGAAAAAGATCTGCGCACCACATTCAATTCAATAGCGAAACGGGAACAGGAACGAAGGGAAAAAGGTGAGGCGATTATATCGCCATTTCAAATATCTGATACAGACAAGATAAACATATCTCTTCGTAGGAATGGCAATAATGTCCCCTATAAAGATATGGCAAACGCCCTCTATGTTCTGCGACAGCATCCGAAATATAAAGATACATTTGCCTATAACGAATTCAAGCGTGATGTGGAATTTAATAAAAAACCTCTTACGGAACAGGATATTCGCGCAATAACGTTTGAAATACAAAAAAATATACTCCCTACGATCTCAAAAGAAGCGGTCTATGACGCGATTTTGCACAGCGCGCACGAGAATACATACGATGAAGCAAAAGATTGGCTGAAATCGCTTACATGGGATAAAATACCACGGCTTGAAACATGGGTAACGACCGCGCTTGGCGTTCCCGATGATACGGAAGGGTACATAAAAGGCGTAGGGACACAATGGTTCATGGGTATGGTACGGAGATTGACCTACCCGGGGTGCATATTTGATCATGTGCTGGTACTGGTTGGTCCGCAAGGGGTCGGAAAAACGAGTGTTTTTCGCATTTTGGGAGGCGAATGGTATAAATCATATACGGGCGCGGTGGAAAATAAGGATTTCTATATTGCGCTTCGCGGCGCAGCCATTATGGACTTGGATGAGGGGGTGGCTTTATATAAAAGCGAGTCCATTAAAATAAAATCCATTATTACGGAAACGCATGACGAGTACCGCGCACCGTATGATAAGACCACGCAAAAGTTCCCTCGCAGGTTCGCCTTTTCCATGTCTACGAACGACACCGAACCATTCAGAGACATGACGGGAAACCGTCGGTATTGGGTGGTGGATGTAAACACTATGGTAGACTTCAAGTGGCTGGAAGACAATCGCGAGCAACTTTTTGCGGAAACGTATTATCATTTGGTAAACAAAACAGACCTTCCGCAAGTGCCTATGGGAACCGCAAGGGAAAAACAAGAGGCTCATGTATCCGATGATCCTTGGGAGGAAACCATTAGGGATTTTTTACAAAAACATCCTATAACAACCGTGGGGGAGATATATCTCGCGGTGATAAGCAAAAGAGAAAATGCCGACTTAGCAAGTCTAGGCAGACGCGAAACAATGCGTATAGCGGATATTCTAAAAAAGAACGGTTTTGAGAAATTCAATAAGACAGTGAAAGGAGTGCGGAAGAACCGGTGGAAGAGGAAAGGAGTTACTGAAGAAGAAATAGATACATATTTTGAAATCAATGAAGATGAATATGAATCATTTTGATCCCACATTCAAAGACCGTCCATTGTCATGGAGCCAGATCAGCAGTTTTCGCTACGACCCGGAACAATGGGCGCGCAAATACCTTGATGGCATAAACGATCCGCCGAATCCGGCGATGCTGTTCGGTAAATATGTTGGTGAAGAATTGGCAAGAAACCCAAAATTCCTACCCTCTGTGCCTCGGTATGGTATTTTTGAACACAAAATGGAAGAAAGTATAGGAAATATTCCCCTTATTGGATACGCAGACACTTATGAGCCAAACAAAGCTTTTAGAGAATGGAAAACACATGGAAAAAACGGATGGACGCAAGCTCGTGTAGACGCTCACAAACAAATAGATATGTATTGCTTACTTCTTTATCTTACGGAAAAGATAAAGCCTTCCGATATTACTATCCACCTTGACGCTATTCCTGTCCGCACTAAGAATGATTTCAGCATGGAAATAAACCAAGACTTACAAATCCAAACCTTTGAAACCAAAAGAAACATGAAGGATCTGCTTAAATTCGGGGATTACATCTTATCCACAGTAAAAGAAATGGAGGCATTTGCAAAAAATAGAGGGAAATAACCATGAAAGATCGCAATCTTATTCACTCCGACAATTGGACAACTCCTAAGGCATTTTACGATACATTAGATGCTGAGTTTCACTTCGATCACGATCCATGTCCATTAAATGGCAGGGGGGGGCTTGATGGTGAATGGGGAAAACGAAACTACATCAATCCGCCGTACTCACGCAAACTTAAAGAAGCGTTTGTCAAAAAAGCCATAGAACAAGCAAAGAATGGGAAGTTGTGTGTGTTGCTCTTGCCTGTTTCTACAAGCACCGTGCTTTTCCATGATTACATCAAACCGAATGCGAAAGAGATACGCTTCATACGCGGACGCATTTCATTCTGTGGCACGAACACAAAGGGCGAGTACGTTACGACAAAGAAGCCGATGCACGACAGTATGATTATTGTGTTGGGGGATAGGTAAAAGTTTTCCACAGAACGCCTTGCAAATAAGAAATAGTATGCTAGTATAAATATACCCTTTGCACACAAACGCCTGTAATTTTCTGCAAAAGGGATTATGGGCGTTTGTGTTGGCCGACAAAGATAATTAAACGATAATTAGTACAGACAATATATGGAAAAGAAATTACAACTCGCGCCATTGAAAGCGCAAGTATCAAGAGTCGGAGAATTGGCGCAGGCGATCGTGATCAAGACCGCAGACGATATGAACATCGCCGTGGATATTCTTGGCAAGGTAAAAGATATTGGACGAAAGATCACCGCGCAGAAAGAAACCATTACCAAACCTTTGAGCGAGGCGTTGAAAAACGCCCGAGTGCTTTTCGCGCCCCTTGAAGCGCAATGGGAGGAGGCCGAGAAGACCATCAAATACAAAATGGTCAAATACCAAACGCTGTCTGAAGCAAAGGCCGAGAAGAAGATAGAACAAATTGAAACGAAAATTGAAGAAGGCAAGATATCGTTTGAAAAAGGCGTGGCGAAAATGGAGAATCTTGAGCCGGGATCAAAGGTAGAAACTGATTCGTTTTCTTTGAAGTTTCGCGAGGATCGTAAAATGGAAATCATAGATGCTTCACTTGTACCGGACGAGTATTGGGTGATAAATGAGATTGCTCTCCGTAAAGACGTTCTTGCCGGCAAAGAAGTCCCCGGCGCAAAAATCGTTATTGTAAAAACACCCGTATCGGGAAAATTATAAATTAAGAGTTAATTAAACAGATAATATTATGAAAAAATCAACAGAAGTAGCAAATGTATTAAGTGAAGAATCATCAGAAACGCTAAAACAATTATATCCAGTGGAACAATCGTTCTCCCGTATCTTGCTTCCTCGTATTACCTTTTTATCGCAAGACAAAGTGGAAGGAAAAGGGAAGGCGATGAAGGTCATCGCAGAAGCGGGAACTTTCATATCGGAGAAGCCCAATGAGGCCGGTGAATGGGAGAAGAAAGAACTTGGCAAAGAAATTGACGTACAAATCTTCTACCATCGCAGACAGTTGCGTTACTGGGACGCCGCGAATGAATCGTTTATCAACAGTCCGATATACGACGATGAGAATGACATCGTTCCGCTTTTTCAGGACAAGAAACAGATAGACAAGGGGACGCAGAGGGAGCTTCAGGCGAAATATCCGCCTAAAGAAGGCCGTAAAATGTCCTCACTTGAAGATGAACGTATCCTTTATGTTATGTACGAGGGTGATATGTACCAGATGAATGTAAAAGGAGGAAGTAAGTGGGCTTTTTTGACCTACGCGAGAAGCATAAATCCTTCAGCGGTTCTTACCACGATCACCAGCGAAGATAAAAAAAATGGCTCCATATCATGGAACCAAATGGTCTTCACACAAAACCGTGACATCACTGAAGATGAAGCAAAGGATATCATCGCAAAGGTTACCGATATTCGCACTGCGATCAATTCGGAAAAAGCATTTTATCAAAATGTCTTGACCGGTGAGCAAAAGAAAACTGACGAAGAACTGGAGAAGTTTTAGTCGGATCCATACTCTGTGCTTCATTATTGGAGCATGGGTATATGGAATTGTATGACCATCAAAAAAAGATCGTAGCGGACGACCCCGAAAAGACCGGACTATTTTTAGGTACCGGATCGGGCAAGACATTGATCGCTTTGCTTCTCGCGCGAGGAAAAACGCTTGTTATATGTCCCAAAACGCAAAAGGAAGACAGGAATTGGGAACGAGAAAATGAAAAGAATAACCTTAATATAGACCTTACGACCATCTCAAAGGAAACATTTCGCAGAGATGCCGATACATTGCCCGCTTATGATACTATCATCATTGACGAAGCGCATAAAATGCTCGGAATAACGCCGAATACAAGATGGCGTAATAAACAGGAAATACCCAAAACTTCCCAATTATTTGAGGCGCTTGAAAGATATATTCAAAAAACAAAACCGAAACGCATGTATCTGTGTACTGCGACTATCATGAAAAGCCCTTTCACGGTATGGGGAGCAATGAAAATTCTCGGAAAGACATCGGGGACTATGCAGGGGTTTTATTCGTTCCGTAATAGGTTTTACGTGAAACTTCCGATGCCGGGCCGGGAAGTATGGGTTCCCAAGCAAGACAAAGGAACAAAAGAATTTCTTGTATCTTTAGTGAAAGAAATGGGATATGTCGGACGTTTGGAGGATTTTTTTGACGTACCGGAACAAACATTCAAAGATGTATATATAGAACTTACTCCCAAACAAAAACAGCGTATCAAAGATTTGACGTTTGAATATCCCGATCCTATCGTCCGCACAGGCAAGAGGCATCAAATAGAAAATGGAAATCTATTGGGAGATGAATTTTCTCAATCGGAAATATTTGATAATGGCAAGATTGAAAAATTGCTTGATTACGCTTCCGAATTCCCTCGCATAATAGTGTTTGCGAAATACACGCTTCAGATTGAACAGATAGAAAAAGCAATGCGAAAAGCGGGATATAAAATATTTACGCTTACGGGGAAAACAAAAGAGAGGGGACAAATTTTTTCAGAAGCGAAAAATAGTGAAGCATATGTATTCATCGTTCAAGCGCAGATTTCGGAAGGATGGGAATTGCCTGATTGCCCAGTGCTGATTTTTGCTTCAAGGACATACAGTTTTGTTGATTATGATCAGGCACTTGGAAGAATACAGAGAAGCAATAATATTAAAAAAAATCTTTATATAAATCTCATTGTAAAAGGAGGAACGGACGAAGCGGTGCATAAAGCATTGCTTAATAAACAGGATTTCAACGAACATCTTTATGCCAAAGGAAGCTAAATTTTCAATCCTATTCCGCCACTGGATAAAGGCACATCCTCAAAAAAGTTGTTCTTTTGAGATAAAACAAACAGATTCCGATTCAATACCATTCAGCAAGATCACGCAAGCGCAAATTGATTATGGGAAAGCGATCAAAAGTAAAAAAGGAGTTCTTTTACGGACCCAAGCGGTTGCTGAAGGAATGCCGGATTATATATATCTTCGCAACATACCGGCAAATATTGTCATTAAATATCCTCGGTTTTTTTGCATAATAGATATTGATATATTTGATGCGGAAAAAAAGCGGTCAAAAAGAAGATCCCTGACCTCAAAACGGGCAACAGAAATAGC
>ERZ1292625.4242-Hain-H41-01um-R1-4242-length-10894-cov-5_pt1 | contig 10894 bp, 16 predicted proteins | sample MGYA00564400_ERZ1292625 | MGnify/ENA primary metagenome ERZ1292625 (study PRJEB36523, sample SAMEA6512639) | groundwater metagenome | collected 2019-01-08 | study: AquaDiva: Metagenomics assemblies of 32 groundwater samples
GGCTTCAAGTTCGTGCCGGACGTTACCATCGTGTCGCTGGATCATCCGCGCGTATAATCCCCCAATTTCCCGCGCACACAATTCCCACCTCCCGCGCCGGCAGGCCGCGCCGAGACCAGCTACCTTTGCCTGCCATCCTCCCTCCTACCAAGGAACCTCCCTACCATGTCCACGCAAACCTTTGATCCGCAAGCATTTCTCGAGATGCCCATCGACACGCCGTTCGAGAAGCGGCCGCCCCTCCCCGTCCGCGACTACAACGCCCAGATCCTCGAGGTCAACCCGGCCGTCTGGGAGTCCAAGGACAAGACCAGGTCCGGCATGAAGTACGATGTGTTGCTGGAGCTCTCCGTCCCGCAGGACGTGCAAGACGGCCTCGGCTTGGCCATGCCGGTCTTCAAGCTGAAGGACAGCATCATGCTGGACCTGACGGACCAGGGCGGCCTGGACTCGGCGCCGGGCCGCAACCGCGTGCTGCGCAACTACCGCGAGGCCCTCGACATGAACAAGGCCGGCCAGACGTTCCGCGCCAAGGACATGATCGGCCGGCTCATCGGCGTGCGGCTGAAGCACGAGGACTGGCAGGGCACCCCGCAGGAGCGGGTGGACGCCGTCGTGAAGGCGGGGTGACCAGATGGCCACCAAGACCGACGACGCTCGGATCACCGAGCACACCGACTCGCCGGGCGATCGGGCGGCCGCCTTCGCGGCCAACCTCGCGGCCGTCCTGGATGCGGCCCGCGACTCCGGCGTATCCGAGGACGTGACGAAGCAGGCGATCGAATCGCTGAGCCTCGTGGTCCGCACCGCGCCCTGATCAACCAGCCCGCTGCGGCGGGCTCTCTTTGGAGCCAAATGTGAAATATCGCTATGTCTCGGTGACCGACGACTACGACTTCGAAGGCACCAACGACCTCGAGACGGCCAAGTACCTGGCCGACAGCCGCAACGTCATGGACTGCCTGCTCGGCAAGACGCTCGAGGGCGACGACATCCCGGAGAGCGAAGCCCCGCCGGAGGACGAGGACGAGGACGAAGACGACGCCGAAGAGTCCACCCAATGACCGCCCTGCTCGTCCCAATCAACTCGATCATCGTCAAGTCGAACCGCCAGCGCCGGGAGTTCGACCTCGGCCCCCTGGAGGAACTCAAGGAAAGTATGCAGCGCCGGGCTGGCCTGCAGAACGCTCCTGTCGTCAGGTTCGAGTCCGGCGAGACCGTCTTGGTTTCGGGCGAGCGGCGGCTGCGGGCTGCTCGCGACCTGCACGACCTGGGGCTGGAGTTCCGCTACGGCGGAGCGCCGGTTCCAGTCGGCCTCATGCCCGTCGTCCCCATTGGCGAGCTGAGCGAACTCGAGGCCGAGGAGGCCGAGCTCGACGAGAACCTCCGCCGGACCGACCTGACCTGGCAGGAAAAAGCGATGGCCTCCGCCCGCCTGATGCGGCTTCGTGAGAAGCAGGCGGATGCCGCGGGCAAGCCCGGCCCGACGGTCGCCGACATCACCAGGGAGGTTCGCCCAGACGCTTCCACCTTCGTCGGCGAGGCACACACCGCCACCCGGAACGAGATCCTGGTGGCCCGCCACCTCGCCGACCCGGAGGTGGCCAAGGCCAAGACCATCGGCGATGCGGTGAAGATCCTGAAGAAGCGGGAGGAAGTCACCCTGAATCAGATGCTGGCAGCGACGGTCGGCGCCTCGTTTGGGGCGCATTCCCATCAGCTGTTGAACGCGGACTGCCTGGAATGGTTGGCGACCACCGCTCCCGGCCAGTTCGACATCATCCTCTCCGACCCGCCCTATGGGATGGGTGCGGATGAGTTCGGGGACTCCGGCCAAGGCCCGTCGGCCGGCGCCCACTTCTACAAGGATGACTACGAAACCTGGAAGCAGCTGATGGGGCTGCTCCCCGCCTTGCTGTTCCGCGCAGCGAAGGCGGAGGCCCACGCCTACCTCTTCTGCGACCTGGATCGCTTCGCTGACCTGCGCCAGGTAATGACGTTCGCCGGCTGGAAGGTGCACCGCACGCCGCTCGTCTGGCACAACCCCGACGGCTTCCGGGCGCCTTGGCCAGAGCAGGGACCGCAACGCCAGTACGAGCTGGTCCTGTACGCTGTCAAGGGTGATCGCAAGACAACCAAGCTCGCGTCGGATGTCCTCAGCTACCGGAGGGATGCGAGCCTAGGGCATCCGGCGCAGAAGCCAGTCGCCTTGCTTCGGGACCTGCTATCCCGAAGCGCCCGGCCAGGCGACCGTGTGCTGGATGCCTTCGCCGGCAGCGGCTCAACCGTCGCGGCCTGCCACGAGATGAAGCTGCCCTGCACGGGTCTGGAGCTGGATGCTGGAGCGTATGGCATTGCAGTGAAGCGACTGCAGGGGCTGGCGGCGTTCGAAACGGAACTTCCACTCTGAGGACCTACGATGAACTTCTCCGACGCAATCTTCCTCGACACCGAGACCACGACCGCCGGCCGGCGGAAGGATACGACACCGCTCGAGGTGATCGAGCTGGCTTGGGCCGGCATTCAGTCCTTCGAGGCACCCCAGCCGTTCGGCGGGCAGCAACGCTTCCTCCCCAAGTTCCCGCCGCAGTTCGGCGCAATCGCTGTCCACCACATCTTCATGTCGGAGCTGAAGGAATGTCAACCATCCTCCGAAGCGCCCAGCCATGTCCCACCCGCCAGCTATTGGATCGGCCACAACATCGACTTTGATTGGAAGGCCCTCGGCTCGCCGCCGGTCAAGCGGATCTGCACGCTGGCCCTGGCACGGGCGCTGTGGCCGGGGCTGGATAGCCACACGCTGTCGGCGTGCGTCTACTACGCCTTCGGGACGACCGCCGAGACCCGCGAGAGGTTGCGCAACGCCCACTCGGCTTCCCACGACGTCGACTTCGTGATCGACATCCTCGAGGTGCTGTTTCAGCACCCGAAGCTGGCGAAATGCCAGACGGCCGAGGACCTGTGGTACATCAGCGAGTGGGCTCGCGTCCCGACCGTCTGGGCGTTTGGGAAGTTCGAGGGTCTGCCAATATCGGCAGCGGATCGCGGCTACGCCCAGTGGTGTCGGCGGCAACCCGACATGGATCCTTATGTGATCAAGGCCCTGGAACGGGAGGGGCTGCTGTGACGGGGTCGCCTCATGACTGAGGCCCACGCCCATCACGGCGACGGTCCCCCAACCGCTCGGGTCATGCTCATCGGCGAGGCCTGGGGAAGCGAAGAGGAACGCACCCTCGTCCCCTTCTCCGGCGCCAGCGGCCAGGAGTTCAACCGCATGCTCCACGACGCTGGGATTATGCGGTCGGAGTGCTACGCGACGAACCTGGTGAACGCCCGCCCGCCCTACAACGACATCTCCAAGTGGGTCACGAAGAAGCGGAAGGACATCGCCCCGGACATGGTGAAGCTGCGTGACGCCTTCGTCAAGCCAATCGTCCGCGAAGGGTTTGAAAAGCTGCTCCGCGAGATCCTGCTGGTCCAACCGAACATCCTGGTAGCGGCCGGCGGGACGGCTCTGTGGGCCCTGACCGGTGCCTGGGGCGTGATGAAGTGGCGGGGGTCGCAGCTCCACCTTGAGGTACCGCCAGACCTGTGGCCAAGGGATCTCGTCGGTCCGAGTTTCATCCCTCCGCGTCCGATGCTCATTCCGACCCTGCATCCAGCTGCTGTCCTCCGGGACACGGCCCTCCGGTCGATTACGGTCAACGACCTCAAGCGAGTTGCGCGGTGGCGCAACAAGAAGGAGTATGAGAATGTTCCAAATTGGCACTTCGAGGTTAGACCTACCTATGCATCTGCAGTGGATAGGCTCGAAAAGCTGCTCCTACTGCTGGACGCTTCGGAGGGCTTGTGGCTCGACTTTGACCTTGAAACTCGGGCCGGTCATATTGCATGTGCAGGGATCTCTTGGTCTTGTGAAGAGGCTGTCTCGATTCCTTTCATGTGCGTCGAGAGTCGGGAAGGCTATTGGCTTCCGGAACAAGAGGCGCAGCTCGTCTGGCTCCTCTACCGCCTGCTGACCCACCCCAACGCGAAGATCCGCGGCCAGAACCTCCTCTACGATTGCCAGTACACGTACCGCCACTGGCACTTCGTTCCGCGGGTCATTCAAGACACGATGATCGCTCATCACTCGGCGTTCTGCGGGCTGCCCAAATCGTTGGCGTATCAGTCGTCGATGTACAGTGATCACTATTTATTTTGGAAAGACGACGGGAAGACATGGGAGAAAGACGTTGGGGAAGACCAGCTCTGGCGCTACAACTGCGTCGACTGCGTGCGGACCCGCGAGGTCGGCGAGGGGGCGACTGCAACCATCAAGTCCCTGGGTCTGGAAGCCGTTGACGCCTTCCAGCAGCGCATGTTCTGGCCGGTCCTCCAGTGCATGCAGCGGGGCGTCGCGGTGTCGGAGCGCAAGCGCAAGGAACTCGCCATCGAGCTGATGGAGGAGATGTCCCTCCGCGAGGCCTTCTTTGCTGAGATCCTCGGCCACCCGCTCAACCCGGCCAGCCCGCTCCAGATGACCAAGCTCTTCTATGAAGACTTCGGCCAGCGACCGATCTTCACCCGGGCGATGAAGGGAAAGGCCGGCCACCTCACCCTCGGGAAGGAAGCTCTCCAAACCCTCTGGCTGCGGGAGCCAATCCTCCGCGGCCTCATCGACGCTATCCGCGAGTATCGGAGCCTGGGCGTCTTCCTGAAGACCTTCGTGCTGGCCAAGCTCGACATTGATGGAAGGATGCGGACGGCTTACAACATCTGCGGGACCAAGTCCTTTCGGTTCAACTCCCGCAAGAATGCATTTGACTCCGGCACCAACCTGCAGAACATTCCGCCGGGTGACGAGGCAACCGAGGTCGAAGGCGAGGAGGCAGACCCCGACGAGGAGGTGGATAGCCTTGCCGGCCTCCGCCTGCCCAACATTCGCAAGATCTTTGTGCCCGACCCAGGCTACGTCTTGTTCGACAAGGACCTGTCGAAGGCCGACCTCCGGATCGTCACCTGGGAGTCTGACGAAGGCGAGATGAAGGCCATGCTGAAGGCCGGAAAGGATCCCTATGTGGAGATTGCACGGGAGTTCTACCGCGACCCAACGATCAAGAAGACTCGCGAGGACGGCACCAAAGATCCACGCTATCGGACTTTCAAGTCCTTTGCTCACGGAACTCATTACCTGGGAACCCCACACGGTCTCGCATCTCGCCTGGGCCTCACAGTGGCGCAAGCTGAACGAACTCAACGCTGGTACCTCGACCGCTTCCCCCGGATCCGAGCTTGGCAGCAGGAGTTCTGCAAAGCCCTCACCTCCCGCCGCTACGTCCAGAACATCTTTGGTTATCGCCGCTATTTCTTCGGTCGGATCGACGATGCGGCGATGCGTGAGGCGATTGCTTGGCTGCCCCAATCCACAGTAGCCCTTTACATCAACAGGATCTGGATGAACATCTATGAGCGTCACAAGTATATCTGGGTGCTGCTCCAGGTGCATGATAGCTTGGTGGGGCAGTTTCCGGCCCACATGGAAGGGCAGGCGATGAAGGACCTCGAGTCGGCCTCCCAGATCGTACTGCCGTATGACGATCCCCTGGTGATTCCGACGGGAACCAAAGTGTCGCGCGTTTCTTGGGGAGACTGTGAATGAGCAAGCTCAAGGGAATCTATTTCTTGCTGTTTGCCATCTGCTACATCAGCTGGCGAATGATTCGTGGACGAACTTGGAATAGGATCCTGGTGGACTTGGAGGAGAAGGACGGGACGCGCTGCCACATCTGGTATGCCAGGACTGCAACGGGGTACTCCATCGACACGCATAGATTTGGGGAGCCTCGTGAATGAAGACGCTGGTTTGTGGAAGCCGAGCTGCCGTAGACCCCAAGCCACTGTACGAGTTCCTCGACAAGCTTCAGCCCCGCCCGACACTTATCATAAGCGGGACGGCTCGAGGTGCGGACATCTTCGGTGAGATCTGGGCCCGCAACAATAAGATCCCATGCAAGCGGTTTCCAGCCGATTGGCGAAAGTACGGCAAGTCGGCGGGTTTCCGTAGAAACCTCGAGATGCTGGACGAGGCCGAACGGGTTGTTGCCTACTGGGACGGACGGAGCTCAGGGACACGCCACACCATCTCTGAAGGCTCGAAGCGCGGGCTTCAGGTTGAAATAGTGGACGTTGCCGGATGACCCGTCAACTGGCTGACTGGCTCCCAGCCTATCTCAACTACACGACTGGAACCGAAGCCCCTCAGATAATGCATTTCTGGTCGGGCGTGTCTGCCATTGCCGCCTGCCTCCGTCGCAAGGTCTGGGTGGACATGAAACGGTTCAAGTGGTATCCAAATTTCTACGTCATCCTGGTCGCTCCCCCCGGCATCATCTCGAAGACAACGACCATGGACCTGTCGATGGACCTGGTGCGCAAGGTCCCCGGCATCAAGTTCGGCCCCGATGTGGTGACCTGGCAGGCCCTCGTCACCAAGTTCGCAGAGTCCCGCGAGGAATTCCTGATGGAAGACACCGGCGAGTGGGTGCCGATGTCGCCGGTGACGCTGGCGTCAGGTGAGCTTGGCAACCTGATCAACCCCCAGGACCGGGAGATGGTGAACCTGTTCATCGCTCTCTGGGACGGCCGGGCGGCCTTCGAGAAGATCACCAAGGGGTCGGGAGTCGACGTCGTCTCTGCCCCCTGGATCAACATGATCGGCTGCACCACCCCTCATTGGATCGCCGACAACATGCCTCAGGCGACCATCGGTGGCGGCTTCACGTCCCGCTGCATCTTCGTCTATGGGGAGAAGAAGGAGAACTTCGTTGCCCTCCCAGACGAGCATCTGAGGCCCGAGACCGAAGCGCTGGCGGGGGCCTTGGCCTCCGACCTGGAGCATATCTCGCTAAACCTAGTTGGCCCTATGACCCTATCGGAGCCGGCCCGCGCTTGGATCAGGGCCTGGTACGCGAAGATGTGGGGACCGGAGGCGGTCCAACAGCTCGACGACGACCGGCTGGATGGCTACCTCGCCCGCAAGCAAACCCACATGATGAAGCTGGCCATGGTCCTGTCGGTGTCGGAATCCGACAGCCTCGAGATCACCGACATCCACGTTCAGCTCGCGGACAAGATGCTTGAACGGACGGAGCAGGATCTCGAGAAGGTCTTTTCGCGGATCGGCCGGAGTGAGGAGTCGATGCAAGTCGAGCGCTTTATCACGTTTATCCGCCGCTACGGCCGCGTCTCCTTCACCGTGGCCTACAAATACATCCACTCGTATTTCACGGATTACCGCGACTTCGATGCAGCGTTAGCCGGCGCGGTGAAGTCGGGGCAGATCAAGCTGGAGTACCAAGGTGGGACGACGCCGGAATGTACGTTCCTGGTGTATACGGGAGCCTGAAGGAATGGGCGCATATAATTACGGAATTTTCCGTGCGTATGAAGGAGCTACTGTGTCCGATCTCATACAGACATCTGATGTGTGCGAGCATACGAACTTACCGCCGGTCCCCTTCGACGAGAAAGCCTCAAAGGGCCTGTCGGCACCGGAAGTGAGAAGTCGCTGGCCGCGGCTGTATCAGATCTGCCCAGATTGTAAGGCTGGGGTTATCTGCTACGCAAGCTTTCGTCATTACATTGCAGGCGACTGGTGACCCGCCTCACCATCGATCACCTCGTTACCAGCAAGGATGGCCTCGGCTATTGCTGCCTGTGGTTTTTCCTAACTCGCTTCCGGCGGACCCGCCTGGTTGCGGACCGCCTGGGCGTCTCCATGGAGGCGGTCAACGCGCACCGGCGCAAGGTGAAGTGCGGCCAGCTCCAATGCGAATCGCGGGGAAGCTGCATGGATGTGAAGATCACCATGCAACTCCGCCCGCGACAGCCACGGGGCGAGAAGCTCGACTAGGGAGCCGCCGGTCCGCCGTCCCGCAGCTCGGCGATGAGCGAGTCCAGCGCGGCGATGTTCCGCTCCAGCTTCGCCCTCGCCGCATCGACCTCCTCGTCGGAGATCTCGTCCACCCGGCTGGCCACCGCCCCTTGGATGAGGGGCATCAGCACCGCGGCCAGCGCAGTTGCGTCGTTGACGGCCTGGATTGCGTCGATCGTTCTCATTTCGCTTGCTCCTTCAGGCGGGCCTGCCGCTCGAGTTCGAAGAGGATCGGCTGGAGCTGTTGCATCAACGCGACGTAGCCATCGCAGGGCGTAGCCTCCCCACAGCCCTTGAGGGCCGTCCGGGCCAGGTCGAGTTTTGCCATTGCCGACTTCGCCAGGGCTGAGGCCTTGGCCGCTTCATCAGGGGTGATCCGACCGCGGGCAGCACTGGATTTCGTCAGCTCAACATACCCATCGACGGTGGCGTAGGCGGTCTTGAGCTGGCTGTTGGTTGAGCCGCCAACCGAGGCGCACCCACCCATCAGCAGGGCGAACGCCATCACCACCGCCAGGGCAATGCCGACGAGCCTGGACTTCGCGGCGAGCTTCATTGAGCCACCTCCGGCTTCTTCGCCCGGTCGGGCAGGAACGAGCCGATGGCGCCACGAAGCGCCAGACCGGCTGTCACGATCGCTGTGGCCTGGTCGGGAGTCAGCGCCAGCCCGGCGGCCATCGCAAAGTCCACGAAGCCGCGCCAGGTAGCCGCTTCGCCCAGTCGTGCAAGAATGTAGTCAAACATGAGGGTTCTCCAGAAGTTGAGGGGGCAGATTCAGGTTTCGTCGGCATTCCTCCTACGCTTCATTGGTTGAGCTCCGGCCGCCTGAGGCGAGCACCGGGAGGTCCACGGTATCGGTTGGGAACGGCTCGCCGGCCGGCCACCGATACCCCAGCACGCGGGCCGTTTCAAACGGCGAGATTGTCACGGCGTCTCCTTGGTTCCCGCCCAGTACCATCACGCGGCCGACGGCATCCCTGCCCACAACGAATCCGACGTGCCCGGACCAGGAGCTGCCCGGTCGGCTGAACACGACGATGGCGCCCAGCCTTTGCGCGCAGGCAATTCCCCACTTGATATAGCTGCGGGCGGCCGCCGACCTGGTGCTCGTGATTCCCGTCTCCTCCAACACGCTTCCGACGAAGGCGGCGCACCAGGAAGTCTCATCGTCCCGGAAGGGGGCTCGGATGGCTTCCCACATTCTGATGATTCGGGACTCGTGGCGGGGTCCTGCGATCTCGCGAAGGCCAACAAGGCGACGAGCGTGTGTGATCCAGCGGGGTTCCAAAGCTTTCTCCTAGAAGGTTACAGTCACTACCATATAGCCGTGGCCGCCACGGCCGCCGGCTCCGGTACCAACGGTTGAGGAGGCGAACACAGCACCGCCACCGGCACCGCCGGAGCCACGGCCGCCTTGCCCACCATCGCCAGCCTTGCCGGTATTGGGCCCTGCCACGTTCGAGCCTGAACCACCACCACCACCGCCGCCGGCTCCGGCACCTGCATTATCTGAATCGGCTGGTTCACCGCCGGCCGTACCGTTGAGGTTTTCAAGTCCACCTGCTCCTCCAGTCACGACAGATCCGCTTGCGCCGCCGTTGCAGCCATCGGCTCCATCTGTGGGCCCGGAGCCGAACGCGCTGCCGCCACCTCCTCCTCCAGCTCCACCAAGTGCAGATGCGCCTCCAACCGATGGCTGTAGCCATCCAGGGCCACCGCCAGCTCCGTTGTTCCCTGTGGCAGCAGCCCCATTGGTGTAACCACCTCCACCATCGGGGCCACCGCCAATCGCACCGCCAGTAGCACCGGCCGCTCCCGGTGCCACATCGCTGGCGGTGCCGCCGGCACCCGTGCTGCCGGCTCCACCCCCACCATAGCCAACATTGCCGCCGTTCTGCCCGCGGTTGCCGCCGCCCCCACTGTAAGCAGTAAGAAAGGCGCCAAACGTGGTGTCTCCGCCGGCCGTACCCGAGGTGCCTGGACCGCTTGATCCGGCCGCTCCACCAGCCCCGCCGGTTCCTATGGTAATAGGCACAGGGAAGGTGAGGGCGCCAGCAGCGAAAGTCTGTGACTTGTAACCCCCTCCCCCACCACCACCGCCGCCGCGCGGGTCAACGCTGGCGCCACTATGTGCCCCGCCGGCTCCACCACCGCCGGCTCCAAGTGCATCCACCTGGTAGTTGGACGCGCCTGGAACCTCAGCGAAGCTGAAGATGCCGGGTGTGTCGTAGATGAAGACCTGTGTGGTCGGATAGAGTAACGGGTTGCGGTCCATCAGCTTGTTAAAGGGTTCTGTCAACGGCCGCTCGATCGGAGAGGAAAACAAGGCCGGCAACCGGCGTGGCGGCGCTCCAACCGTAGTGTCCCGGCGGGGCCTCACCCAGGGTGGGACTGGCCGCTCCTGCTTCCCCTTAACGAAGTCCTGCGGGTGACGAGCCTCCCAGCACCTGGGGCACGTGTACAGCCCGTCCCAGGTCCGCCGACCGACGCCCGACTTGAACTGCCGACCGCACCGATCACAGATGAAGTTCCATTCCCCCGGCACGTAGACATCGCGGCTCATCGCAGATTCTCCAGGGCACGTTCCCGACGACGTTCACGGGCTTCGCGCAAGCGCTCGACTTGGTCGGTCCGCTCCTCAGGTGACATCTCCGCGGCCCTGGCGGCCTTCGCATCCCGCTTGGCCTTGCGCACATCCGAGTCCTCACCCCCACCCATCATCCAGTTGTAGTAGAGCTTGCCGACCCACGGAAGATATTGCATGGCCTTCGGATCTCCTCTGGCGATCTCATCGAACAGCTTCCATGGGGGGACGACGAGGGAAGCGGCAGCTGCGGCCGGCCCCTCCTTGCGAAGTTTGTCCAGCGTATAGCTCGACCAGCCCCACCCCTTCAGCATGTTCTCGGCGATGTCGTTCCCCTCGAACGAGGGTCGCCGGCCCATCAGCAGGTCCTTGATGAAGTCGGCCGACGCCCCCGC
>ERZ1292625.2401-Hain-H41-01um-R1-2401-length-17500-cov-13_pt1 | contig 10893 bp, 13 predicted proteins | sample MGYA00564400_ERZ1292625 | MGnify/ENA primary metagenome ERZ1292625 (study PRJEB36523, sample SAMEA6512639) | groundwater metagenome | collected 2019-01-08 | study: AquaDiva: Metagenomics assemblies of 32 groundwater samples
CATTGCCTATCTGTAAGCCTATCGCCGTGGCTCCATCTGTACTAGCTCCTTCTATCGTAAGTTGACCCGTAGATATGCGACGAATTGCAGGAGTTAGAAAATAAGTACCAACAAATCTATGACTTAATACTCCACCAGTTGCTACTCGTATATCACCTGCCGCCCCCCAATAAAATCCCGTATTTGGGTCGCCTAACCATGAAAAAGTTGGATTAGTAGATGAACCATTTCCCCCAAGAAAATTACCGAACAAATCTACTCCGGCTTTTGTTGTTGTATTGTTAAACCCATGGATTAACGCTCCGGGTGTAGTAAACGCTACTAAAGGGCTAGAACTCACAGCTATAGCATTTGCCGCATCCACCATTCTGCCCTGAAGTGCTAATGTTACATTATTAAACGCCCGTATAAAATTAAAATCCATCGCACTTCCAGAACCTATCGTGCCTATAGTTGCACCGCCAGCAGAAACACCAATTGTGTTGGCTGAATAATTCCAAAATCCAGTACTAATATTATTCCAAAAAGACAATGAAGGAATTGCGGCAGTACCTGTCCCCGCCAAAACATTGTTAATAACCACTAATTTATCACCTATTGTTGTAGTGCCCGAAGCCGCACCAATATTTACAGCAGTTGCTACACCACCAAGATTGATAGTCGTAGTCGTGCCATTCAAGAGATTAAAAGTAAGCGCGTCCGTAGTAACATCTCCGCCCAAAACTTTTATATCGCCTGCAAAAAATACATTGCCTGTAGTTGAACCAATATTTAAAGTTGTGGCAAAACCACCAAAGTTAATAAGCGCGGGATTAGTGGCATATAAATCAGCTTGTGTTGAAGAGCCGGTTATGTCGTCAACATTCAGAATATCATTACCTTGCATGTTAAGATTACCACTCAATGATGTTGTACCAGCTATAACTAAAGCTCCATCAACGAATAATTCACCATCAACTTCTAATTTGCCGGAAACGTAAAGATCATCATCAGCAACTAAACTATGTGAAGTTGTACCGGCATTGCCTATTGTAATAACAGTAGAACTTCCAATAATTTGATCTACATTTTCAATATCATAACCAGCCATATCAAGATTACTTCCCATTGAACCACCAAACGTAAAAATACCTGATACATCTAAATCAGTTGTCCAAACTTTAGCCCAACGTCGCGCATTAGAGCCGGACTGATAAGTTGATTGTATAGGAATAATATTATCGCCAGATTTGGTTGTATAACTTTCTAATCCAACATTTGTATTTACACCAGCGGCTAAAGCCGTATTAGTAAGCAATAAAAATGCCACGATTGTTATAATTTTTTTAAACATTTGTCTCATGATTTAGAGGGGTTAGGTAATTTTCCTTTTTTCTTGATAAGTATATTGCACACCTTGACCACCAACTGCTACATCCAAGAAAACCTCACTTAAATAAACATTATCTAAAGTTACAGTATTACGTGCGGCAAGTCTTACACCTAAATTAGTCGCTAAATCAGCATTTGTTCCACCAATAATTATATCATCTGTATTAGTACTTAATGCCTGTATTACAAGCCAATTACAGAATACTCGCGTAGTAGAAAGTGCCGCTTGAGTTCCGGGTACTGCTATTGTAGCTATAGCCGTAACTATTGCCTGTCCTTTTTTTGGAAAACTTCCCATAAAAATTGGTTGTTAAATTTTATTATTTTGATAATTTGCGCCGTTTTTGTATAGACTTAGATTCAATTATTTTTTCTTGTTCTTTTTCTTCTTCTGTCATATTTGGATTTAATATCTTAAAACCTTTATATGCAGTTGAAAGTAATTTAGCCTTAGAAAAATGTGCAGGTTTTATATCACCGGATTTGAATTCCTCTTTTGCACCGCCTTCTAAAATCCTTGCCGATATCGGATTTTCTCCTGTCCATTGTAATTGTACTGTTGGTTTGAAATTATCCATAGAAATTTGAGTTAAAAAATATTTTTACTTTTATTTTTTTGCTACCCCCGATCTGCTTCATAATCGGGGGCATTGAAAAACAAAACTATATTGTGACATCTCTACCCATAGCACAAGTATTTGCTACATCCAGAATAACAAATCCAAATTCCATGGTTAGAGTTAATTCAAATCCATAACCCTGTACTCTTTCAACCTCAAATTTTACGTCTTGCCCGAAACCCCAACGAATTGCAGGTTTAAATACACAAAGGAATTGTCCCAATGTGTTATTACCCGGTGTTGCTGATACTTTACCATCCGCTTCTGTTTTAGGTACAAGATCAGTGACTACCATATCAATTCCCCATAATCTGCTACCTGCTTTACCATCAACAGTCGGATTTGCTGTTGAATAAGCCAATTTGAAAGCATCATCAGTCTGCGCTTTTAAATAAGTTGATGGATTAAATAACCAAATTAAATCATTTTCTCTTGCTTGATATCTTTCAGCTAATAATGCTTGCACCGTTTTCATGTCATCAGAATCAAATGCGCTTACATCATAAGTTTTAGAATTAGTAACCGCATTTTCTCTGATTCCATGATCTAATAATGTTGCGTGATAAGAAGCTCCACCATCATCCGCAAATGTAGTTGCCGGTAATTGATCATCAGAGTTTACATTACCTATAGCACCTGCTTCTGTATCACCATTTATAATCATACTTTCCATAGTAGTTGTTGCCGCCTTGGAAAGCATTTGTACTATACGATTATATAATTGGCGATCTGTTGAATGTTTTAACATTTTATCCGTAACACCCATTTGAAGAATCAAATCAGCTTGAGTGAGCGTACCTTTTGCATCTGTAGCTGGTTTGTTATTAAATGCAGGTCTTGCCTCGCTTACCCAAGCAGTTTTGCCCTGCATAAAATAATTAGTCACATTATACGGAATTGGATAGCTTACAGGTAAATCACTACCCTCATATCCTTCCGCTAAACGTGATAATAAATTTCCGTGTGCCATTGAATTATCCTTAATGTCATTTACTGCGCCGTATGCGTCATACCAGTTAGCATTTGCAGATACATCAATATTTTCATTGGCTTTTTGTTCCGACATAGGTGATCTTTTATCTTTACCCATGCCAGCCATATCTATAAGTTTGTCTATAGATAGACCTTGTTCTGTTATAGGCATATATTTAAAGTTAATAATTAAATTAGATTGCCGCGCTTCTTAAAGCACTTTTAAATCCTTGCTTTGCATCGGTTTCTTTTTGCGGTGTTTTTTCCTTTTTATGGTGGTCAAATTGTGAATACATTAAAGCTTCTTTATCAGGTGTTTTGGATAACTTATTTTCCAATTCCTGAATAGATGCTTTAAGTTCCGCATTTGCCGCCCTTAATACAACTATTTCCTGCAACACCGCTTTCATGTTTTCAGGAGTAATTGCTTTAACAAAATCCTTTTCCGTATCATCACCTTCGCCTTCTTTTGGTTCCTTAGGTTCACCTTCGGCATGTTTTTCACTGCCTTCCTCTTCACCGCCTGTTTCATCGGTTGGAGTTTCGGTTTCCTTTGGTTCCTCTGCCGGTTTTTCATCCGGCTTTTTTTCGGCTTCCGGCTTTTCTTCGGAAGGTTTTGTATCTGTATTTTCCTCATCATCATTACTCTTTTCCTTTTTTGGCTGACAATGCATATTGCCATCATCACCCATCATCATTTCGCCATCTGTGCCATCATCCATCGTACATTCATCACCTTCTTTAGCTTTTGTTTCCTCAAGGAGGTTGGTTTTTTTGTCCATAGTTTCTTGGGTTAGTAAATATGATTTTTTAATGTCTTCTTTATGATCTTTTACCCATTTTTTAGCATCTGTAAGCATCCATTCATCATCCTTTGGAAACCTTAATGATTGCATTGTAGTCGTTGTTTCACCCTTTAATTTACCTATAATTGCGAATACGCGCGGTTTATCTTTTGCTATAATTATACGCCTAAAAGAATCATCTTCAAAATCATCTGGATTTTTTATACGATATCTTATTTCATTATCTGTTTCTTCCCATATTTTTGTTTCAAAATTTGTTTCTTTCATTTCTTTAAAAAATGTTTTAACAGATTTTTCCAAAGTAAAAAGAGCATCCGGATTAGCTGGTACTGAAACTATTGAATTTTCTACAAGATCAACCTTTTTAATTATACGATGTACTCCTTGCCTCCAAATATTATCTTTATCCGGGTCTAAAATTTTATCATCCTCATCACGAAATTCCATCTCTAACGGAATATATCCAATAGAAAATGCACGTAAAATTCCTGCTTGTATTTTTTCCTCTATTTCTTTATCAACAATTAAAGCCTCAATGTAAAGCCCGCGCCCTTCAATATTCATAAAAGTCGCTGTGCCAATTGGTCTTTCGGGATTATGTTGAAAAAGAATAATCGGATTTTTCCGATATTCTTTCATAATTGAATCACGAAAAGCCTCCGGCTCTACTACATCATCATAACGATCACGCGTTGGAGTTGATGCGTAGCCTTTAATCAACGTACCTACTGGCTGTTTATCTCTTGTACTTTTTGATTCCTCAAAAGGAATGGGTTTAAATGATGTTTGAAAATACTTAATATTGGACTTCATACTTATTGGGGTTATTGATATTGATAAAGTGTTGTGCATCGGCAATTCGGATGTTCCTGTGTAGGTGCAGTTTCATCTCCTGATGAAAACTTATCGCCATATTTTATATATCCATCTCTTTGATTGTCTAAACATATTTCAGTTACTCTATCATCACCTACCGTTTCCCATGCCTTCTCAACTTTATATCCCTTATCTTCAACATCCTTCATCACGCTATAATTTCCCCATTCATACGCGTGACCCACTTCATTACTCGCTATCATTAACGATCTTGTTTTACTGAAAGCAAAATTTTCACTTATTAGCTTTGCTGTTTCTTGCGGAGACCAACCCTCTGCCGCCGCCTTCTGTAAAATAGGTTTAATATGTTCTTTTGTCGTATCTTTCATTTTAGCCAATATGAGCGGTCTTTGTGTCTGTAAATATTTTACAGCAAGTGGATGTTTTAAATCAAAGTTAATTCCAATTTCTGATAATCGCATTTTTTTTATTCTATATGCGGCACCGACAGTCATGGTTGTACCAGCAACAACAATTATTTTATCAATCATATCTTGATCTTCCATGTCATCAAAAATATCATCAATCATTCCTTTCGTGCTTTTAGTAGTACATTCCACGCATGCACACATTCCTTTATTTAAAACATATCTCATGCGACTAATTACAAAATTTTTCTGCTTTGTAAATTCCGCGTCTATATCTCTTTGCATCTGTCTTTCTTTACGGCGTAACTGTCTTCCAATGGGTCTTATTCCTGCTTTAGTTAAAGCCAAAAGCCAGCTTCTTATATATTCAAAGGGCATGTTCTTCAAGTAAATTAAATGCGTGTTTTTTTTCATCATTAAGTCGTTGCTTAATCGCGGTTTTAATTCCTTGCATTTCATTCCCTAAATCATCTAATAAAATACCACTAAACATCAATTCATCTGCAAGTTCATTTTCACTTGGTTGAAGTCCGCGTACTTGCCGCGCTTCATTGATTGTTATTATTCCAGCTATAACATCATTACGTGTTCTATTTTCAATATTTTCTTCATTTTCATATTTAGAAATATTGATTCTAAATTTAATTTCATTTAATCCCCATACAGGCAATATATAATTATTTATTAAATCTTCAAATTGAATTTCATATGAGCGAACTGTATTTTCATAAAATTCCCTACGGATTATGTAGGCATTATTACGCTGTGCATCTTCCGTATATCCAAGCAAGAATGAATCCACGCCATAAGCAACTACAATTTTCTTTGTAGTAAATTTTCGTGTTTCAATAAATTGCATATCTTTCTGTGAAAGTGTAATTGTTTTTACATCTTTCAAGAATGGTACAACTCCGCTTTTCCATTGATTTTTTGCACCTTTAAATCGCGTTTCCATGTCGTCTTTTAGATTTTTAATCTGATCATCTGTTAAATTTTCTTGCAAAATAAGTAAATGCGCCGGTACTGCATTATTTTCAAAGAAATAATAATTGCTCATTTGTGACGCTAGTTCTGTTCTAGCTTCCCAAATAAATGATTCAATAGGCGAAACACCAAGCAATGGATTACCAGTAGAAAAATCACGGACAGAATGAATTATCTCTTCCGGAGAAAAATTAACAGTATCATAGCCCATGACTTGTTGCCTATATCCTATAATATTACCGTATTTATCGGCTTTAATAGCCATTGTTCGCGGGTCAATGGGTTTAATGCCAAGCGGAAGACCATTTTTACTTTTCATTAAATACCAGTATGCATTACCTGCTACAGAAAGATCGCGCACCCATAAATCTTTAAGTGTAGCTAAAGACATTTCCTTACGTTCAAGTAGAATTTCCGCCTGTAATGATTGTTGTGCATTGCCTTCTTTATTTTCATCTTTTGGTGAAACATACCGCCAAAAAGCTCGCATTGTAGCATCAGATATTTTACGAATTGCTTGTTTTACATCAACAACATTATTATAAACTGTGTATAGAGTATCAAATCCTATGCGGTAGCCATCTCCACCAATCATTTGGTCAAACGTATTCATCCATGCACCATAAACTATAGATTGTTTAGCGGCATCTACAGCCTTTTTCCCAACATGCAAATATCTATTAACGAATGGGATTTTAAATTTCATAAGAAAAGGGGTTTAAAATAAGAATTCGTGAATTGAAAGTACATTCTCATCATCATAGCATCAGCCAAATCCGGAGATCGTCCGAGGTGTTCCTTTATTTCATCCTTTGAAATAAGCGTCAATTTACTATCACTATCTACATTTTTCTGTTTTACCTGTTCCAACTCCTCAATTAAAAGCTCTTTGTCTGTCGCGCTTATATTGTCAATTCCTATTTTACCACTATTAACGAGTTGTGCTAATTCAAAATAGCATTGAGTTTTTAAATTTGCATAATTAAGAAGCTCAATACGTCCGGGTTGCGGAAGTGGACGTGAATTATTTACAAAACCCTTGCAACCTTTAAAGCTATCAACTACGCCACCTCCAACTCCATCTTCATCAACTATTACATTAGATCGTGGTACGCCATGAATTTTACATAACTTATCTAATTCTGCGGCAACTTCTGTTGTATTTTTATGTATTAAAACTTGAATACCTACAATTTGTAATCCATCCCAAATCATGATTACTGTCCTATCATTACCAAAACGCGCTACGTCACAAGATATATATTTTTTATTAGTTAATTGTGTTTTATTCGTGAATATATCAAGTATTTTTTCATACTCAAATAATCGTGCCGGGTCATCATCATATTCCCAATTACCAAATAATAAACGCTCGCGCGTACACTTGTCTTTAATTTTGGATAGTGAACATAAATATGAAGTTGGCAAATATGGATTATCCTTAGCTAGTGACCGTACAAATTGTTGATATATTGGCAATGTACCAGCCTTCCATGGCTTATAAAATTCACCATATAAGAAATTTTTTGTTGGATTACAAGACAATAAAAGTTTTGGAACAAGATGAAATAAATCTAATTTATATCTAATTCTTGATCGTAATATATCTTTACATTTAGATATAATTTCACCTGATTCATCAACAAAACCATTTGTAAATTCATAAGAACCTAATCTCTCAAATTCTGGATCACTGGGTATATAATTCAAATCAAGTAAAATAGTTTTAGAACCATTTTTCCAATTTATTGAGGAATCCGCCCAATTAGGCACGTATTGATTACTTAATCTCCAACGTGATGTTAGATCAAAAAATGTTTTTAATGTTGTTGATTTTAAACGTTTTAATTCTTTACGCCCTATAAAATTTTGTATACCCGGATATTCAAGTGCTGTGAGAATTATAAAGCCAGCACCTAATTCCGATTTACCTCCTCCGGCACCACCACCAAAAAGCAATTCCTCTGTAATTTTGTCTTCCAATAATTCATAAGCAGTCAATTGTTTATCTGTTAAATCCCAATCAATCTTTTTTTGAATTATTGGCATCGCGTTGACTTGATTTTATTGTAATATTGATATTTTCTCTGATATCACCAGATATGTCATGTCTTTGCGGCGCACAAAATTCCTTTTTATATTTTCTTTCAAGCCACCATGCGGCGGATTGCCAGAATTTTGGCATCGCTACGAAAATAGATTGTATAGCAACATGTTTGCCTCTTGCACCAGCTTCTTGTTCTGCTTTTTTTATAGCTTCAGAAAATTCAGTCTTTTTCATCCATTGTGTAAAAGTTTCATAAGATATTCCAACTGATTCACATGAACCCACTCTTCCTTTCAATTTTTTGATGGAATCACAAATTCTAACAATCATGCCTTTAGAATATTTCATAAAGTAATTATATCATTATATGACTTTTTCCGCTTTTTTCCCCGTAAATTCCTGCCAACGCTGTATAATAATATCACAATAATGTGGTGATAATTCCATCATATAACACTTTCTATTTAATTTTTCACATGCTATAAGTGTTGAACCTGCACCTCCAAAACAATCAACCACTATATCAGATTGATTTGTCATGACTGTTATATATTTTTCAGCTAATTCACATGGAAACATAGCTGGATGTTTAGAACCTTCATTTTTTACACTTGGCACATAAATAATAGTTGACATTTCTTTTCTGTCCATTTGTAATCCTATTTTGTGTATTTGCATTGATCCATCTTTGTTTCTATGTTTATTATAACCTATCTTTTTTTTACTATCTCTCTTTTCCGTTCTGTTTATATCCTTAAAATTCTTACCAAACACAAATATCCATTCATGTTCTATAGGGAAAAAAGCGGATTGATTGCCTATACTCCCGGCCGTATCTTTTTCCCAAATATTCCATGAAAGTAATTTATAACCAGTGTCTCTGGCTTTTTTGATATATTGATTCCAGTATTCATATATTTCTCCATTTTTTCTTTGGATACCTAAATTTATCATTTGATAATTAACAAATGGATAAAATTGTTGGATAAAATTTGTTAAATGATCTATTTCTAAATTTTGGTTTCCTTCATATTCACGCATATCCGAATATGGAGGAGACGTAAATAATAATTCTGCATTAGTTACTTGCATCAATTTTTCAACATCTTCTTTTTTGGTTGAATCACCGCAACATAAACGATGATCACCTAATTGCCAAATATCACCTGATTTAGTTGTGCTTGATATATTTTCTGGAATTTTATCGTCTTTATCCGATGGATTTATTAGCAGATCTAATGCTACTGATATTTCTTTTAAATCAAAACCCGTCAAATTCAAATCAAAATTATGTTCTTTTAATTCTTTTAAAATATTAGCGAGCAATAATTCATCCCAAGTACCGGCAATTTTATTTAATGCAAGATTAAGACTTATTTCATCATCTTTAGATAAATCAACTTGAATAGCCGGAAGTTCGGTCATACCTAATTGTTTGGCGGCTTGTACACGTTGATGCCCTCCTATGATGGTGAAATCTTTATTTATAACGATCGGCTCAACAAAACCAAATTTAAGGATTGAATTTTCAAGCTTTTTCAATTCCTGTTCTGTGATTTTTCTGGGATTTTTATCAAAAGGCTTCAATTTTGAAATTTCAACCATAATTGATTTTAAATTTGACATATTAAATTATTTATTAAAGGGTATATGAGAAGGCAATAATATATCTTTACTCCACGGCTCAAAATGTTCCCTGTCTCTTATTACTTCCGTAGCTCTAAATTCATAAATATGATCATCATTATTTATTTTAATTTTTGCTACATATCTTGCCGGGCATGCGTTATTTGCTTCTGCAAATTCTATAACTGTTCCACGCGGTAAAACTAGCATTGAATTACCACATTTAGATATTAGCGATTGTTTTAATCTGTAGTATTTGTGCATATTACAAATAAAATTATATTCTATAATCCCGTAATTTTATACGCATTTTTTATAGCTTCGCTCATTTCGTGTATGTGTGGGTGAGTTCTATTAAAATTTTCGTGAGACCATTCATATTCTTTTGATTTTTCAATGGTTGTTTGTTCGTTTAACTTCTTTAAAAGTTCTTGTGCTTTTTTTAGTGTTTCGGGCTTAACTCCTTGTTGTTTTCCCTCGGTTAACAATCTTGAAGTATCTATTGGTTGTTCTGCGGCTAATGGCTTACAATCACAACCTGTTTCATTATCGTGTATCCGTCCATACGAACATTCAAATTTATTGCGAATAGCTAGTGAATTTTGGCGATCTTTATTATATTTTTTGGTTTTTAAAATCGTGGAAATAGAGGAGGTTGAAATAACCCCATCGGGTAATACTATATGTTTGTCTCCCCTTTTAATGGCATTTGCCACCTGTTCCATTTGTTCCTTCAAAATCTCAAAGGTTGTTCCGTTATGTAAAATTATAGTAAACATAAATTGGGGTTAATAAATAATGGCAACACTGCCTTTTGATTCAATAAAACCTTTTATTTGTTTATAAATATATTGCAAACTGTTACAGTTCTTAGACTTAAAATTGTCTTGCAGTATTATGTCAAGTCGCCGCCCGAATTCTGAAACGCCGATTTTCTCCATGAGTCGGTAAAGATTGTTACCCCAGATACGCTGTTGATGTTTAGATTCCGTAAAATCATCTAAACCAACCTTATTTTTAATAGATTCTAATATTTTATTTATATTCTCATTTCCAAAAGTTTGTGGCTCTGCCACTAATACGTTAGTATTACTTTCTTTAATATATTTCTTTTGTATAGTTTCTTTTGTATGTAAAGTTTTCTTAACTAGTGCTGTAAGGTTTTCTTTACTAGTACTAGTAAGGTTATCTTTACTAGTAAGGTTATCTTTACTAGTAAGGTT
>ERZ1292625.4243-Hain-H41-01um-R1-4243-length-10892-cov-6_pt1 | contig 10892 bp, 12 predicted proteins | sample MGYA00564400_ERZ1292625 | MGnify/ENA primary metagenome ERZ1292625 (study PRJEB36523, sample SAMEA6512639) | groundwater metagenome | collected 2019-01-08 | study: AquaDiva: Metagenomics assemblies of 32 groundwater samples
AGGAGACATGCTCTATAGGGGACATGTGGCCGATCTTTACGAGCTTCTCCACAAACTTATTCTGGTCCTTGGCCTCTATCTTTTCCTGGAGGTCGGAGATGTTGACGGACGAATAGCAAAGCTTGGCCGCTAAGGCCACGGCCTCTTCAGGCTCAGGAGTGTGACGGAGGAGGACTACTTTTAGATTAGTTTCAGGCATAGTTTAGTGGTCGGTGGTCAGTTTTTAGTCTTTGATAACCCCTAGCCACTGACAACTGCTTTTTAGATTCCTGCTCTCTTCAGTATTTCCGGTACCTTGTCCTCAAGCCCTATAGCCATGACATGGACGCCGTCGCATATGCCTTTGAGTTCTTTTATCTGTCGGGCTGCTATGTCCATGCCGCAGTCTAGGGCCTTTTCTTTTCCTGCCGCCTTGAGTTCGTCTATTAAGTGCTGCGGGACCGTTATCCCTGGAACATTGGCGTTAAGGAAGTTGGCCATCCCAGCGCTTCTCAGGAGGAGGATGCCTGCAAGGATCTTTGTATCAAATCTGCGGGAATACTCCATGAAGGTCTTGAACTTCTCAATATCGTATATGGCCTGGGTCTGGAAGAACTTTGCCCCGACCCTGACCTTCTTTGAAAACTTCATCAATTGCGGTTCCACGGGGTTTGCCTCAGGTGTTACGACTGCTCCGGCAAAAAGGCCAGTCGCCCCCTTCAGATCGTTACCAGCCATATCCTTCCCGTTGTTCATGGTATCAACAAGTTTAAGCAGTTGCACTGATTCGAGGTCGAATACTGCCTTTGCCTCTTTATGGTCTCCTACCGAGATACTGTCACCCGTAAGGCAGAGGACATTCTTTATTCCGAGGATATGGGCAGACAAGAGGTCCGACTGGATCGCCAGCCTGTTCCTGTCCCTGCACGTGAGCTGATAGATCGGGTCATGTCCCATATCAAGGAGCACCTTGCTTATGGAGAGGGAACCTGCCCTCATAACGGAAGACTGGTTGTCAGTAACATTTAAGGCATGGACCTTGCCCAGGAGGTGTTTTGCATGTTCCTTTAACTCCGATATGTCAGTGCCTTTGGGAGGTCCGCACTCGGCTGTTATGACGAAATCACCGGCCTCCAGGGCTTCCTTGAATCTCTTCATCTCTTGCCTCCCTCAGGCCTTTTCCTCATCTTTGCGTACTTCTCTCCTTCAAATACGCCCGGTTTTGTGTGCTTGGAGTAGTCCTTAGCCTCATGAATTTTTTCCATCCTGTCCAGCTTTCCCTTCTTCTCAAGCCTCCTGTATATCCTTACCCAGGCACACTCTATGTCAGGGCTTATCTCACACTTTCCGTTGTTCATTCCCCCGCAAGGCCCATTGAGAAGACCCTTTGCGCAGGTTGTGACCGGACATATCCCGCCAGTCTCTTCTAAAATGCATTCACCGCAGGTCATGCATCTCTCGTCATAACTTCCTACCCTGATGGTGTTCCCGAGGAACAGGGAATCACAGCCAGGAATCACGTTTTTATCTTCATACGTCTCGGCTATTGAGCCGACACCAGCGCCGCAGGAGAGTACTATTACGGCATCCGCCTCCCTGACCGGCTCACCCTGCTTCTTCATCTCAATCTTTGTCCCGACTATGTTGCAGGGCGCTATAGCCACAAAACCGCCTGTTACCTCTTTCCCCGCGTCTCTAAGCATCTGGGCCATCTCTGCTATCTCATCCGGGCCGCCGGTCTTGCAAAGGGTGGCGCATTCGCCGCATCCTACTATAAATACCTTCTTATTGTCCCGGAGGTACTCTTTTATCACCTCAAAGGGTTTCTGCTTTGTGATTATCATTTTCTTACCCCCTTTACTACAGCTTCTCCGCTCTTTTGAAACCTCTGGGCCAGAAGTTTTGCACTGTACTCGGCATTCCTTTTCACAAGCTGTTCGACAAGATTAGAGTCCCTGTCACAGCACGCCTTGATAATATCCTTGTGCTGGTCTACCGAGACCTCCATCCTTCCCTTTAGAACAAAGGATGCGATCCTGAACCTCTGGAACTGCTGTAGGAGATTTTGGATGATATTGCAGAGTTTGTCGTTACCACATTTCTGAATGAATATATCGTGGAAATCGTTGTCGGCCTTAAAAAAACCCTTTATGTCGTCGTTCCTGGCAAAACGCTCCATGGAAGAGTTTAGCATTTCCAGTCTTTTGATGTCCTTTTCGGAGAGCCTGTCTGTTGCGACCTTTGCTGCATAACTCTCCAGAAGAGACTTCACTTCATAAAACTCCCTTACATCCTCCTCTGTCAGGGACGTGACCTCCGCACCTCTCCTCGGTATGACCTTCAAAAAGCCCTCTGTCTCAAGCTGTCTGAATGCCTCTCTGATAGGAGTCCTGCTGATTCCATATTTCTCGGCGAGGTCTGATTCTGCTACGCGCTCTCCAGGCTTCAGCGTCCCCTTTATAATAGACTCCCTGAGGATGTTTACAATACGCTCCCTCAGGGTCTGTGTCTGGTCTATAGTTCTTCGTGATCTGCGTGCCATAATTGTATACAGTATACAGTAATAAATGTGTAAAAGTCAAAACTTTATATGGTTGTATCCCCGATCTTGTTGATAACTAGGCCTGTCTGAAGCTTTGGATAAAAGTAGGTGGACTTCTGCGGCATCATGTCCTTGGCCTTAGCAACCTCCTCCACCTCGGTCACCTTCGTGGGATTCAATATAAAAAATATCTGACGCTCACCATTCTGGACCTTTGAGAGTCCTTCACCTTCGTCCTGGATATACTCTAAGTTCTCCTTCCTCTCCTGGCGCTCCTTGCTGACCCCCAGCATGTTCTCAATGACCAGTGTATGTAGAATAGTAACATCAAGCCTTCTGTACGCCTTTGAGTGCTCTGCAACAAACCTGTCCATCACATCTTCGTTCCTCAAGGTTATTATTGCCGCATGGTTCCATCCCTTTGCATAAACACCGAAGGAATGGCCGCTCTTCCCCTTTTCCTTTAACCTCCTCATGAATGAACTCCAGAGGTCCGCAGATGCGGGTGTTGGCATCCTTTCTATTTTAAAGTTCTCAGAAAGCCTGTTTTCAAACACAGCAGGATCAAAGTCCTTCACTCCATATATGAGCCTGTGGGTGGGGAACACAGTAAGCCCTTCATCGTCCATATTAGAGAAGTACATGAGGGTATAGTTGAAACCCTCCCTGCCTGTATAATCCGGGTACTTCACCCTCATCTCGTTCCTGTAATTAAGGGCCGTCTCATATCGGTGATGTCCGTCTGCGATAAATATCATCTTGTCAGAGATCTCTCTTATAAGGCCGTTTATGATTGACTCATCTGTGACACGCCAAAGCCGGTTGTTGGCGCCGTCTTCACCCTGGACATTCACAATAGGCGGGGTCTTTGATTCTCCTGACAAAAGGGCGTTGGTCTTCAACTCCGGGTCGGAATAAAGGGAAAAGATGGGAGAAAAGTTGGCTTCTGTTGCCTTTGTCAGGTTAAGCCTGTCTGTCTTAGGACCTGAAAGGGTCCTCTCGTGTGGAAGGATCACGCCGGAGTCAAGCTCCTCAATGCGTACCAGTGACATAAACCCTTTTCTTGTCTTAAGAGTACCATCTTTCAAACGATAATCCTGCTCGTAAATATAGACGGCAGGCCTTTCATCCCTGAACAGTATCCCTTCTCCCTGCCACTTTTTAAAATCAGAAGCGGCCCTCGTATACCGGTTGTTGATGTCATTATCAGAAGGAGATCCCTTGGCAAAGTCAAGCCTGACTACGTTGTAGTCGCTCTTCTGATAGAGCTTTTCCTGACCATCCGGGGAGATCACGTCATAAGGAGGGGCAATCACCTTTGACATGTCCCTGATTTTTTCCGGATTGTACAAAATCCCTTTAAACGGGGCTATAACTGCCATCTATCTTCCTTTCTTAATCCATTGTATTTATTGCGGCGACATATTAGCATACAAGCGAGTACGGGTAAAGGGGTTTTGGACAGTCTGTTTTTTGCAGCGTTGCCAATACAATGGAGGTGTGCTATAAGAACAACATGGGAAAAAATCCGATATTGAAAGAAAACGAATGGGCGGCATTAAGTGCCTTGAAAGAACAGGTTTCCAAGAAATTCAATCTTGTAGATTTTCGCCTTTTCGGTTCGAAGGCCCGCGGAGAGGGGACTTCTGAATCAGATGTAGATGTAATGATAGAGATTGAAGGATGCGATTATGAAACTAAATCACAGGTATACGATATGGTTTTCGACATAAATCTCGAAAACGACACATTTATCTCCACAACGATATTCAGTAAGAAGGAGATTGAAGAAGGACCGATGTCGGAATCTCCAATTTACAAGGCAATACAAAGGGAAGGGGTTCCTGTTTGACTGATAAGGAAAAACAGTTTCAATTGGCCAGGTATCGCCTACAACAGGCCGATGATTCCATCAATGAAGCCCTATATCTGCTTTCCGGCAGACAAAGCCCACGTTCGATCATTAACCGCGCCTATTATGCCATGTTCTATGCGGTCATGGCGCTTATAGTATTTGAATCATTTTCCTCATCAAAGCATAGCGGAGTCATATCCTATTTCAACAAAAAGTTCATCAAGGAAGGCATCCTTCCCAATGAGCTAGGACATTCAATAAACAAGGCATTTGAATTGAGGCAGGAAGGAGACTATCGCGAATATGTCGATCTCACATACGAGCAGGTTGAGCCGTTTATACAAAAGGCAAAGGTCTTTGTCCAGTCAATTAGAGATTATCTTCAGAAAAACGTTTTTGGCAGTTGAGCGTCCGAAATCAACCTCGAACCCACCGTTTAGCCGAGTCTCATTAAACAGCCATTGTAGGGCGCGGGCATTGCCCGCCAAGCATGCCTGATATGCGTGCGGTGGGAAGAGCCCACATGTTCTCTCTCATATTAAAAATGCCCCTTATAGAAAGGGGCTTCAGTTTAGAGATTCAAGAGGTTATTGGGTAGTGGTGCCGTTTACTACCGCTACCTTATTGCCGAACATAAGTTGCAATTCCGTTTGAAGGATAATTCCCTGTGGAGACATTCCAAGCGGAAGTCATCGTATTAAGATCTTTTGAAGTTTGAAAGGACATTGATCCTCCTCCGTAAGTACGTGTTCCTGTACCATTTGCTAAAACAGTCCATGTGCCAGTAAAAGTTCCACCGGTATTTGTTTGAACACCACCACCATGACAATAATTATTCGTGTCTGCTTGATTATCGGAGTACGTACCATCAGCATTGAAAGTTAAAGTTCCAGTTCGTGACATGGTACAGAGTCTGTTGCCATTCAAAACCTCAACAAAAGAACCTGTCATTGAATAATTCCAGGTACCCGCCATATTTGCCAGAGTTGCAGAGGTTCTATTATTCATCGCATCAGCCAAGGCCTGAAAGTTTGCGTTGACCTCACTTGATTTTGCCACGGTGCCGGAAGAAAACGTGTAAGGCACGCTTGCGGCATAGACAGCTGCCGCTGAGACGAGTATTGCCGCTGCGATGAATGAATACCTGTAGAGACTTTTACCTTTGAATAACTGAACCATCTTTTTCATTTTGATTCCCTCCTATTGGAATTGATTTATATGTGGGCCTCTTGCTAATGTTTCTTTACCCTTCGACAAGCTCAGGGTGAACGGTGCTCAATTTTGTAGTCTTGTCGGATGGGTGCAGCGAAGCAAAACCCATCAGGTGGGTTTCACCACCCTACATCCATGCATTCAAATCCCACTTCACCTCCTTTTTTCAAAGGAGGAGTTTTAAGGTTCCCCTCTTTGGCAAAGAGGGGTTAGGGGAGATTTTCAGAGAAAATCCTTCAATTCCCCCAAACGCCTGTATCCCATACCATCGCATCCCATTGTCCGGCTGCTACAGGCGTAGCCTGGGGTATTGCTGATAACTGGCTTGACTCGCTGCTTTCACCACTGCTGTTTACCGCAGTTACGACATAATAATAAGTCGCTCCGTTTGTCCTTCCGGTATGTGTATATGGGCTTGTAACGCCTGTGAGCTTAGTCCCGTTGGTCTTTGTAACGCCCGTTGATGTAGACAAGTAGATGTTGTATGAAGTTGCCCCTGAAACGCTGTTCCAGCTTATCGTTATCTGTCCGTCTCCGGCTGTAGCGGAAACTCCTGATGGTGCAGATGGTATAGGCAGAGGCTCTGTTGTAAAGTTCCATGTATAATTAGCTGCCATCGCATTCCCGGCCGCATCCTTCACTCCGGTAGTTATCGTAGCAGTATACAGGGTGCTGTAAGAAAGATTACTTGATGGAGTAAAGACGGCCGTTGTATTGTTGCAAGTGCTTATGGTTCCTGCTACTGCGGTATCGAGGTTATCTTTCAGGGTAACAATAGACGTTGTAATAGTTGAACAATCCATAGCTTCGCTGAAGGTCACGGTGATTGCTTGATTTAGAGCTACACCAGTAGCGTTGTTGGCAGGATCGGCAGATGAAACAGTTGGCGGGGTGGTGTCGCCGGCACCGGTCAATGTCATCTGGATGTTCTGTGTGACTGTCGTTCCCTTTGTAACGGTCGCTGTGCCATTGTAGTTCTGATAACCTGTCTTTGTTGCAGTTATGGTTCGGCTTCCAACTGCTAAATCCGTAATGGAATATATGCCGTTGTCCGCTGTAGTAGCCGTTTTATCGCCGATCTGAACAGTGACGCCCGCCAGTGCTGCGTTGCTTGATGCGTCTGTTACCGTGCCTTCAACGTTGCCGATGTCGTTGACTGAAACATTGGTTCCCCCACCTCCGGCAGCCCCACATGCGCACAAGAAGGCTCCTATCAAAGGTATCAATACAAAGCTTTTAATTGTCTTCATTCCAACCTCCGCATCGTAAACAGTTGAGAGCTATTTACATCAATGTAAACATAACCTATACCTTGATTACATAAATGTCAACAACAATATGCTACCTTTTGTTGACATTTATGTAACGTTCTATAGTCTTAAAACTATGTCAAAGATAGGTGAAAGGATACGGGAAATACGGAAGGCAAAGGGATTGTCTCTGGGGCAGGTTGGGCTTAGGAGTGGGATAGACAGGACATATATCTCACGGATTGAATCCGGGAAGGTCGCAAACCCCTCGCATGATACATTGGCAAAAGTCGCCCAGGGTCTTGGGATTGTTGTTTCAGAACTTTTTGTGAAAGGAAAAGAACCCCTTCCTGGCGTTAAAGGCCATCGTATAGCAGAGGAAGAGCTTGCACCTTACGGGCTTGAATACTTCTCAGCAGCGGAAAGGGAATATATCCGAAAGCTTATCGAGATATTCAGGAGCGCTAATGACAAGGCCATAATGGGGATCAAGATCAATATTGACCTGTTCCATTACAGTAGCAGACAATTAAGACATAAGATTACGGAAATAGACGTCAAGCGGTTATTAGAACGTCCCACCGGATAACAGATTTTAAAACTGGCCTATTTAACCAGTTGGCTAACTCCCTTAAGAATCTCTTCGACTAACCCTCTGTATTCCGAAAGCCTTTCCTCCGACGTTGCCTCGAACCTCATTACAAGTATAGGGCCTGTGTTGGAGGCCCTGAGAAGCCCCCATCCTTCGGCAAATTTCACCCTTACGCCGTCGATATCTATTATCGGATAGTCCTTTGAAAGGATATTCTTTACTCTTTCAACGGTCTCGAACTTCTTTTCCTCCGGGCAGTCGATCCGAATCTCCGGCGTGTTGAATGCCTTTGGAAGGTCTGAGAGGAGGGTCGAGAGCGGTTTGCCCTCTTTCAACAATATTTCTATTACCCTGCATGTGGCGTAGATGGCGTCATCGAATCCAAAATACCTGTCGTTGAAGAAGATATGCCCGCTCATCTCTCCTGCAAGGAGCGCCTTTTCCTTCTTCATTTTGTCTTTTATCAGGGAATGCCCAGCCTTCCACATGATGGCCCTTCCACCATGCCTTTCTATGTCGTCATACATAATCTGGGAGCACTTTACTTCACCAATAAATGTAGGTTTTTCCGACCCCTGACCCCTGACCCCTGACCCCTGGCTTTTAAGTATGTCCCTTGCAAATAGGATAATGAGCTGGTCTCCCCAGATGATGCTTCCTTTCTCATCCACTAACCCTATTCTATCGGAGTCCCCGTCGTATGCGACACCGAGGTCTGCCTTCTCACTCTTCACGGTCTCTATGAGGGTCTTGAGATTTTCCGGGACTGTCGGGTCCGGGTGGTGGTTCGGGAAGTTTCCATCCACTTCGCAGAAGAGCGGAACTACATCGACTCCTATGCTTTTCAATAGCTCCGGGGCAACGAGGCCTCCTGTGCCGTTTCCTGCATCAACTACCGCTTTTAGCCTTTTCCCTGAAGAAGGAATGGCCTTGAACTTCTCTTTTACCATTTCAAGATATGCGGGGATTACCTCAAAACTTTCGATCCTTCCGCTTGAAGCAGATGCAAAAGAGCCAATCTCTATAAGCTTTCGAAGCTCTTGTATCCCGCCTCCGTGGATTGTGTCTTTACCTATCAGTATCTTGAACCCGTTGTATTCAGGAGGGTTGTGGCTCCCGGTTATCATTATCCCGCCGTCCACATCCTTCGTGTATGCGGCGAAATAGAGGAGAGGGGTCGGGCACTCCCCTAAGTCGACCACATCGATACCGGTAGAAATTATCCCCTCTATAAGTGCATCTCTGACCCTTTTTGAACTCAGCCTGACATCTCTCCCAACTGCTACTTTCTTCTGACCCCTGACCCCAGACCCCAGGCCCCGGATTAAGGTTCCGTATACCATCCCAAAAAGCGTTACCGCCTCATCAGTAAGGTCTTGCTCTGCTATGCCTCTTATGTCGTATTCCCTGAAAATAGATTTGTTAATCATGAGTCCCTCATAAAAAAATCAAAATCTACCATAGGGTAGGGGCGATCCTTGTGATCGCCCAATCTGGCGGGCGAATACAAGATTCGCCCCTACCCCCAGTGATTATCTGTTTAATAACCAGTTTTTGCATATCAGAGAGTTGCCCTTCTCTTATGCCACTCTGTTGCCTGTTCATAAGAATGGGCGGCACGAAGGACCGTTTCCTCGTCAAATCCCTTCCCGATTATTTGCAGCCCGATCGGGAGATTGCTGCTTGTAAAGCCGCATGGAAGGGATATGGCAGGAAGACCTGCCAGGTTCACTGAGATTGTAAATATGTCGGAGAGATACATCTGTAGGGGGTCTGCCGTCTTCTCCCCTAACTTAAAGGCAGGGGTTGGAGCAGTTGGAGTGACTATTACATCACACCTCTTGAACGCGTCAACGAAGTCCTTCTGTATAAGTGTCCTGACCTTCTGGGCCTTAAGGTAATAGGCATCATAATAGCCGGATGAAAGGGCATACGTGCCAAGCATTATTCTCCGCTTCACTTCGGGGCCAAACCCTTCGGCCCTGCTCCTTTTATACATATCTAGTAGGTCTTTTGCTTGAGCCGCCCTGTATCCGTATTTCGCCCCGTCAAATCGGGCGAGATTGGAAGAGGCCTCGGCAGTAGCGATCAGGTAATATACGGCCACGGCGTATTCTGTATGGGGAAGGGATATATCTACAACCTCAGCGCCGAGCCTTTCCATTTCTTTGACTGCCCTCTTTACTGCATCATCAACTTCTCTGTCCATCCCCTCAATGAAATATTCCTTTGGAAGGCCGATCTTAAGACCCTTTATATTTCCTGACAGACCCTTCAAATAATCAGGGACAGGTGTATTGACCGAAGTGGAGTCCATTCCGTCATGACCTGCCATGATCTGGAGCATTATGGCAGTATCCTTAACATCCTTTGTCATTGGGCCGCCCTGGTCGAGGGATGACGCAAAGGCGATCATCCCGTAACGGGACACTCTCCCATAGGTTGGCTTGAGTCCTACAATGCCGCAGCAGGCCGCAGGCTGCCTTATGGAGCCTCCGGTATCAGTGCCGATGGAGGCTATGCATTCTGATGCAGCAACTGATGCGGCTGAGCCGCCGCTGCTCCCACCAGGTATCCGCTGCAGGTTCCAGGGATTCCTTGTTATCCCAAAGCAAGAGGTTTCAGTGGATGAGCCCATTGCGAACTCGTCCATGTTTGTCTTCCCTAAAATCACTGCCCCTTCTTTTTTTAACCTTGCCACAACAGTTGAGTCGTAAGGAGGGATGAAGTTCTCCAGTATCTTTGATGAGCAGGTCGTTCTTATCCCCTCGGTGCAGAAGATGTCCTTTACGGCAATCGGAACACCTGTAAGGGGCCTCATATCCCCTGCGGCTATCCTTTTGTCGGCCTCTTGAGCCTGTTTGAGAGCTTCATCTCTGGAGATGGTCACAAAGGAATGGACCTTGTCTTCAACGGAATCGATACGTGAGAATACCGCCTTTGTCGCCTCGACAGACGAGAGCTCTTTCTTTTTCAGCTTATCATGAAGCTGCTGTATGGTAAGTTCGTATATCTCCATTATTCCACCACCTTCGGCACCCTGAAGCATCCGTCCGCCTTGTCAGGGGCATTTGCAAGGGCCTTCTCCTGCCCCAAAGGCTGTATTATAATGTCTTCCCTGAATACGTTGTTGACCGGTATGGCATGTGAGGTGGGCTCTACCGCTTCTGTATTCAACTGCTTCAGCTTCTCCACATAACTGAGTATCGCGTCGAGCTGTCCCTTAAATGCCTCGGCCTCACCTTCGGCAAGATCGAGTCTTGCCAGGTTTGCCACATGTTCGACTTCTTTCTTTGTAAGGGCCAAGAGATACCTCCTTAAAGATGAACGACTACTCAATATTATCTATTGATTCAAAAAGACAAGTTTATAACATATCCGGGATTAATAATTCAAGGATGTTTTGATTGGGTCTACGACAAATAAATAGGTAACATTGACATTCTCTTTTTTTTGGCCTAT
>ERZ1292625.3401-Hain-H41-01um-R1-3401-length-13027-cov-4_pt1 | contig 10888 bp, 10 predicted proteins | sample MGYA00564400_ERZ1292625 | MGnify/ENA primary metagenome ERZ1292625 (study PRJEB36523, sample SAMEA6512639) | groundwater metagenome | collected 2019-01-08 | study: AquaDiva: Metagenomics assemblies of 32 groundwater samples
TTTATCAATAACATAATCGTCCAAGTCAAGGCCATAAACATTGTGATAATTATTCTCGATCATCTGTTTTGCAAAAGCGCTGTTCGCGGAACCTATATCAAGAATTTTTATTTCACCAACCATATCTCCAAAATTTTTCTTAAGATTCAAATCAAAAATTTTGAAAGCAAAATTGTCTCTAACGCTCTTTCCGACGCATTTTTCCAAAATTTCGTGCGAGTAATCTTTGTCTGATTCTAATAATTCTTCCGCTGTTAGATATTTCATAATATGTTTTTTATACTCTGTTTAAAATAAAATTTGCCAATCTTTCACCCGATTTCCCGTCTAATTTCCAACACCTTTTTTCCTTGATTCTTTGCCGGTCAGACGCATCCAATTCAGGATTTGAAATATATCTATTGACGAATTCAAGCATTTCGGTTCGGTTTTTAGCCAGTTTAACCCCGTTGGGTTCAACAATCAGTCTCTGATGGTCATAATCATAAAACCTCCTAAGGCTTCGCCAGTAAAGCTTGGGTTCAGCATCAAAACCAATAAAAACAACTGGCTTATCAAATAATAGCGCGTCTATGGCCAATGTTGAAGCAAAAGTAATCACAACGTCGCTGTGATACAAGAGATCTGCAAGATGCGATCCTTCAGCTGTTAAATCAGCGCTATTAAAATCCTTTCCTGCTATCGGTCTATCAATCGCAACTTTGCCATAAACCGGTTTTATAGAACCAAGATTTGCATCTCCAACTATATATAGCCGAAGCAGTATTTGAGCATCTAAATTTTTCAGAGCGCCGACAACAGCTTCTGCAATAGGGTCATTGCCTGAATATATAACACTCGGGGGAGCAAAAAAGATTGTTTTCTTTTCTACATTAAGACCTAAGCTATTAAACAAGATTTCTTTAGAAACCCTTTTTTCATTCAAATAAACATCATAATGCGGTATGCCGACAACCTCTATTTTATCTTTCTGAACATCCAGATACTTAATAGCTTCTTTTTTTATATCCGGAGTATTAACCGCAAGATTGCGCGGAACAAAGCGGTTCAGTCCTTTTGATGTTATATTATCCCACGACCTTACCATCCCAACCACTTTTACTCCTTTTTTTTGGGCCTCTCTTGCGACAATAATATCTCCTGGTTGAAAAATATCAGTCGTAAAAACCAATGACGGTTTATATTTATCAAATAATCGAGATGAAAAATTTCCGCGAGATGATAGCAGTAAAAAATCCACGCCTCGCAATAAAACTCTCAAACATTTAAAAAGGCTGATTTTACCTAAGAACCAGTGATAAAAAAATCTGATATGCCCGCCGCCGTTTTTAAGTTCCACTAATCTATGGATTTTTTTGGTCTGCGTGTCTGAAAAATTTAAAAATACAGCGCTCAAAAATCTATCCAATGCGCAAGGGTTGTTTTCCAATTCACAACCTTCAAAAGATACTCTGGGAAAGTTAAATTTCTTTCTATACAAATCGAGCTTATCTAAAGGAGCAAGGATAATAATATTAAGATTATCATCACTTTTTAGAATATTCAAAAAATCAGTGGCTAAAATATTTCTTGCGATTAATCCAAAAAATGAAGTTATGAATATTGTTTTTTGTTTCTCCATTGGTTTTAACAGTTAACACAAATACATCAGCACATAAAATACAATCGAATATTCAACAAATCTTCATTCTAAATCTTTCATCAGTATCTGTTCGTCTTCTTCTATATTTTTTATAACCCTCTTGCCAGTAACTTCATCTATAAATGCAGACGGCAGTCCCCCTCTGCCTGGCCGCTTAAAATCTATCATCTCTTTCCTTAAAATAGTTCCGGCAGGAATATCGCGGTTTGCCACCATACTTTGGCCAGCCCAGTCTCTTCCTTTCTTAAGCCGCAGTATTCTTTCCTTTTCCGGAATGATTCTTTTCGCCATTTCAATATCGCGGATTTGGCTTACCATAATTTTAAACTCCTCTGGCAACAAAGCCCCGGGATTATCTAAAGACCTCGGATCTTTTTTATCAAAAGTAATATGCTTTTCAACCACACAAGCTCCCATAGCTACGGCGGCTAAAGGAATATGCCAGCCAACACTATGATCTGAAATACCGACAGGAAGTTTTAATATTCTTCTTAAATGTTCCATGCGCATCAAGTTGGCGTCTGTATAAGGAGTTGGGTACATAGAAACACAATGCAAAACTATAATATCTTTTACTCCATTATTTTTTAGCGTGCTTATTGCTTTTATAACTTCCAAATCGGTTTGTATTCCAAAAGATATAATTACCGGCTTATGCCGCTTTGCTATATTTTTAATAAATTCATAATTATGAGCTTCGCCGGAACCTACTTTAAAAAACTTTTGCTTCAAACTTTTATCAAGATACTCTAAACTTTCGTCATCATGGGCTGTGGCAAAAACATCTATGCCAAGCTTTTTGGAATAATCGAAAATCTCTTTTATCTGCCTGGGAGAAAACTCTTTGTATTTCATCCTGTCAAACCAATTATAGCCGAGCTCTTTCTCCAGACGTTTGCTCACTTTCTTGCTGACTAATTTTTCTGTTTTGGTAAGCTGAAATTTAACAATGTCGGCTCCAGCCAAATAAGCCGCTTCAGCCTGCTTTTTTGCCAAATCAATCTGCCCATAATTAGTAACTCCGCCTTCGCAAATAATGAAACATGGTTGCCCGAAACCAACCTTGCTGTTCCCTAGTTTTGTTACTTTTTCCATGATTTTATTTCATTAGCTACTAATTCGCTGATATATATTTGAGTTCTCTCGGTCGCTTCTCTGGTAGCTCCGCCTAAGTGAGGCAGAATTAAAAGATTCTCGTGAGTTTTAGCATAAACTATCAACGGATTATTTATTAAATGGCTGCCATCTGGCGCTTCATTAGCCAAGGTATCTATAGCCGCCCCAGCCAGCCATTTATTTTTTAAGGCCTTGAGCAAAGCTGATTCATCTGTTATTTCACCCCGAGCGGTATTAATTAAAAAAGCCGTCCTTTTCATGCTCTTAAAATGGCCTTCCCGAATCATACCGAAGGTCTTATCATCATATACGCAATGCAACGAAATAATATCTGAACCTTTAAAAACCTTTTCTAAGGTAGTTTTTTTAACTCCAAAGTTTTTCATTGCGGTGTTTGAAATATAAGGATCATAGGCCAAAATATGCATACCAAAAGCTTGGCTGTACTTAGCCACCATCTGTCCTAACCGGCCAAAACCAACCAAACCAATGGTTTTATCCATAAGTTCGGTGCCGCCATATTTTTTTCTTTCCCAATTGCCTTTTTTAATAGATTCAAAAGCCCACGGTAAACATCTTGTTACGGAAAAAATCAAAGCAATAGTTTCTTCAGCCGTAGAAAAGGTCTTTTTAAGCACAGATGATTCAGCCTTGATATTAACAACCTTAATGTTGCGGCGCAGACATTCAGCCAAATCTAAATAGCGTAATTGAGTAGTCCGGCTGCCAATAAGTTTAAGATGCGGAGCTTTATCCAAAAGAGATTTATTAAATTTAATTTCCAGACCAACTACCGCCGCATCGGCTTGAGGCAAGTTTTTCAAAAAATTTTCTTTAGAACCATAATCAATTACCCGGCCTGCCTTGGTCAAAACTTTTTTGGCTACAGGACTAAAATCTTTCTCGGCAATTAGAATATTGAGCATAAATTTATTTTCTGTGCTGCAGTTTTCTGACTAAAAACCGAGCAAGTTCTAAATCGGACTTATCATCTATCCCATGGGCAGCCAGCGGGTCAATTTCCAGCCCTACTCGCCGGCCAACTTCTATTTTTCTTTCCTTTAAAAACTTATCGCGTCTGAACCAATACAAATTTCCAAATGCATATCTTTTTGGATCAGACTGGCGATTGGGATGTTTGTAGTGCAGTTCCGGGTTATCATGTTCCAAATACCCGTCAGTTAAATGTCTGATATGATAAGGATGGTTGGTCCTCGGGACTGGAACTATTGTAATTCCAGAATCTGCTTTCTTAGAAATCATCAAATTAAACAATCCATCTATCTGTTCGGATGTTACAAAAGGTTCTGTCGGTTGGATAAGCAACACAAAATCAGGCTGGTAATTTTCGTTTTCATCAAGCCATTTTAAAGCATGCTCGATAACCGGAATTGTTGGAGTATTATCTTCTGACAATTCTGCCGGGCGCAAAAAAGGAACCTCGGCTCCATATTTCTTAGATACCTTGGCAATTTTAGGGTCATCAGTGGTAACAATCAAGCGATCTACAGAACGGCTTTTTTTAATTGCTTTAATACAATAAGAAATTAGCGGGCGCCCCCCAAGATTTACTATGTTTTTATATGGTATTGACTTTGAACCGCCTCGCGCCGGCACAATAGCCAATGTGCTGTATTTTTTGTTATTAGCCATATTTATATCTAAAACCTACTATATTTAAACCAAAAAACAAAGCCAGCGGTTTTACGCCGGCTTTTGTGACCAGCTATCATAATTTCGGGACTCTATTGTTTCCATTTTATCGTCGGCATAACAATTTCCTTATCAATCAAGCTCCTGGATTCCTTTATTTTTAAAAGAATAGAATCAACAAGCTCCTTGGAAAGTAAAATAGGCTTTAGCCCCAACTTAAGCAAGGACTCATTGCTTGGATTATAATAATGTTCTTCTTTTTCAACGCGCGGATTAGGAATATGATTGATTTTAACTTTCATACCAAACAATTCACCGGCCTTCTTTACAATCTGCGCTAAGCCTAAAACTGAAAAAACTTCTGTAAACTGATTAAAAACCCTGAACTCTCCTTGTTTGGGCGGATTATCTACAGCAATGTTTACGCACTTTAAAGTATCGCGTATATTCAAAAATCCTCTCTTTTGCCCACCTTTGCCATAAACAGTTAAGGGAATCCCTGCAACAGCTTGAACGCAAAAACGATTTAATGCCGTTCCAAAAATCTGGTCATAATGGAAACTGGTCAAGAATTCTGGATTTATATCAGTCTCGTCAGTATCAATACCATATACAACACCTTGATTTAAATCGGTCGCGCGGATTCCCCAAACCCTGCAGGCAAATTCAATATTATGACTATCGTGAACCTTGCTCAAATGATAAAAAGAACCAGCTTGTTTTGGAAACTGCATTCTATCTTTTCTTCCTTTGTGATTTATTTCAATCCATCCCTCTTCAATATCAATGTTTGGAGTTCCATATTCTCCCATAGTGCCAAGTTTCACTAAATGAGCGCCGGGACAAAATTTACGCATCGCAAAAAGGGTATTCAGAGTTCCTGAAACATTATTAATCTGCGTGAATACTGCCTTGCCGCGGCCATGCATTGAATACGGCGCAGAAGGTTGTTCTGCATAATGGATAATTACATCCGGTTTGAACTCCTCAAAAACACCGTAGACAAAGCGAGGGTTTACGGCAATATCGCCAATATAAGTTTTGACATCTTTCCCCGTTATTTTTTTCCAAATACGCACCCGCCTTTGTAAAGTTGGCACATGCCATAAAGGTACGGAATCGCATTCCGCTTCCCAAACACGTTTTGATAAATTATCAACAACCGCAACAGGATAGCCTCGGTTAGAAAAATGCATCGCGGTTGGCCAACCTAAATAGCCATCTCCACCTAAAATTAGAACTCTTGGTTTTGATCTCTTCGAAAGTTTTCGTGCAGGTCTCATATTTTGATAGTGTTTATCTTAGAGGTTGGCTATGAATACCGCACTCGCCGCACGCCTTACCAGTCCCTTTCCATCTGCCGGCACGCTCCGTTTCATTTTCATCCGCCTCCGGATAAGAACAGTATTTACACCCCAAACTGCGGAAACCTTCCTTATATTTCGGATTGACCGAAATATTGTTCAACGCGAGGTACCTCCAAATATCCAATTCAGTAAACTCCAAAATTGGATTAACTTTAACCAAGCCATTCGCCGCTTCAACATATTTAAAATCAGATCTTGTAATACCTTCCGTTTTTCTCACTCCGGAAATCCAAGCATCCAAATCCTTTACCGCTAGTTTTGTCGCATCTACTTTCGGCTTGCCGCAGCAAAGGGCCAAATTTGCTTTTATGCCTATTTCCTGGTCAAAAATATATTCCTTGTAATTAAGCTTCCATGCAGACACGACTTTGTTTTTGAAATCCGTAGTTTCGTCAAACTCCGTGTCGGCCAAAACGGAAAAAACTGGTATATCCGCTTTTATACTGTGCGCCAAATGAAGAAGCACCATACTATCTTTCCCAAAGGAGCAGCCGACTGCGATCTTGGGATGGAGCTTCAAAGACTCCGCGATAAGATCTTTGGCCTTATTGACTTTCTCGATGTATGTCATTATTTTTATAAGTTTATTAGATAATAATTAATATAACAAAATAATTTATCTGTTGGTTTCTGCATCAAACCTATAACATCTCGTGTGATGATCTTTAATGCCAAAACAGCTACGTTATATGCTTTCGCAACAGCTTATCGTTCAAATCAATTGTTTTGATAATTTTTAATATTTTCTCAGACGCCCTGCCATCGCCCAAAATATGGCCGCAACGTTTAAGGCCGGATTTAAACTTCCTATTGTAAAGAATAAAATTCAATCCTTTTTCAATATCTTTTATGCTATTTCCTACCGTATGAACATTACCTTCTTTCTCGCGCCCCTCCTGCCTCCTGCCAATATCCAGGGCGGCGAGTTTGAAATAAGGCGCCTCCTTTAAGGCCGAAGAGGAATTGCCAGCTATCGCTCTAGCCCCAGCCATCAGACCCAAAAAATCCAAATTCTCGATATTTTTAAAAATTAAAAACGCAGGATTATTTTTAGCTTCATCAATAGCTTTGATAATTTCCTGATAGCCGGGATCGGAACACGGATAAACGACTATAGACCTTGAACCTGTCTTTTCCAAAATACTCAATAAATTTTTCATCGTTTGATAATTTGATTCGCGCGACTCAAAAGTATCCGGATGAAATATAACTATAAAATAATCTTCATCTGGTTTCAAACCGTACTTACTTCTGGCTTCATTATTAGGTACATACATTTTCTTTACAATCCTGTCTATGTAAACAGAACCGACCCTGTGTATTCTCCACTTTTCCTCTCCCAAACCCACGATTCTCTTTGCGGCCAATTCAGTTTCCGGAAAATGCAAATGAGCCAATTTAGTAATGGCATGCCTCTGAATGTCATCTATATTTCCGGAAACTTCTCCGCCTTGAGTATGAGTTACTGCTTTGCCTAAATTAACTGCCGCAAAAGCAACCATTAAATGTTCGCCTCTGTCGCCATGAACCATAACTATGTCCGGATTTAGTTTAAAAATGGCCCGCGCTGATTTGGTTAAACACACGCCCAAATTTTCTGCTCGCGAAAGCGGGGAATCCTGCCTGCCTGTGCCCATTTCAACAATTTCTATAATCGCATTGGAAAAAGATTTTCGAACTTCATCAGCCGTATTTCCAAATTCCTTTGAAGCATGCATATCTCCGAGCAAGATTTGCAATTGCAAATCTGGATCCGACTCAATTAAGCGCATCAAGGAAACGTAGGCGCCAAAACCGCCCCGTTTACCGGAAAAAACGCAAATTTTTCTTCTTTTTCCCACCATATAATTTTATTGTATCACAATGAAAAAATGAAACACTATATCACACTCTTCAGATAACCCTTCACTGACCGACACATTTTCATAAAAAACATTTTATCATATTCATCAATAACTAATAGTTCTTTCGGACTTAAAACAAAATAAGGATAAGTTTTGATCAAATAAAAATAAAATAAAACAGTTGTAACAGCATATGTAATCACCCACTCAACCGCAGCGCCAATAACCCCAAACAAAGGTAATAAGAAAATCAACATAAATGGAGCGAGAACAGAATTATCAAAAGACTTTAGGGCAAGCGTTTTTTGCTCTTTTAAAACAACGAGCGTGCTTCTAAAAATCTTATAAAAACCATATAAAAAAACTATCAACGTCATAATTTTTAAAAGCGGCACAGCCGGATTATATTTTGGCAAGAATATATTAACTAAAAATGGCAATATAAAAAAAGACAATCCCGCACATAAAAATGACAGCCAAACAGAATATTTTACCATGCGAACAAACAAAAACCTTACGCGTTTTTTATCTTCAATTTCCCTTGGCAACAGATCACCAAACATACCAAACGGTAAAAGACGCATTATCATAGCAACTATGTTTCTAGCAAAAGCAAAAAGTCCAAGCCCTTCCGTACCGACAAAAAACTTAATCAGCCATGGGCGGATATTGTTTGCTATTTTAGCAATAATATATCTAAAAAATATCCAGACGCCGTATTTCTTGAATAATTTAAAAACCAAACTGCCATGGATAGATTCTTTAACACCATAAAAAACTTTTCTATATAGTCTTAGAAAATGGAAACCAGCAAACAAAAAAGAAAAGATAAGGCCGGCTAAATAAGAAATCAATATCTGCGGAATTCCAAGCCCTTGCCAAAACCATAGTAAAAAAATAATAATTAGTTTAAATACTTCGCCAAATACAGAAGCGCCTAAATAGGAAAAATATATATTGCTTCTGAAAAATAAATTCATAACGGAAATGGAAGCCATGAAAGGCAAGGCTAATACAGCCAAAGAAATCGGATAAGCCATATTATTGTAACCATAATGTGTTGAAATTAAGTTTGAAAAAAGTATTACTAAAATAGCCAAAAATATCGACACCCCGATTTTAAACAAAGCATACTCCTTGAATAATTTTTTAGCAGAGATATTATTATCATTTCCTATATACCTGCTAAGATCAGAAAAAACAACATCGTCTAACATTCCAACAGCTAAACTTTCTGCTAACACGACTACGGACAAAATAAGTTGATACACTCCATATTCATAAACGCTTAGAAAATAAACAATGATAAAAGAATTAAGAGCTACAATTCCATACAACGCGGTGTTCCAAAAACCGGATTTTACCTCTCCTTCTATAAATTTCTGGGAAAAAGAATAATTATCCGGCATATTATAATTTAAGATAATCTTTTTAACAAAATATCTATTAATTTACCCAAACCGTGATTTTTTTCGACAATCTCTCTTGATTTTTTACAAAGTTTTTCTTTTAATTCGTGATCGGCAGACAATAAATTATAAATCTTATTAGCCAAATCATTTTGATCGTTTTCTACAAACATACAAACTTCTTTTAATTCGTTATCAAAAAAGTTCTCAAGAACCTTGTTAGAAACCAAAACCAAAGTCTCGCATGCCATAGCCTCAATTATAGATTTATCAAAGCTTCCTGTAGGAGTCAAATTAACAAAAATCTCGTGTGAATTATAGATATTAATCGTATCAGAATTAGGGACTCCCGGTTTAAAATTAATTACTCCATCTTTGATTAAATCGGCAAATTCATCCGTAAGATCACCTGCGTATTTTTTATCATTTATAGATAACGCATTCCCAACAACGGTTACGCTGAACTTCGCCCCTCGCTTAATTAAGATTCTGGAAGCCGCTAATAAAACTTCCAAATGCTTTATAGGAGATATCCTGCTCAAAAAAATTATGGACCCGGGTGTTTTTTTTACTTCATCATTTTTTTTGAAGTAATCAAGATCAACACCAACAGGCATTAAAATAGATTTAGGATCTCTTGCCGCAAAAGAAAATGGCGAAGTGCAAAAAACTCCCTTAGACAAAATTATGCCGATTTTGGCTATAGTATTACCCATCGGATGGTTATACCACATAAATACCGGCTTCCGTGTAATAAACCAGAAAAGTTTGCCCAAAATTACGTACTGTGGATTCATATGTACTAAAACCACTCCGTATTCATTACGCAGCCGCCAAATGTATTTAAAAAAATTAAACAGATGGGCAGTTTTTGAAGTGCCTGTCTCCTTTCCGAGTGAATAGATGTGTATATTTTCAGGCATATCTGTCTTCCCTTTGTACAAGCAAATCACAGATATGCTTTCAACTTTTTCAGCTATCTTCTCAATCCAGTGATGATACATTCCTAAAGTATCATCATTCTTATCAACTTTTTGAGTTATGAATAAAAGCTTCATTATAAATCTATAAAGGAGCTTTTTATATAAGCTCCTTATAGTGTTTTTTATACCATCCAACTGTCTTTTTCATGCCAACTTCCAATGGAGTGAATTTAAACTTTCCAAGCCATTTGTGAAGTATGGTTGTATCTCCGCGTATAATTGCCTTAGAAGTCTCACCCGGCCTCATCGGCAAGAATTCAATTTTTGCTTTAAGCATGCCTGCTATTATTTTAGCTACTTTGATTAACGGCTCGCCATTTCCGCTGCCGGAGTCAATAACCTCATCCGCAACCTTATCAAGCTCAAGCGCTCTGATTAGAATTTCAGCGGTATCTTTAACATATACCAAATCAACAAGCTGGGATCCGTCTCCATAAACCTGCAGAGGCTGGCCCATAATAGCCCTGATTATAAAGCTTGGAGCAAATTTTCTTACCGGTTTATATTTTTGCCCTTCTCCATAAACATTAAATCCCCTTACAATATTTATATGAGTTCCAAATTCACGATTATAAAGCAACGCGAAATCTTTTGCCGTTCTTTTGGTTATCGCGTAAACATTATGCCAAACATCCGGCAAGGTTATGTAAACGCATCTCTTTTTGTATTTTTTGACCGCCTCAAATACATTCAGAGTGCCCATTATATTAACTTCACTGGTCTCAATAATATGCTGAAGGGTTTCGGAAGTTCCGAGTATTCCAGCCAAGTGAATAACTCCGTCACAATCAAATATAGCCTGATCAACGGCGTTTTTATCGCGGATATCCCCAACAAAATCCTGGACTTCGGCAATATCTTTTACTGCACGCCT
>ERZ1292625.4244-Hain-H41-01um-R1-4244-length-10888-cov-3_pt1 | contig 10888 bp, 9 predicted proteins | sample MGYA00564400_ERZ1292625 | MGnify/ENA primary metagenome ERZ1292625 (study PRJEB36523, sample SAMEA6512639) | groundwater metagenome | collected 2019-01-08 | study: AquaDiva: Metagenomics assemblies of 32 groundwater samples
CACTACGCATGCAATCGTTGCTGGTTGGAGCAATGATTTTAATGGCGCTGTCGAAAACTATAAAAAAGCTACGGCATATGATGTGGCGGGTAGATACGAATATAGAAATCGCTTCGCTCAATACCTGTTGGATTATAGCGTTGATAATGAAGTTAAAACCACAGAGATTCAAGAAATCTATAAATATGCCATGCAACTAGAAGAGAAAAATGTTACTGAAAATCCTCAAGACTATTTACCCGAGCTATATCTTTCTCGCTTCAATATTGTTTTGGGAAAGTTAGATCCTAAGTCTCCTTATAATGATATTGCCTTACAGCATTCACTAAAAGCCCTTACTTATTCTGAAACATTTGTAAGAACTTATTATGAAATAGCCCAGGCTTATCTAAATAAAAAAGATTATGTTAATGCTACGGCTCAGTTCGAGAAGGCCATCCAGCTAAATCCTGACGTTGGAATATCTTATTGGTATTTGGGTGCAGTTCAAATGCAAACTGGTCAAGTTGATGAGGCTTTAACCAACATGACAACTGCTATCAAAAAGGGTTATGTGATTTCAGAAAATGACTATCTTAATCTTGCCAACGTCTATGTTAAAAGAAATGATTTTGTAAGTCTCGTGAGCGTGTATGAGGGCCTTGTAAAAGTTGCCCCCGCAAATGCACAGTACATGGCTTCCTTGGCTGTAGCTTATGCTCGTGTTGGGCGTATCGATGACGCTGTGGCGGCAGCCCACCGAACAGCCGAAATAGATGTAAATTTCTTATCTGAAGCAAGAAGTTTTGTAGAACAATTAGGTAGAACTTGGTAAATAAATAAAGACCTCGGCCGGCGGCCCTCATTGTTTTTCAAATGATTATCGGGAACGGCGACATGGCTTCGGCAATAACTACAATGGAAGTCGCTCATCGCGATGGTGTTTTATTTTTTGCTTCTGGCGTATCAAATTCTCAAGAGACCAGAGAGTCTGAATACGATCGAGAGGTTCAGCTCTTGCTCTCGCAGAATCGATCGAAACATTTGGTCTACTTCAGCTCACTCTCTGTTTTCTATATGAAGTCTCGCTACACTGAACACAAGCTGATGATGGAAGGCCTTATCCGCAGAGAGTTCCCAAAGTATACAATCATTCGCCTCGGCAATATCACATGGGGAACGAATCCAAAAACCATTATCAACTTTTTCCGTAACCGAATCGAGAATGGTGAATCAGTCGAGATACGAGATGAGTATCGCTACATAATCGACATCGATGAATTTCGCCACTGGATCTCTTTGATCCCCACTTGGAGCTGCGAGATGAATCTGACCGGACGAAGGATGAAAATCATCGACATCATGAACGAGTATGTCTATCTAGGCTCAAAGCTCAATGTATAAAGTAATTATCCTTTATTTACCCGCCTGTGACGCTACGGTGCGTATGGTTTTAAGCACTATGCCTAAATCTAGAAGGAAAGAGCGGTTCTTAATGTAGTAGAGATCGTATTTTAATTTCTCTGCAGTGTCTTTGATAGAAGAGCCATAAGGATAGTTAATTTGAGCCCATCCTGATAATCCTGGTTTAATTAAATTTCTCTCTTCATAGAAAGGTATCTCTTTCTTTAGTGTGGAATAAAATTCAGGTCTTTCGGCTCGAGGCCCGACAAGGGACATGTCTCCTTTAACCACAATCCAAAATTGAGGAATTTCATCGAGTCGAGTCTTTCTTAGAAATCTTCCAACTGGACCAATGCGTGGATCGTTGTCTTCAGTCCAAACGGCTCCAGTCTTAGCTTCTGCATTTGGAATCATATTTCGGAATTTTGTAAGCTGGAAAGGTTTTCCGAGCTTTCCAATTCTTGTGTGGCTATAAAAAATTGGTCCTTTTGAATCAATTTGCATTGCCAAGATTATAAATGGATACAAGAGGAGAGATAATATTCCAAATATTAAACCAAAGACAATATCATAAGCGCGTTTCAAGCTTTCGTAGGTACGCTTTGAACCTTCACTAAGATTTTCTAGGAACCAAACTTGATTAATAGCTCCAAGTGGGACTTTGCCGGTGAGGCGTTCGTAGAAATTAGCAAGACTGTAGAAGTTAATCTTCCTTCCGAGCGATTTGTAGAAAGCATGGGTGATGTCTGGTAAGTGGTAGGCTTCAGGGCTAATGATAACCGTATCGAGGTCTGAGGTTGTTAGGGTTTCGGCAAGATGTCCTGCATCTTTGGGATCGATAACCTCTTTAAGGTTGTAACCTAACTGAGGATTTTCAACGATGAAAGTAGCGAGCTCTCTTGATTGTTCATTGTCACCAACAATAAGAGTTAATTTTTTTAGTCTTGTTTCAACAATACTGTTATAGGAAGATCTCCCAAGCGTCTCCAGAATAGTAAAGATAATTGTAAATATGGCTAAATTAGTTTTTGGCGCAATGCCAAAGAAGGGAATTAAGTAAAAGATACTTGTCGATATGACCGTAACTACAATTATGGTTTCAAAAAGTCTAGAGTAAAAATATACGTTGTTTCTTAAGAACCTAGGTTCGTACAAGCTGGCTATATAGAAAACCAATATCCAAATGGCGAAGATAACAATAAAGGGGAGTAAGTGAACAATGTACTCTTCTTTAAAGTTAGAGTCGTAACGGATTTGCAACATAGCCAAAAGAGAGGCATAGAGGAGTGCAATATCTATAAAGAATAGAGTTAATTTACGCATAAACTAGCGTGTACAATACCATATTTTTAAAATAATTCAAGAGACAACATTAGCCCCGCGTGTCTTTATATGGCTATGCTATAATAAACTTAACTATCTATACCATACTGAAAAATGATTTTAAATAGAGTGAAGCACAGACTAGTTGTTGGTTTCATGGCTATTTTTTGGATTGTTTTATTTTTTGTGCCGAATGCTTTGGCCGATACTGTTGGCGACAGGCGTACATTTTTTGTGAACTCTTTATATGATGCCAGCTCTCGGACAAGTATTTCAGCGAGCTTGATTAATGTTAGTTCAAAAGCGTATTTTTATGTCGAGGATGGATATACGGACAAGCTTAGTTCTAGCGAACTGACTTTGTTTAATCAAAGGTTGCAATCTTTGGCTCAAGAATTTGATAACGTTATATATCCTAAAGAAACCGAATTTTGGGGTTCAGAACCTAACCCTGGAATTGATAAAGATCCCAGAATTGCGATTCTTGTCCAACGCCTTACTCCTAGCACGGGAGGATATTTTGACACGGTCAACGGCTATAGTTTGGCCCAAGTAAACAATTCCAATCAAAGGGAAATGATTACGATTAGCATAGACACTTTGGGCAATAGTCATGTTTCATCTTTCCTCTCTCATGAATTTCAACACCTAATCTCCTTTAATCAAAAAGAATTACTTCGTGATACCACAGAAGAGATTTGGCTAAACGAATTGCGTTCTCAGTATGCAGTCACTGTTGCGGGCTATAATCAGGACTTCAGAAATTCAGACCTTTCAAATCGTTTGAGATCATTTTTAGATAAACCGACTGACAGTTTAACTGAGTGGATGAGTTCTAATTTAGATTATGCTCCAGTAACTTTATTTGGGCATTATCTTGTTGATCGATTTGGACCAAGCATTTTGCAGGAAACTTTACATGGCTCATCGAATGGAATTGATTCAATTAATGCATATCTCTCTAGTCGCCATCAATTTGAAAATTTCTCCGATATTTTTGCAGATTGGGAATGGGCAACATATTTTAATAATCAAGCTCAGGATTCTAGATATGGATACACGAATCCCAGCTTAAAATATATTCAAGTTTCACCAACCGAACTAAGACAACTTAATGCTTCTGGTCCAAATATGTTTTCCTATTCGCTAAAGCCTTGGCAACCGATGTGGAATCAATTTATTTTAGATTCTCGGGCATCAGCCAGTAAAAATATTAAGTTCAGTTGGCAGGGTTCAGGTTTCCAAGTTTCGTATGCTGATGCAAGTGGAGTGCCCCGACTTTTAAATAATGGTGATGTTGTAACTCAGTCTAAGTCGGGGTTTGTGCTCATGCCGACTTATATAGCCAAGACGTCAGGTTTTGGTAATACTGAGCCTTCTGTGCCCCTTGCTCTTACAATAGAATATACTGATCAGCCCACCACAAATACCTCTTCAGTTCTTAAGGATGGAGCACTTATAGCCCATGCAGGTACGCCTGATACTTATGTAATTTGGGGTACATATAAACGATATCTCGCACCAGAAGTTTTAAAGTTCTATGGTCTTGAAAATATAAAGGTCAACATTGTCCCAGAGGCAGTATTCCAATCTTACATGCCATCAAATTATATTCGCGCTATTGATGAGAAAAAAGTTTATGCAGTTTGGCCAGACGGAACAAAGCATTGGTTAAACATGACTGCACAAACTTTTACTGATTCCTATCGTGATTGGAATTCGGTATTTATTGTAAATAATTTGGAGTCAAATTTTTATCGTATTGGTGCTGATATTAAAAATTAAAAAATAAATTAAAAATATATTAATTAAAAAGTGGATGAGTTATCCACTTTTTAATTATCAAAAAGTTTTTTTTATCTTAAAATTAGTGTAGTAGTTTTTGATTCTTGTTAAGCGTGCAGAGAGGTCGGACTGTCACGCAAAAATAATTTAAGGAGGAATGGAGAGAATGATTCTCACAAAGACGATCATTGTCTCCTCAGTAATCACAAATATGGTAAAGCGCAAAAAAGCAGCAAAGAAGACAGCAAAGAAAGGTAAGAGAAAAGCTGCAAAAAAGAAGAGATAAATTTTTCTTCTAAAAGGGCCTCGCGTTTGCGGGGCTCTTTTCTTTTTACAATAGAGTAATAAGATAAAAGAAAACCATGAAAATAAACATTACAACCAAAAACATTACTCTCGATGCTCCACTAACAGTATTTATAGAACAAAAGATGGGTGGTTTAGAAAAACTCATTCACAAATCTACAGCCACTGTTCTGGTTGAAGTTGGCAAACCGTCCAAGCGTCATAAATCAGGGCCAATCTTTTATGCCGAAGCTAATTTAAAAATTGATGGCAAACTTTTGCGTGCTGAAGCCACTCATGCTGATTTACGGACAGCCATAGATAAGGTTCGCGATGAGCTCCACATTCAAATAAAAAAATTCAAAGAGCGAAAAAAAGATTTTTCTCGAAAACCAAAGAAGTAGTCTCCATTCCTCATCCGCCAGACATCTTCGAGATGTCGCTTCGTCCCCAAACCATTCTCGACACGCCTCCGGCTTCTCGGTGCTCTTCGAGCCACCTTCGTCGCCTCAGCTAAGCTTGCATTGCAGTTCGCTAGCTGATTGGCTTACTAGCCACATATTATATCAGCCAGCTCCTGCAACGTCTCGATTGTCTCGAATTGGTTTGAGGCCTCTTTATTATTTAAAATGAAAAGCCCGCGAAAGGCGGGGGCACGGACCGAAGTGCGTGCGGGCTTTTCACGGGCTACCAAGCTGCAGGAAGTCCGGCGTTCTTCTTCCATTGGAGTAATATGCAATTGGCATCTTCGCTCGAGACCTCGAGCATTTCTGCCATAGTCCGTAGCACCTCATCTCGAGGGTAGGCCGCCACGAGAAGCGCTAGGTTCGTATAGTCGGTGTTGAAGCAGTTGACGATGATCTCCCTGATTGGCATCTCAATCTCCTATCATTTAATTATACACCTAAATTCATATTTTGTCAATATTATATATAAGGCCCAAGTGTGGTAGAATGTAAGGATTATGGCCTTTTTATCTAGTCTGTTTGGGGATGCGAATAAGAGGTATATCAAGTCCCTTCAGTCGACAATCGATAAAATAAACTCTTTCGAGAAAGATCTCGGAGAGCTTTCGGATACTGGACTTAAGGACAAGACAGCAGAATTCAAAAAACTACTTAGCGAAGGCAAAACTCTAGATGACATATTGCCAGAAGCCTTTGCGGTCGTTCGTGAAGCTTCTAAGCGCACTCTGGGCCAACGTCACTACGATGTGCAGTTAATCGGAGGAATTGTTTTGCACCAAGGCAAGATAGCGGAGATGCGTACTGGAGAAGGTAAAACTCTTGTAGCCACTTTGCCAACTTATTTAAATGCCCTTGAAGGCAAGGGTGTTCATGTTGTTACAGTTAACGATTATCTTTCTCGTCGCGACGTAGCTTGGATGGGCCAGATTTATGATACTTTGGGCCTAACTGCATCTTGCTTAAATCACGAGATGAGTTACCAGTACGACTCTTCACATATAACTAAAGCAGAAGATATTGAAGAAGACACCGAAGGTAGTTTTAAAATTGTTCACGAACTACTCAGGCCCATAACTCGCAAACAAGCCTACGCTTGCGACATCACTTATGGCACGAACAATGAATTTGGTTTTGATTATCTTCGAGACAATATGGCCTATTCCAGTGAGCAGATGGTCCAGCGTCCTTCTGTTGAGGGTGGCCATCATTTTGCAATTGTCGACGAAGTCGACTCAATTTTAATCGACGAGGCCAGAACCCCGCTTATTATTTCTGCTCCTGATGAAGACTCTGGCGAGCTCTATCAAACTTTTTCTAAAATTGTCCCTCAACTAAAAGAAGAAGAAGATTATAAAGTCGATATTAAAGAAAAAGCTGTCACGATTACCGAAGCTGGTATCGAAAAAGTTGAAGGAATTTTGGGCATGGAGAATATTTATGACGAAGGTGGCATGAAATATGTTCACCACTTAGAACAAGCTCTTAAGGCTCAAGTAATATTTCAGATCGACAAGAACTATGTCGTTAAAGATGACGAAATAATTATCGTGGACGAGTTTACTGGTCGTCTAATGCCTGGCCGACGTTGGTCAGAGGGTTTGCACCAAGCCGTTGAAGCCAAAGAAGGTGTTAAGATTCAAAAAGAGTCACGCACTTTGGCTACAGTTACATTCCAGAACTATTTCCGTTTATATAAAAAGATTTGTGGTATGACTGGTACTGCCCAAAGCTCAGCCGAAGAATTTCATAAAGTTTATACTTTGGACGTAATTAGTATCCCTACCAATAAGCCGGCAGTCAGAAAAGATTTACCCGATAAGATTTTCAAAAATGAAGTTGGTAAATTTAGAGCCATTGTTCAAGAAATTAAAGAACGCACTGCTACTGGTCAGCCAGTACTCGTGGGTACGGTTTCAATTGATAAAAACGAATACCTATCGCTTATGTTACAACGCGAAGGTGTACAACACACAGTTTTAAATGCCAAGAATCACGAAAAAGAAGCTGAGATGCATGCCCAAGCAGGTCGTCCGGGTTCTGTGACCATTGCTACCAATATTGCGGGTCGCGGTGTTGACATTATCCTTGGCGGTAACCCACCAGACAAGGAGCTTCAGGCCAAATCGCTCGAAGCTGGAGGTCTCCACGTTATTGGTACTGAAAGGCACGAGGCTCGGCGCATCGATGACCAGCTGCGAGGTCGTGCCGGTCGTCAGGGTGACCCAGGTTCGTCGCAATTCTTTGTTTCAACCGAAGATGAGCTCGTGCGACGTTTTGGTGGCAATAGCCTGACTAGCATCATGGAACGTTTAGGCGTGGGGGAAGATGATGTGATTGAAAATCGCATAGTTTCAAATTCCATTCAGCAAGCCCAAGCTCGTATCGAAGGCTATAACTTCGATGCTCGTAAATACATCCTTGAATATGACGACGTCATGAACAAGCAACGCGAAACCGTTTACGGCCTACGTCGCGAAGCTTTGTTTGCTGAAAGTGCCAAGTATATTATAGAGAGCTACCTCAACGACTATGTGGAGCGCATGATTGGTTTTCATGCCTCTGAGCACGAATGGGCTGTTAAAGAATTAGTTACAGCAATTGAAGCCGTTGTTGGAGCCGATCCAGAAATCACAAAACAAATTACCGAATTATCAGAAAAGAGAGACATTGAAGAATTAAGCAAATTTTTACAAGGATATATTTCTACTCTTTATATAAAGAGAGAGGCAGAGCTGAGCGCTGAACAGATGCGTATTTTGGAGAAGCTCGTTATGTTGCGAAGTATTGATGAGCTTTGGGTTGAACATATCTCCGACATGGAACATTTGCGTAACTCGGTTCGCTTGAGAGCCTATGGTCAGCGCGACCCATTAGCAGAATACAAAGTTGAAGGTCAACGCATGTTCATGCGCCTCCTCGATTCTATTAAGGCTCAGGTCGTGGACGTAATTTTCAAAGTTAGTATGGTTCAAGCTCCTCAGCCTGTTAAGGCCGTTGAGGGCAGATTAAACGTTGAAGGTGAGACTATCGTTGAAAAAGAAGCTCAACGTTCAAATGCTATTCACAACTCTGAAGATGACAAAACTGGTCGCAATGACCCTTGTCCTTGTGGAGCGATTAATCCTACTACCGGCGAAGTTTATAAATGGAAGAAGTGCGGTATGATTAATGCACCACACCACATTAGGACCTAAGATTTAGAATAGAGAGATTTTAAATGACTAACAATACTTTTTCTTGCGACCACAACGTCAGCTCTGCTTTTTAAAATAATTTTTTGGCGAGTGATGAGAGCATGGCAATTTGGACATATTACCATCAAGTTGTCTATTTCATGTGGGCCACCCTCCCTTTTTGGTATAACGTGATGAGCATCTACGCATCTATCGTAAGCACACAGTTCGCACCTATTTCCATATCTATTAATTGCCTGAGTTCTTATCCAAGCTTTATGTTTTTTAATTTCTCCGTAAGAATATTTTCGATTTCCTAATTTTCTTCTTCGATAACGAATATTCCAAGTAGTTGCTCCGCCATATCCCAATTGAACTAATCTGTCGGATATTTCTTTATCAATCATTTTATCCAAATTTTCTAGAATGTAGTCGTCTACAAACTTGTGGGGAAGTTTTTCCAGTCCGTGTTCGCCACGTTCTTTTTTTAGCTCAAAATAACCATGACGCTTAAAACGTTCTTTGTGCATAGGGCAGTAGCGCTCGCTAGTTGTTTTGTGGCGAGTCAATTTTTCACATCCTTTGATTATGCATTTAGGCATGGTATAAATTAATTTTAATAGAAAATAGTTGTAGTAGCAATAGTTTTTATCAACAAAGGACAAGAATCATTTACTAATTAATAATATGAAAACTCACACACTTAAATTTAGGGCGGTCAATAAGGACACTTTTGAAGCGATTGAGTCCAATAAGAAAAAAGTGGAAACTCGAGCGGGCACCGTTAAAAATACCAAGATTGAAGTTGGAGATGTTTTAAAATTTGTCTGTGGTAAAGAGTCTTTCGAAAAGAAAGTTTCAAATATAAAAAAGTACAAAAATATTAAAGCGATACTGAAAGATTATGAGCCCAAAGAAATAAATCCAAAGCTAAAGACCGAAGGTGAAACTATTGATATGTACTACAGCTTCCCTAAATATAAGGAAAAAATAAAAAAGTACGGACTAATTGCGTTTGAATTAAAATGAGACCTATTTGGTGGGGAGTAATATTTTTTGTAATTGGAATCCTTGGTTGGGTGGCTGGGGTTGTTTTTGCCGTAGTATCAGTGGGTAAATTAAGACTTTTGCCAAATATTTTTGGAATAATTGCTATTATTAGTTTGCCCATAGCTCTAATTGCCGAATTAGCCAGAAAGAAAAATAGAGTATAATGGTTAGATGTCAGCTAAATTCTCTTCAATAAAACTATCTCGTTCGGGATTGAAACTTTTTCAGGAGTGTCCTCGTTGTTTTTGGTTAGACGTTCATCATAAAGTTAAAAGGCCACCTGGTTTTCCATACACGCTTTCTTCCGCGGTGGATTTTTTAGTTAAACAAGAATTTGATAAATATAGAAAAGCGGGGACACTCCCACCGGTTTTGGCACGCCACATGGCGGGGGATGCTAAATTATATAATGGCCCAGAGCTTCCAGTCTGGCGGGAGAACTTTAAAGGCATTCAATATTTTGATGATGGCTTGAATGCTTTGCTGTATGGTGCAGTCGATGATGTTTTACAATTGGCTGATGGCTCTTTGGCCGTGATTGATTACAAATCATCTGGTTCTCGCGAAATTAAAATTTATGATGACTATCAAAAGCAGATGGATATCTATACTTATCTTTTAGATCAAAATGGATTTAAAACTCACACCGAAGCTTACTTTGTTTTTTACCAAGTCGATAAAACTGGTGGTGGATTTCAAAATTCTTTACCATTTGTAGAATCTCTCAAAGCTGTCCGCGCCGACAAGAGCTGGGTCCAAAATGTATTTGAACAAGCTGTCCTGTGTGCTCGAAGTGCCACGCCTCCCGAGATGATTTTGCCTTGTCCACATTGTGTCTATGTCCAGCAGGCGACCAAACTCGGGAAGATTTCTGGAGAAGATATGATTGTTGAATTAGAATAATTTTTTGGGACCCAGTAGTGAATTTTGAATTTTTGCTATGCCGACAGGCATTTCAAAACTCTACTATCTGGGAAATAAAAAAGAGCCTCGGCCTCGTCTCGGTTTTGACCGGACGAGGCTCGGGCTTCGCTTTCGCTCTTGGGTTTGCTTGTAGAATCTGACTCGCTTCTTGGGCCTAGGTTTTCTTAGCTTCTTTGACTCGCTTGCATCCTTTGGTTTACTTCAGACGTTTGACTCGCTTCGCCGTCTTGGTTTACTTGTCTGTTCAGGCTCGCTCTTCGATCAGGGGCCACTTATGTGCACCAGCCCATTTCTATAGACTGGATTACTCACCGTCCATGATTCGCTTCAGGTTCTCGGTTTTATTATTGACGGTGACTCGTTTTAGATATTCGGGTTACTTCTGCTTCAAGACTCGTTTGTTGATCATGGTTTGCTTCGGTGCACTGACTCGCTTGACGAACTTGGTTTACTTGTACTCCTCGACTCGCTCGGCGGGTTTGGTTTACTCGGCGGTGA
>ERZ1292625.2155-Hain-H41-01um-R1-2155-length-19316-cov-423_pt2 | contig 10882 bp, 10 predicted proteins | sample MGYA00564400_ERZ1292625 | MGnify/ENA primary metagenome ERZ1292625 (study PRJEB36523, sample SAMEA6512639) | groundwater metagenome | collected 2019-01-08 | study: AquaDiva: Metagenomics assemblies of 32 groundwater samples
TCGTTCTCGTCAAAATTCCCAAATCCGATCTCGACAACGATTCCACCTTTCTTCGATTCGAGCCGATGCACATCCTTTCGATCGACAAATATAACCTCCCCTTTCTTGAGCGGTATACGCTCTAAGATTCCGCCTGGTTTTTGTAATGTCGCAGTTACGTCGCCCTCGACGAGGATCCAATGTTCGGTTCGGTGATGATGATACTGCAGACTCAGACGTTGTCCGGCTTTCACATAGAGAGTCTTCAGTTTCCACTCCTTCCCAGAATCCCATCCGTAGAATTCACCCCATGGGCGCACCGAGCGAGCGAAGTTACGACTCGCATCGCGCGCAAGCCACGATGATGACTGAACTTTACCGCCATGGCCGATATTAAAGACCATCTTGATTCCGTACTTCTCGCAGACGACGGCTTCAGGAATATCTTTCGTACTTTTGCGATCACCGCCATTCGCAAATATTGCGGGTTTTAATTTCGTGAGTTCGCGACAAACACTTCTGTCTGGATCGTTCGGCTTATGTGAGGTCAAGATGACCTTATCGACGGAAGGAAACGACGCGATAATTTCGCAACGTTCTTTTTCGGACATAAACACATAGCCCTTTTTGGCGAGGAGCCAATTATCATTATTGACGATAACCACAAGTTTATCGCCAAATTTCTTTGCCTTCTCAAACATGCGAACGTGGCCGATATGTATAGGGTCGAATCCTCCTGACACGGCGACCCAGCTAACTTTCTTGGCGGTTTTCATGAAGGCACAATATGCCGATATGGTTAATTTCGCAAATCGTACCGCAATTTTCTAATATCCCCACCTTGCCTTGTGTTTCCTAGACATTTCTGGCATACTGTCCCCACTCGCAGAGTATTAGAGCTTCGCCCTCCACAAGAGCAAGCAAAGTTTTCAGTTTCGGCGAGGTTAATCAGTTAGATCCAATACATGGACAATCAGCAGCCAGCAGCAGGAGCATCGGTGCAAGGGAACAAGCTTTACGTAGGTGGTATTCCTTATCGTTCGACGGAAGATGATATCAAGAAGGCCTTCGGTGAGGCCGGAAATGTCGTTTCCGCGAGCATTATTAGTGATCGCATGACGGGTCGCTCACGAGGCTTCGGCTTCGTCGAGATGGCCACTGAAGCGGAAGCTCAGGCGGCAATCGACCGTTTGGATGGCAAGGAACTTGATGGGCGTACGCTCTCAGTTTCCTTCGCTCGCCCACAAGGTGATCGTCCTCCACGTCGCGAGGGTGGATTTGGCGGCGGTGACCGCGGTGGTGATCGTGGCGGTTTTGGTGGTGGTAACGGCGGCGGCGGATACGGTCGCGGCGGGTACTAATCCCTTATCGTCGAACGGACTTGGGAAAGCCCGCCCTCCTTTGGAGGGCGGGCTTTCCCCTTATGTGCTAGCGTTCCCTCATGACTCGCGATGAGCAATGGCTCCTAGATGAAAAATACGCTGGGAAAGAGACAGCGGCCTACGAAATCGATAAGAAGCGGCTCGCTTCTAGCGAGCCGCTTGGTTACGTCATCGGCTGGCAACCATTTCTCGGATTGAAAATCCATCTCGACTCGAAGCCGCTCATTCCCCGCCCCGAAACAGAATGGTGGGCGGAGCAACTCCTTACCCATGTAGGACGTCGTACGTCCTACATGGGCTTTCTTGATCTCTGCGCAGGCTCCGGCGCTATTGGCTGTGCCATACTCTCTAAACTTCGAAACGCGCAGGTATATTTCGGCGAAATCGACCCGGCGCACAAAGCGACTATTCAAAAAAATATCCGGGAGAATAATCTTGATGCCGCACGCGCTGATATCCGCATCGGTGACTTATTTGAGCCATTTAGCGGCATGCAGTTCAATGTCATCGCCGTGAATCCTCCCTATATTCCGGCCGGTCGTGTGCTACCGGAAAGCGTTGCTCTCTACGAGCCGGCCCGCGCGCTCTATTCCGGAGCGGATGGACTCGATATCATTCGTCGCATCGCGGAGGAACTCCCGAAATACCTCTCCAAAGACGGTGGGGCATGGATTGAGTGCGATAGTTCTCAAGCTGAGGAGACTCGAAGGATATTTGCGACACGAGGTCTTTTGGCCGAAATACGCACCGACCAATACGGGAAACCCCGCATTATCTACGTCTCGACTAAGCCAAAAATTATTGGTATCTGATACAATCGGACCTATGTTCGACTCACCACTATCAACCGATTCATATAAAGGAGTTCGCGACTTTTATCCTAGTGATTGGACACGTCTCGAGGCGATGTTCACGCAAATACGTAAAACGCTTACGCTCTGGGGCTACGAGGAATATAACGCTTCCCCGCTCGAACGCTCCGAACTCTACGAAGCAAAAACCTCCGAGGAGATCGTTAATGAACAGACTTACACATTCACCGATCGTGGCGAGCGTCGCGTAACATTGCGACCTGAAATGACACCGACTCTGGCTCGGATGGTCGCGGCAAAACGTCGCGAACTCAGCTATCCATTGCGATGGTTCTCTATCGGCAATCGTTTCCGCTACGAACGACCACAGAAAGGTCGCCTGCGCGAATTTTATCAAGCAGACATTGACCTCATTGGACTTCCCGAAGGCGAAGCCGATATTGAGATCGTGCGGCTCGCATCGACCATACTCAAATCTTTTGGCGCCACAGAAAGCGACTTCGTCATTCGGATAAATTCACGACCACTTCTGAACGCCGCTTGTACCGCAGCGGGACTAAAGGGCGAAAGTATCCGACAGTACTTACGACTCCTCGACAAGAAATCAAAGATGACCCTTGAAGCTTTTGCGGCGGCATCGAGCACGATTTCGGAGACAGATCCCCTCTCAATTATCGGAGATACGAGCGCTCCGCCTGAAGTGGCCCTTGAGAAAAGTCGGTTGCTCAATCACATTGAAGTGCTCGCAACCTATGGTGTCGGCAATGTCGTCTTCGATTCGAGCATCACGCGTGGCTTTGATTACTACACCGGAATGGTCTTCGAAGTTTACGACACGAACATTGAGAATCCTCGTGCCATTTTCGGTGGCGGGCGCTACGACCAGCTCGTCGCCCTCTTTGGTGGCGACCCGATTCCTGCAGTCGGCTTTGCGCTCGGCGACGTCACCCTTGCCGACTTCCTCGAAACACATTCTCTTACACCGAATACGCGAGAAAATAAGCCTCAGCTCTATCTCGGCACGCCACAGGCCGGCGACATTTCCGCTGCACAAGCCTTTGCTACTACATTACGCGCGCACGGCTGCCGCATCTTCGTTAATCTCACCTCTCGAGCACTTGGCGACCAGATTAAAGACGCGGTAAAACGCGACATTCCGTTCTTCGTGGCTTATGGAGCAGACGAAATTAAGAACCAAACAGTCCGTGTGAAAATCCTTGCGACAGGCGAGGAATCTAGCCTCGCTCTGTCTGAACTTCCCTCTCGGCTCAATTCTCTAAGCTGATATATGCGTGCTATCACCTTCGATATTGAATCGATTTCCGACTCCATGGTACGCGGCCATGTCGACGTACATGAGCAAGAACTGACCGTCGTAGCTATCCACGATTCCGAGACAGGCGAATATTCCGCATATTTTAAAGAGGAGCTCCCGAAACTCTGGCCGATACTCGAGCGTGCCGACATGCTCATCGGCTTTAATTCCGACTCGTTCGATATCCCCCTTTTGAACCGATACTACCCGGGCGACCTCTCGCACTTGCGTTCGCTCGATTTACTCACCGAAGTACAGAAAGTGCTCGGTCGAAGAATTAGACTCCAAGCACTCGCCGAAGCAACCCTGAAGAAGGGCAAGTCGGGTGATGGACTCAAAGCGAGCGAATGGTGGAAAGAAGGAAAGAAGGAAAAAGTTCGTGAATATTGTATCGAGGATGTTCGTCTCACGCGAGAATTATTCGACTATGCCGTTACCCATGGCGTACTCAAGTACAAAGATTTGCGCACTATCCGTGATATCAAACTGGATACCTCTCTTTGGGGTCGTGTAAAGGAGGGGGCACCGGCGATGACTCACGCTCTTCAGCTCTAAAAGCTCAGCTGGGCAGCATTTATCTAAGTAATTGACAATACTATATTGTGGAGTACAATGGGGCTTGGTTCTTTCAATATCTACTTTAACCAAGGAGGTCAGCGATGGTTCACCAAAAGACGCGCGTGGGACGAGCAATCAGCGTGCTCACAAGTGTGCTGTTGTGCGCAAGTCTTGCCGCCTGTTCGGGAATGGATAACATATCTCATAAGGTGGGAGACCACTTCGAGAACTGGCGAATTAAGTACAACCCACATGCTTTCGCCCCGAGCAAGATACGCGACCAAAACGAAACGTGTCCCCCGTTGGCCACCGACCCCGATAAACCAGACCTGGAAAATTGTACGGTCATCCCGAATGCAGATGGAACACGGCACTGGGAGTCGGCCACTGAGGGAGGTTACGCGGGCGGACTCGGGCCTAGTGTCGTCCATGCCGCAGGGTTTGTCGCCGGTATGGCAGTACTAGGCAGCGGCATCTCAAAGTCCGGTTCTAACATAAACCAAACCGGTGGCGGTGGCGGTGGCGCCACACAGTCGCAACTTCAGGGTCAGGACCAACATCAGACCCAGGGTCAGGGTCAATTTCAACCAGGCCGCGATCATGATCACAGATAAGAAAATCTAATCTAGAGGGTTTTAAGGGGCTGGCGCTTGCGCCAGCCCCTTTTCTTTTTATTTAAGCGAGTGTTGACATAACAGTATTCTAAGATATACTGATATCCAGAGTTCGTTCTTGGCGAATTTATCGCCTTCCCGCATTCGCGGGTTCACAAAATTCATTAAGGGGGAGCCACCATGCATTTACTCGCAAGTACCGCCGAGAGTTACGTTGGGGATTACATTCCCTTCACGAGCGATGCGCGCGTAGGCACTATATTAATGGGCTGCGCAATCGTTGGCATTGGTGCCATATACGGATTCCGACTTAGCAGAGGAAGTAAAGACTTTCGTCTCCCACTCCTAGCGAAACTGAGCATCTCTATACTGGTATTCGTGTACTATCTCGGGATACTCATGTACACGCCGACCAGTCTCGGCCCAATCACTCTTGTCGGGCTGTATGCATACTTAGCGTATGCATTAACAACAGTAGGAGTCGGATTCGTGCTCACTTTGGGCGTTACTTTCGTATGGGCATTGATATTCAAAACCAGTGTCACCGTACACGAGTACGGCTCCAGATTCTCGAACAGTCTCATGTCCTTGTTCGACATGTTAATTGAGCGATATTACAAGAAAAATATCGCTGCATAATCAACAATCTAAAAACGCGTGGAGCATCCCTCCACGCGTTTTCCTTTTAATGATAGGCTCAACGCATGGAACGTTCCCTCACGATCCCAATCGCGATTGCTCTTGGCGGCATTATTATCGCAGGGGCACTATATGTATCGATGCCAAAATCGTTCTCACGGAGTGCCGGCAACTCAGCTCTCGTACGGCCCGTTTCAGCAAGCGACCATATTCTTGGGAATCCTACGGCGCCCGTGACAATCGTCGCGTACACCGACTTTGAATGCACCTTCTGCAAAAATTTCCACGAGACGCTCCTTCAGATTATTACGAATGGAGGTACTACCGGTAACGTCGCATGGGTCTATCGCGAGTTCCCGTTGAGCGAAATTCATCCGAACGCGCTTTCACATGCGAGAGCCGCCGAATGCATCGCGAAGGTCGGTGGCAACATCGCGTATTGGAAATTCGTGGACGCTCTTTATAGAAAGCAGCCGGTCAACCCCCTACACTATGGAGAGATTGCTTCTGAAATAGGAATTTCCAATAGTGATTTCGCTACCTGCTATGCAGATGCAGCGACAACCGTTGATCTGCGTATCATGACAGATCGACAGAATGCACTCGACATTGGTGCCGAAGGAACGCCCTACTCGCTCATCCTCGTCGCAGGGAAACCACCTGTCGTTATGAATGGCGCATACCCTTACGACGCAATAAAACAACTCATTGACGAGGCGCTCCAGGGTGTCAAATAACATTTATTTGACAAGAAGAAATCCAACAAGATCGCAATAGTTGCAGAACTCAGGATCGCACGGCGCAGCAAACGCAGAACCGTTGGCAATCGCTTGTGCCGCTTTGATAAGATCTTCTTCTAGAGCTGCGACTTCTGCATCGGTAATCGTAAAGGCGCGGATGATGCACTTCCCTTTTTCATTTGGTTCGACAAAGTGCAGTGCGCCTTCGTTCATCAGATATCGTCCATCCTTGTCGAGGAGAAGTTTGTAAAACACCAATTGACGATAATAATTCCCATCACCAGATTTTGTGAGACCTCGAATATCATTTTCACTCTTTGCCTTTCCAGTCTTGTAATCAATTACCATGACCGTGCCATCATCTCGCAGATCGAGCCGATCGAGTTTTCCCGAGAGCGGCACGGGACCCACACCCGGAACCATGAGCGATACCGTTATGGCAAATTCTGATTCATGCGCACTTTTCATGTGGGCGCCTTCTTGTGCGAGATAGGCTCGGAGTGCAGCTACGCCAGTCTTCATGAGTTCTTGCCGGTCAAGAGCCGAAAGCGGAAGATGTGAGAGCTCTCTCGTAAAAGCATCCGTCGCATCATCTACCGACGCACTACCTGCTTTTACTTTATCGGCATAGGCCTTCAAACCCGCATGCACTGCCGTACCGAAGAGCATCGGAAGCGAGGGAGCATCGGGGAGCTGCAGCAATGTACGAAAATAATACTGCCACGGCGAGGCGGCGAAGTTGTTAAAACCGGTCGGCGAGAAACCACGCACCAACAGTCTCTCCTTCAAGAAATTAGGGTCGAGAATGGTGCGCAGCTCGTACGGAGTAACGGCAGGTGGAAGAGTGGCGGCGTTCACTTGAGTAACTCGTGCCGACATATCCGCGAGAAATCGGAGTGGTGTTTGTGCACGATTCTCTTCAGTCGTTACTGAGCGAGTAATAAGCACGCCATCCTTCGCTCGGGTGAGTGCGACATAGAGCAATCGACGCACATCATGTTCATCGTCCTCTTTTTCAAGAAGAAGCGAGAATTCATCGGTCTTTCCGCGTAACCAGCGCTCATCGCTTGCATGCGCAATAATGACGTACGGAAACTCAAGACCTTTCGCGCCATGTACGGTCATAATGCGCACACCCGCATGCTTCGTGCGAGCACGCTCTACCCGAAGTTCATGCTTCTCGATAAGCGCAAGACGCTGGAGCAAATCAAGTGCGGTTGCACTCGGATTCTCTCGCGTAAGCAGCGCGGCTTCATCCATGAAACCTTGGTATGCCTCATAAGCGTCCTCACTTTCTCCAAGAGCAAGTACGCCCGCGAGAAATCCGCTATCGAAAGCGAGTCGCGCGAGCCACTCGACAACCGGCGTCGCTGACATTTCTTCCGCAAGTTTCTTTAGATGTTCTACCCACGCGCGCATGTCACTCGTCCCATGCTCTACAAGAATTTTTATGAGCGGCTTCCCTGCGCGTGCCACAGCAAGAAGCTGCATGCGCTCCATGAGTGACATCGGAATACCTGGAAGAAATAACACCCGAGCGAGCGGCGAGTCCTGAGAAAGGTCAGTACAGGCTCGAATGAGCGCAATGAAAAGCAACACGACGGGATGGGAGAGAGCGCTCATCTCTGCGGTCATATGATCTTCAGGGATACCTACTTGATGTAGATACCCAGCAAGAGCAAGCACATCCGCATTCTTCTTCGTCAGGATGGCTATATCCTCATACTGCACGCCCTTGGCATGCAACTTCTCAATGTATGCGCGTATGGTCTCATATTCTTCACGAGGCGTATCACATACAACCTCTTCAACGCTTCCTCCTTGACCACGAACTGCCGTAAGTGTCGGACGAAGATCGGGATCGGGTACCGGCGCAGGAGCGATGAGGTCGTGTGCCGCCGCAAGAATGTTCTCCGTCGATCGATAATTCTCATCGAGCGAAATTACTTTTGCCTCGGGATATTTTTTTTTGAAATAAAAGAACGAGGCAAGCGACGCGCCCTGGAAACGATAGATTGCTTGTTTTTCGTCACCGACGATGAACAAGTTCGGTACCCCGTCAAAATCAGTTATGAGCTCGAGTAGGCGATTCTGAGCCGGATTCGCGTCCTGATGTTCATCGGCAAGAACGAATTGTGACCGCTCTCCGACCTGCGCACGGAATCCTTCATCCATCTCGAGCCCGCGAACGGCTTCATTAATAAGATCCTCGTAATCATAGAGCGACTCACGTTCGAGCGCTTCCTGATATGCACTAAAGAGCTGTGCAACCTCTATATGTTTCTCTATGCGCTCGCGCCGATGCAAATATTCCGCCTTTTCTTTTCCTTCGTGCGCGCCACTCGCATGAATCCGATCGGGATCGGCGAGCAGAAGTTCATGCTCCTTCGTGAGTTCAGCGAGATAGCGCTCTGGTGTGTAGTGCTCCTGTTTCAACTTCCCCATAAAACCAAGAAGATTCCGCGCCGAGCGGTGGGGATTCTTTGGGCTGCGTATTCTTGTATACGACCCCCGATCTAGCAATTGTTCCATGAGCGTGACGCCGCGTACGGGAGAAAGATGCGCACCAAGCGCAATGCGAGGGAAGAGATCTGGACGCAGTTCGAGTATCGACTGTGCGAAGCCATGAAAGGTATGGATGCGAACGCGATATGCTGCGGCACCAATGAAAGAAGCGAGTCGCGTCCGTAATGTCGCTACGGCACTTTCGGTAAAGGTAAGCGCGAGTATTTCGTCGGGCTTCGTGCCCGTTGCTTTGAGCAGAATATTCCCGATACGAAGTGCGAGCATTTGAGTCTTCCCCGTCCCTGGGCCAGCGACGACAATTACCGGGCCGTATATAGTGCTTACAGCTTCTTTTTGCTTGGTATTGAGCTTCCTATACGCTTCTTCAAACGCTGGAGTAGTCGACATAGATTAGAGTGTACCTCGCTCATATACTCTCCGCACACCACTTTCGATTTCTTGTACGTTACCGGGGACTTGCCAAAAGCAGTTAATTATGGATAAATTATAAGTGGAGCAGCTCTTAATACCTTCGAACATTCCTATACAACCAAGGAGGTTCTTGTGAAAAATGTAATCGGGTCCATTGGCAGTTTTTTAGCACTTGTTGTGCTTGGAGTCGCTGGACTAAGCATACTGCTCTGCGCCGTGGTAACTCACTCAATAACCAATTCCACGAGACCCCTACCACACATCTCATAAATGGTTGAATCAAATTTAAGAATCCCATGCATTATATGCATGGGATTCTTCATCATTTGAGAGTAATGGTGCTCAAGATGGGCGATGTTGTTTGTATATCGATAGTAAAAGGCACGCGAGCAATAAGACGTCCGTCTTCCGTCTCTATATTTACACGCCACTCCCCCTCCTTATTCACGAGCACTGTCGAATAGCCACGATACCCGCCATCGCGACCACCAGCAATCGGATAGACAATGGTCGCTTTCAGTATCCACTCTTTCTGTATTGGGTCATACCACTGCCAGCGATGCACGATGGTTGTCTTGAGAATTGTCGGCGCAAAAACGGAACTATAGGCAGAGGCTGTCTCGCCCGCAATGACATGTAATGTCGGCGCGAAACCAAGATATCGTACCGCAAACGATTGTCCAACTTCATCTGTTGCCAAATATGCCCCAGGAATACGCCCCACCGAATGATATATACCTACTGCCTCTGCCGAAAGTGGTAGGGGTGGTAGAACATTAGTGAAATAGAATACGTTGATGACCACAAGCACACAGAAAGCACCTGCCCGAATGCGCCAGACATCAATGAAAAACCTTTCCCGCGCAGACACGCGCAACAGCATAGTAAATAGAGCAAAGACGAGTGCGGCAATCACTCCACTCATGAGGAACGTCAATGTTCCGATATTTCCGGTATAGATTGGTACGGCAAAAATCGCATATGAGTAGAGAGCGAAGAAGAACAGCACACTCGTAAAAACAAGTCGGGAATGATACCGATAAAAATATTCGCTGCCAAGAAACACAAGGAGCAAGAAAAGAAGAAACGGCCATGAGGCGCCGAGATTTGCCGAACGTCCATAGAAAATAACGAAACCGCTCCAGAACCCTCCAAGAGCAAATTGCGTGACGATAGGAAGAATTAAACGCCACGCCATGAAAGACTGTTCTGCCCCGTCGGATGTCCGAACGCGGGACGAACGCGTTTCAAACCAACAAAGCAGTGGAATTGAGATAAAACAGATAGTCGCATAGGAAATGAACGCCACTTGCGTCTGCCAAAGATCAATACGTCCGAAGAAAATATTATCTGCAATAAATCCAGCGACCATCGCGAACGCTGAGAAATGCCGCTCGTAGGCCTGTCCCCGAAGAAAGATCTTCTGCAGCATATTGGTGCTTGGACCCGGGCTCGAACCGGGGACCCCCGCCTCTTCAGGGCGATGCTCTACCAACTGAGCTATCCAAGCATCCTATACGGGGCTATTGTCCCGCTTTGTATGAGTTTATCAGCTTTTGAAGTTCGGCGGTAGTCGGGAGACCGAAAACACTAGAACTGGAAGTAGCCACTCCCGAGAGTGCGGAGAACTTGGAAACGATCGGTCCCAGATACTGCTGATAGAGGTAGAACGGCAAAACAAGCACAACGAGCCAGACAATAATCTTGCCGAAGAAGCCGATCCATTGATCCCTCCGAATAGCGCGGAGTAACCGATGATTATCCTTCGCAAGAGCATACGTCTGATCGAGCACTCGTTTTATTTCTGGGTCCATGTGCCCTATATTCTAGCATTCTATAAACGAAAGATTGTTTAACCCCTCTCCCTCACCTCCCCAACGCCCTCCTCACACTCGCAATAACAGAC
>ERZ1292625.4248-Hain-H41-01um-R1-4248-length-10881-cov-3_pt1 | contig 10881 bp, 14 predicted proteins | sample MGYA00564400_ERZ1292625 | MGnify/ENA primary metagenome ERZ1292625 (study PRJEB36523, sample SAMEA6512639) | groundwater metagenome | collected 2019-01-08 | study: AquaDiva: Metagenomics assemblies of 32 groundwater samples
TCATCCAAGTTGAAACGCCATGCCGATCTGGCAGTCAAGCGTGTCACGTTCTACGAGAAGATCAAGGCGGCACTGGAGGCCGGCTACTGCATCGTCCCGCATTTTCCAGTGACGATCTTCGCCATCAGGACGGGGCGCGATAAACCGCTGGGAAAGCTCTACATCGGGACATACAGGCATGGCGGAGATCATACACAGGAGGCGCAATTACTTCCGGCGGGTGCTGGCGAATATAAAAATACCAATCCACTGGCGATGACATACGAGGACAAGAACAAGGACGATAAGGGCAACGTCAATACCACCTACACGATTGAGGCCACTGACTTTGATGACGTGGATTTTCCTATCAACATGGCCAAGCCAAGGATCATGGAAGTCACAGAACGGGCAATGGCGCTGAAGATTTTCGATGAGATTGGAGTGCTGCCTGACCCACACCCGAAGAAAGACCCACTCATCGTTGGGAGAATTCTCGATCCACAACCGACTGGCTATGGACCAAGAAAATCCATCACCTTCATAATCGCCTGGTATCTCAACGTGAAGGACATCTAGGAAATGGCTGCGAAAAAACCAAAGAAACGAAAACGCACCATACCGTGCGTCACCTGCGTTGGCACGGGCTACTACCTCTGCAATCGCGGCGTGGTGCCATGCCATGTGTGCAACGGGAGTGGGAAGGTAAAATGCCCGGCGAAACTGAAATAACTCCCTGCGCCCGCTGCGGTGGCACGGCCATCATCCACGAGCAGAAGATGCTGCCAAGCGAGGATCATGAATGGGAGTTCATCGCGTGCTGCGACACCTGCATCCAGCGCGGGGAGTGGAGTAGGTTCAGGTATGAGGCGATTCTAAACTGGAATCAAAATAACAAGAAACGCACTTGACCGAATAGCAAAAATCGATCAAGAGGATGAATTTAGATTTGACAATGCTGTGTGGAGTGGCAGTTTTGCCGCGTGCAGATAACGAATCAATTGACCCGCCGAACAAGCCATTGCCCAGCCTCGGCGTTCAGTCCCATGTTATCTGCACAGGTTTCCGGGGATTGCGACAAAGGTCGGGCTTTTTCCTTTTCTCAAATGCCCCGGACTCATTCCTTCCAGCCTCTATGGAGGCTCCGGGTCGCCGGATAATCAACCGAAGGACAAAACACGCCGGGGATAGATCAAACCAGCCCCGGTTAAATGTAGGTGTGCCGCTGGCTTCCATTGCATCATGCGACGCACGACTAACGGTTGCGAGAGAGATTCTCCGTAGGCTTCAGCATGGTGCGGGTGTGCCGGAATACCGTTCAAAACTGCGGCCTCCGAGTCCGAGACAACTAATTCCTGACTTAAAGAGAAGTTTCCTACGTTCTAGGTACTTCTCTGCTCCAACCCGGAACCGAAGCAATCAATTCCTGAAGGTGAAGAAGATGAGCAGAGAAGAATACCAAGAGTATCTGAAGTCAGATCACTGGCAGAGCCTAAGAAAGCGAAAGCTTTCGCACTCAAAATGCAGATGCGCGATCTGTGGCTCAACCGACAGACTGGAGGTTCATCACCTTCAGTACAAAAATATTTTCGATGTTGATTTGACCGATCTTAGAATTCTATGCAATCGCTGCCACGATCTTTTCCATGAATTGAAGCGATCTGGTAAAATCAATCTGAAGCCGGGAAGCCACCACAGTCTATTTGCCCAGACAAAGCATTACGTTCAACTTTCTCGCGGTTTTATCAGGCCAAGGAAATCAGAGAATCCTATTGTTCAGGCTTTGAACAGGCATAGAACACCTCTTGGTGGATTTAAGGCTGGAGTCCTCAAATCATTTGGAGTTTCTTGGCCGCCCCCTAAGGGGTGGACAAAGAGACTCGTGCTACTTCCAGATGGAAGACTTCATTATCCTTCAGAATCAACCCAATGATCTCTCTCATGGATTACGAGCAAGGATCGCCACCGGATTTCAGAAACGCACGCCGTCAGAAGGCAAAGCTGATTGACCAAACAAAAGCAGATCGGCTTCCGCCAAACAGCCAGGAAGCTGAGGCTGGTGTTCTTGGCTGCGCGTTACTTAGCGCAGAGGACGTGATGCCGCATCTGATCGAGAAGCTGCCAAGCCCTGAAGTGTTTTACGACCGGAGATGGCGGCAAGTGTATGAGGTCTTGGTTTCGATGTACAATGACCGGGTTCCTATTGATCTCATCACAGTTCAACAGGAACTCAAAGACCTGTGTAAGCTGGAGGAAGTTGGCGGACTTGCCGTGCTGTCCGGCCTTCCAGACTTGGTTCCAAGTGCAGCCAACTGGGATTATTACGCTGCCATCCTCCTTGAAAAGTTCGCGCTGCGCAAAGCCATTGCCACCTGCACGGAGTTCCCCAGCCGGGCCTACGAGCACCAGGGCGAGGTGGATGAACTCATCGGCCAACTGGAACACGATGTCCGTTCCATTACGGATGGGGCGCAGAATACTGGCACACTCCGCAAAGCCAGTGCCCTTGTTCCATTGTCGATTGACTGGATGGAGCAAGCCCACGTCAACCAGGGCCAGTTGTCCGGCATCGCCACTGGTTTTGCGGATTTCGACGCCATGACCGGAGGGCTACAATGCGGTGAAATGACTGTCATCGCCGCCAGACCCAGTGTTGGAAAGTCAAGTTTGTGCATGAACGTGGTCGATCATGTGGCTGTGAGCCTGAACCTTCCGACCGTGGTTTTCTCGCTGGAGATGACGGCGGTATCCCTAATGAATCGGACGATCTGCTCCCGCGCCCGCGTGAACCTGACGCGAGTGCGCGACGGGCAGATGTCACAGACGGACCTTGAAAAGCTCACTGCGGCGGCATCACAGCTTCATCACGCCCCGCTTTACATCGACGACGCCAGCGGAACCAGCGTCATGCAATTGCGGGCCAAGGCCAGGCGCATCCACCAACATCACGGCATCCGGCTCATCGTGGTGGATTACCTTCAACTGCTGACTTCCTCCCGCAAGAAGGTCGAGAACCGGCAGCAGGAAATCGCGGACATCTCCGGGGGCATAAAGAATCTGGCGAAGGAACTTGGTGTTCCCATTGTGGTAGCCTCCCAGTTGAACCGCGAAGTCGAGAAAGACAAGAAACGAAAGCCCAGAATGTCGGACATCCGGGAGAGCGGCGCTGTGGAACAGGACGCCGACATTGTTGGTTTCCTCTACAGGCCGCACATTGAAGAAGCGCAACCGGAGAATCCCGAAGCTGAACCAGTCCACCTGCTCATTGCCAAGAACCGGAACGGCAGGACTGGCGACATTGCATTAACCTTCCTAAAGGGATTAACGCGGTTTGAGTCGGCGGCCCATGCAGATACTTGAAACTATGAACAAATGCTATGAGCACCAAAACAGCAACGAAACGGAAACGCGGGCGGCAGTTGCGCTCCAGTGAGCTTGTGAGCCTGCGTCGAATCTGGAAAGCGCGTATCCACGAACTGAACAATGGGACGCGATGGACATACAACGATGCAACCTGCCGAAAGGCTCGCTCTGACAAGGCAGAAGGCATCCAAGAGTGTATCATCGAACTGAACTGCCTGCTGAAACAGGGGCGATCAGGCTAACGATTGATATACGAACAGATATTCGTGTATTGAACCAACCAATGAACACACCCAACCGAGAGCGCCTTCCAACCGACCGCCGATCCGTCGTTCACAAGTTAAAGATTGACGGCCACAAAGCTTACATGACGGTTGGATTCTATCCAGACGGCAGGCCGGGTGAGCTATTTGTCACCCTGGGAAAAGATGGTTCAACGATGGCGGGCATGATGAAGACGATCTCCATCCTCACAAGCATCTGCCTGCAACACGGCATCAGTATTGAATATCTGCGCTCCAAGTTCGAGGGTATGAAGTTTGAGCCTAGCGGATTGACCACAAACCCGGAGATCCCGGAAGCCACATCGATCCCGGATTATATTTTTCGCTGGATTGATGAGAACGCAAAGAAGGTGAAGCCGAACGACCGAACTGAGCCACAGGAGCGAACGTTATGATGTGCAAAAACTGCGGAATGGAAAACGCGCTATCAACTGACACGAAATGCTGGCACTGCGGCAAGCTCCTGTTGGCTCCAGTGAGTGGTTCTGGAGAAGCCGACCCGCTGGTGTCCGAACTGCGAAGCCTAGCGACGACCAAATACCCGCTGTGCCCGGAAGCGAGACTGCTGCTCGAAATGGCCGTGGATGCTCAACTCGGAAAACCCATAGACGTGACTCGGCTGCTCCCGAACAAGTGATATACGATCACCTGTTCGTGTATTGAAATGCGCTTCACTAAACAGCAAGCCGATGAACATGAAGCCAAGTATCAAGCTGGTCGTGCGGCATCCGGTGCCAAGCCTGAACAAGCTGTTCGCGATGAATCCGTGGCAACGCCGACGGGAGAAGCGCGATACGCAGATCGCGTTCACGTCCGCGTTGTTAGCTTCCGGCGCCGGCTCATCGACCCTGACAACCTTTGCCCGAAATACTTCGTGGACTGCGCTCGCTACGCGGGATTCATCAATGATGACCGGGCGAAAGACATCACGCTCGAAGTCCGCCAAGTCAAAGTGAAGACCAAGGCTGAGGAAAGAACGGAAATTGATATTGAACCACAAAACAAAAACTCCGCCCAAGCAATAACCTGAGCGGAGAACTTGACCCGCAAGGGAACCGAAAGAGAACTCTTCCAGGCCAGTATTAAAACTGGACATTGATTTGCGCCGAGAGCAGTGAATCCACCCGCGTCTGGCCCTTTAGCCAAGTGCGGATTGAATATCCTCCAGACGCGCTGATATGCTTGTTGAGCGCCAGTTCCAGCCGCAGCCCGGCATTGATGCCGTAGTCCTCGTCGTTCCAATCGTATTGTCCGCCGCTCACCAGATGCAGGCTGAAGGTTTCATTGCTGAACCGGCTGATCTTCGCGTCGATTTGAACATCGGTTTCATCCACGAGCAGGCCGCCAAATGAATCTTCGCCAGTGGTGGCGGTGCCTTTGGTCTTCTTGCCGTCTTTGATTGCGCGGCCAGTCGTTTCGCCCGGCCCTTCAAAGGACAAGTTGGCGACGTGAATCGACACGAACGGATTGACAGCCGCGCCAATATCAAAGCCGGCGCCCCACTGCGATGGGCCGTCCAGATGCTCCGTCTTGATGACGCCGACAGGAGCAACGGAGATGCGGTCGATCCATTTTCCGGTGTCCGCCGCCGCCTTTGGTTTCTCCGCAGCCGATGCCGTGATCGCTGCGGCCATGATGAGTAGTGTGATGAGGTATTTCATTTTGTTTCCTGTGGTTTTTCTGTTTCAGTTTTCTGTCGCTTGAAGAAGCGTGTATCGCCGCCATTCTTGAGGCCGATCAACTGACGCAACATCTGGTTCAGACCGACGCTCCCGGCCCCGATGGCGAAGCCGTACACGCCCATGAGCAACATCGGATTCTTGCACTCGAAATTGATCTTGCCGGCCTCGGCGATAAACGGATAAACGCCGGCCCCAATGGCCGGGAGCAGCAGCGGAATCAGCCAGTCGGCAATCGGCGATTTCTTCAGCGCAAGACCGAGCAGATTCAAGGCGACGGCTAGCGCAATCGGCGGGCTGGCTTGGAGGATTTCGGTGAGTTCGTTCATTTGTTTTTGGCTGCTTCGATGAACCGATCCAGTTTGTTATCTATGCGATCTATGCGCTTTGAGTTCTCTTCCAACGTGGCTTCGATACGCCGGGCCACTTGATCGCCCCAGAGGGTGTGGGATTTCTGGTAGGATTCAAATTCCTTAGTGGTGACATAGCCTTCCAGCTCCTTGCGTATCTCGGCGCGAATCCAAAGCACGGAAGCAACTACGGCCAGATTAAGAACGACAGTAATGATACGGAATGCAATCGTCCACGGAACCTTAATGTGTTCATTGCTCACGGGTAATTCACGATTTGTTCATCGTCGATAATCAGGTGGTCAAGAATGAAATCCACCTCCTGATTCACTTCAAGCGTAGTGTGGCCGATGCGGATTCTGGAAACGTCCGTGGCGGTGATTACGCTGGTGTGTTCCGCGTAGTTGTTTCCGCTGGTTGGCCTGATTCCGCTGGTGGAAAAACCGATGCTCGCAAAACGGTTTGCTCCGTTGTTCTTGTTGTATTCAATCCATACGTTGTAGGTCGTGTTGGTGGTCATGCCGAAGCCCGTTGGTGTGCCCGTGCTGCAATCTGAAAATATTTTCACCGTGCCGCCGTCGTTGTTCAGCGTGAACTTCATCTGGCAGGTGTTGCCAGCGTCAGTCAGGGCGATCACCGTGCTGTCGGCGGGGTCAATGATGGCCGTTGGCCGGAAACGAAAGGCGATCCATACACGGCCATTGGCTGCAAAGCTGTTCGTAGTCTGAGTTTGATCGTCGTTCGGTGTGTCAACGAAGAGGCTTTGAGTTCCGTAAAGAACAGTTGCCGTGTAATCCTCGTTGATGATTCCGCCTGGTCCGATGTCTTCGCCCCAGCCGGCCAGATCGTATCCGGTCGGATTCTCGAAATCCTCGTAAAGCAACGGCGTGGCCGGATGGTTGTGGTAGGACGGCTTTCGATTGGGCGCAGGCTGGCTCTTGCCAGTGCCAACCGTGACCGCAACCTGTCCGTTGGCGGCTTGCGCAATGAACAACAGGAAAATGATCAACAATAGCTTCATGGGATTCCAATCCTTACAGTTCCCCTTCCGATGCCGATGGTGGCCGGCACGGTTCCAGGAACAGTCGGCGATGTTCCACTGCTTCGCATGGGGTGAGGATAGGGGATTTGCACCAATGGTGACAAGGCTGTAGTGAAATAATCCACGCCAGCCGTAATGTTTACGTCATCGTTAACGGGAATCGGGTCTGTGCCAGTCGTCCCATCGTAGTTCTCCCATTCGTAGGAGTTGTTAACGATGTAGTTCGGAACGTCCAATGGCCGTTCCTCCCGGTAGAACAACCCTTGGTTGGCGTCAAATGACGCCCCGCTTACCTTGTTGGAGTACACCAGCGAACGGCTGCCGCGCACGTCAACGAACTTCTGGCCGGAGATGCTGCCAGCCGATACTGTGATGTCATTCTTGTACACCTGCAAGGCCACGCCAGGCGTCGGGATGCCGCTGCCCTGGTCGTCTCCGTGATAATCGAACATCGGGGCCGGGTCGGTAGAAGCGTTGTTGAAAACAACCGTGTTATGACGGAACACCCATGACTGGGACACTTGCGAACTGATGAACGCCTGGCTTCCGGTCTGGTTCTTGGCCGAGGTCCATCGGAACACGCAATCCTCGAACACCATGTAGTTCGTCGAATCCCACGCCAGCGGATAGTAAGTGGCATAGTAGCCGGACGGGAAGATGACGCGCGCCGCCCGCCATGAGTCGTCGATTTCAGACGTGTCCACCAACCCGAAATCCTGCGCGTAAATGGCCACGTTGAGTTCGCGCAGATAAAGCTGACTGTAGCGGTTGTGCATTCCTGTGTTAAGGAATCCGTCCGCTTCATCCGTAACGCCGTCTCCCTTGATTTGAAGGTTGGAAACGGTGTTGAAATCCCCGGACACCGTGAACGCCGTAAACCCGCCGTCCGCTGTGATAACAGTCAGATTGGTTCCCTGGCCGCCGCTGGCCATGCCGCGCACCTTGAGGCTGTTCTTGGATAGGGTCACGCCGCTCGTCCAGGTGGTGTTCGTGCTTGGAAGAACAAGCGTGTCGCCGTTGGAAGCTGCGTCATGCGCAGCCTGCACCGCCGTCACAGTGTTATTAGTCGGCACTTGAAGGTTGCTGCCCGGCCAGACCGGGAACACCGTGCCGTTAGTATAGAGGATGACTGGTCCAAGGCGGTAGGACGTGCCAGCGTCTTTGGTATGCGCGTCGTGGATGGCATACTTGAACGTGTTCACCGTGGAATTCTGCACTACGTCCGTAGGCATCGACCAGCCAAGCAACGTCATGTTCGTCGCGTTGTAGAAATACATCCGGCTTCGGCTGGTTGCCGTGGCCTGCGCTGAATCCCACAAACCAGTCACCCAAATCGTCAGGTTATTGTTCACGTTGATATTTTCGCCGTAAGGAGAGTTCAGCGATTCATTCTGAAAGAACGGCGGGCTGTCGTTGACGATGGAAAGGATCTGGTAGTCCGTTCCTGTCTCCAATCCGCCAGCCCCGTAGAACGATCCAAGCCCGGTGAAGTTGGAGATGGTAATCCAGTAACCATACGAAGCCTTCCGGCTCGCGGCGAACGTCCAGGTGAACCGCTGCGGGATGCTAACGGTATTGTCCGACTTGCAAAGCAGGTGCTTGGCAAAGGAGGTATTGGTGTAGGAGATGCCTCCTACAGTGACGGGCGTCTGCCAGCCCATGTTGAGGCCGCCGCTTTCCACGCTCACCTTGCCGGCGCTTCCAGACCAGCCGAACGTGACGGCGCTTCCGTTGGTCTTGGAAATCACACCCATGTTAATGGCGGAATCAGTTGTACCTGCCGCAACGTCTTCAAAATTCACATAAAGTTCTTGAGCTGTCGCTGAGAGCGTAAACAACAGAAAAATTAAGATATACCGCATCATTCTCTCCTAAAAAATTCTCCGTGAGTTGCTTTTCTTGATAGTTCTGAGACTTCAGCAGCTTCTTTTTTAGTTTCAAAATGACCAAGGTGTTTCTTCTTGCCGTTTACTCTGACTATTACCCTCCACTTGTAACCAACAGCACGCATACCAAGAAAGGTTTGAACGAGCTGCATACCAATTTCCAAACGACATGACACGTTCGTAATCTTCATCATCTACCTTGGCGAACTTACCTTGTGTGAGCTTGATAACTTGCATGGCTAATTTTGTCTATGGCGTCCTCATGGATACCTTCACGGCACGCCTCCCGGAATTGGAGGCGGAGGCACTGCCACGGGATAGGCCATGAACAGTTTCGGCTTCAACGGGCTAGCTCTGTGCTCCACCCGCACTCCAACATTGGACAACAGGACGTTTGAAACAACATAGAAACGCATCCAGTCATCGTAGTTTGTCAAATTGCTACTCACTTTGACCCATTGCCCGGTCGCAACCAGGAATCCGTTCGTCGGCGTCAGACGCACAGATAGTGGAGGCGTGGTCAAAGAAGGAGGCCAGCCCGCCACGCAAACGTCAGCAGCCACGCAGCAAACCCCATTACTCATGCGCTGATTGGCCGTCACTCCAAACATGGTTCCTTCCGGGAAGCTGTTGGTGTAGAGAAACGTGGTGTTGGTGGTGGAACCAAGATAGTTCCAGTTCGTGAACGGCGGGTTTAGCCGCCAGACATAGAAGCTTAGGTCGTTGGTCGCCCGCTCCCAGGTGATGCGGACGCCGCCGGGCATGGGCTGGACGGCATTGACTTTCAGCACCAGGCACAACAGCGCGAAAACGAATGCGGCCAGCTTCAAAATGCGCCTTTTATCGTGCCGTGATTCCGGCCTGCGCCTAGGCGTGCCGCCACAGATCCGGCCACTGATTCACCCTGCCTCTCTAGCACAAACGCGTTGAACAGACCTGGGTAATCGACATTCGTGTGTTCATTGGTCATCACAGTGGAGTAGCTGCCGGGGATGTCGCTGACGTTCGTCCGGTTCAGCGGCAGATTGATTGCAACGCCGTTCCATGTGCCCGTGGTGATCGGGTTAAAGTAGTTCTGCGCGTCGCGCAAAATGTACTGCTGGCCCGCGATGTAACCGAACGCGCTCAAAGAAAGCGTGGCGTTGGTCGTGTTCGTGTCGGCATTGACGCAGACGACATGGACGCGCGCTCCGTCCTGATTCATGGCGCGCGCTTCCACTAATTGATAGTTGGTCGGCCACTCGGCAGCCCACACCGAATTAGAATCCCACCGGCTCCAGTCCTGGAACGATTTTCCCACGTCGTTCGTAAAGCGCAAAATGCCGCCGCCGGAGGAATTCACCGACGCCATGTCCAACAGCGTGATGTCCCAGTTGAAGGCGTTTGCTCCGGTGCGCTGGTAGTAGGTGTTTCGATCCCAGACCACGCCGGAGAGATCGTTGGAGCCGAACTTGGTCGATTCGTAAAAGACCTTGCTGCCGCCCGCGCCCGCGTTCGGCATCAAGACCGTGTTGTTCGTGATGGTGAGTGTCTGAAATTCCCCGATCTCGAAATGCCCGTTGACGACCACGTTGTTGACGAAATGGGTGAGCCGGTTTGTGAACGAGGTATAGCTCAAGTCCGGGATGCCCATCATCCAGTTGGCGTCGATGAGGATGTTGCTCGTGCTGGTGCTGCCGCTACTGGCTTCAATCGTTGGAAATACGTCGAAGACGATGTTGTTCGTGTAAATGTATTCCTTCACCGGCCCAGTCTCCCCGTAAACTTTCATGCCGCTTGTGAAGTTGCGGAAGGACACGTTCTTGGACACGGTGGCGAAGCCCGATTCGCTTTGCGCATAAATGCCGCTGCCCCGCGTCCAGGTTGCGCCGTTCCAGTCGAAGAAACCCACCCCGTAAATCAGGCAGCCGGTGATTTCCGAGCCCGTGCCCTGCAACCAGAAACCGATCCCGGGATGGCCGACGTTGTAAATCTGGCAATTGACGACGCTATTGCCTTTGCCGGGTGCGGGCATGTCTAGTCCAGGACTGACCCACCAGTTGTTGGTACCGCCGGGCGAAATGGTGCGGTTGGTCGATTGTACGGAAGTGAGTTGCAGGCCATACCAGGTGACGTTTGTTCCGATGTGGTAAATCAGCGGGGCTTGCACGATCACCCGATCCCCGATGCTGTGCGCTGCCGCTGTCGTGCCGTTCCAGCCGCGCACCACCGTCCAGTTGGTCGGCGAACTGCGAGCTTGGAGTTGCACGTTCTCGTCTGCGAACATAGCAACCTGCGTCACCTGCCATGAGAGGGAAT
>ERZ1292625.4249-Hain-H41-01um-R1-4249-length-10880-cov-8_pt1 | contig 10880 bp, 11 predicted proteins | sample MGYA00564400_ERZ1292625 | MGnify/ENA primary metagenome ERZ1292625 (study PRJEB36523, sample SAMEA6512639) | groundwater metagenome | collected 2019-01-08 | study: AquaDiva: Metagenomics assemblies of 32 groundwater samples
CACGGTAATCGTTGACGGGCACCTAGCCGTCAAACTCAAGGGTCGTCTTTATACTAAAGCCGATGACTAAAATAATTAACAAAAGCTTAAAATACTCGGTGGTTGCCAAGTTTATTAACTTCGACCCCAACAAGTATGCCTCGAAGGTAATCATCATCGACGGCAAAGCGGCCATCCGCATCAAGGGCCGAATCTATAAAATGGTACTTGCAAAGGGCTAGGTTGTTATTTATGATAACTTGGGGGTGGTGAAAAGGTGCTTAAAAATCTCGGTACTCCGGAACTCGTTATTATCGGCTTAGTTGTCGTGCTTTTATTTGGCAGTAAAAAAATTCCTGAATTCATGAAAGGCATAGGGGAAGCAATCAAAGAATTTCGCCATGCTTCCAAAGACGAACAATAATATAAATTATGCCTAACTTGGGGACCCCCGAAGTAATTGTAATTGCCATCATTGCCATATGGTTTTTTGGTACCAAAAAACTTAAAGAGTTTGCCCGCGGTTTAGGAGAGAGTGCTAAGGAAATTAAAAAATTTCAGAAGGAAATAGGAGATATAAAAGATACTTAATATGTTTGGATTCTTGCATAACATAGGGACGGCAGAAGTTGTTATAATCGCCGCCCTGATTATTCTTTTCTTTGGAGGCAAAAAGTTAAGTGAATTTGCCCAAGGAATGCGTGAGTCCAAAAAAGAATTTAAAAAGATAAAAGAAGAACTGGAAAAACCCGAAGAGACAAAAAGCAATCCGTCTGGAGGTGGTAGTTAATGCTAAACAATCTTGGAACTCCGGAATTAGTCATCATCGGCTTAATAGTGGTTCTTCTTTTCGGCGGAAAGAAAATCCCGGAGTTTATGAAAGGAATAGGGCAAGCAATTAATGAATTTAAAAAGGGCTCAAAGGAAGAATAATGCGAGATAAATATTACCCCTACCTCTTGGAAATCAGAAAAAGGTTTTTATTCGTAGGCTCACTATTTGTGATAGCTTCTATAGTGGGCTTTTTTTCATATCAAAGAATTATTACTTTCATACTTAGGTTCTTCAGTCTCCAAGGAGTCAACATCGTATTTACTACCCCTTTCCAATTCTTTACTTTGGCCCTGGACTGCGGTCTTATAGTGGGTGTGGTTGTGGTTATCCCGATACTGATTTTTCAGCTACTAAGTTTTCTTAAGCCTGCTTTGCAAGCAAAAGAGTATCGCATAATCGTAAATATCCTTCCTTTGGCTCTGGTACTTTTTGGCGCCGGGTTTGTCTATGGAGTGGTTGTCATGAAACTTTTGCTTCAGATTTTTTATCAAACCTCGCTTTCCCTGCAAATCGGCAATGTGCTGGATATCGAGAGATTCCTGTCAAATGTCTTAATGACCGGACTTTTGATGGGCATAGCTTTCCTTTTTCCTATTGTGATGACTGTGCTTATGCTATTAAATTTGGTAAAGCACTCATTTTTTGAGAAACAGAGAATATATGCCTACCTTATTAGCGTGTTATTTGTAATACTTCTCCCCCCTCCGGATCTTATTTCTGATATTATCTTGGTTGCGCCCCTTGTAATTTTGTTTGAACTTACGTTAATATTAAACAGGATATTTCTCAAAACACATTTGTTTTAAAACGTCCCGATTAGATAGGCTTTGCCATCTAACGGGACCCCGTGAAGTGCGCAAAGCGCTACTTCACTGGGGGGAGGTGAGCTTAGATGCTGGCTAACATTGGTTCAACAGAAATAATAATAATAGCAGTAATTATACTTATTCTCTTTGGTGGGAAAAAACTCCCTGAAATGGGAAAGGGGTTAGGAGAATCGCTCAAAGAATTCAAGAATGCTTTTAGCTCCAAAGAAACAAAGAAGAATTGACTCCGACCCTTAACGCGGCGTCCCAAAATTCAGCTCCTTGAGAGTAGATTCCATTAGTTTAGATATCGAAACCAGCACTTTAAGTAAACGCCTTATAACCGAGGCCAAGGTTTTTGTTATTGAAAAAAGAACCTTTAAGAAAAACCTTGACGTGGAAACCAGAACCTTCTGTAAACCTCTTATGACGGAGGTTGTGGCTTTCGTGATAGCGGATATAACATTGGTAATAAACGTTATGGCCGAAGAGAGGATTTTTGCAAAAAACGCTGTTAGGGCGGACGCGGTATTTACAATAAATGTTGTTATGGCGTAAATGACGCTAAGAATACACCGTTTCAGGAAGGCAAATGTCGCGACTATGAGGTTGGTTATAGAGATTATGGCGCCTATGGCGGCAGATGCAACACTTACCATAAACACCGTGATTGAGGACATTATATGTGCAAAAAACGTTGCTATGGTATGAATAACGGCAAAGACACCCCGTTTTAGAGAAGACCCAACTGCGACTATGAAGTTTGTGATTAAAGATACAATCTTGGAGAAAAACGTTGCTATCGAAACCAAGATTGTTATTATACCCGTTTTGATGGAGGTTATGGTTCTTGTTATGGCAGATGTGACATTGGTAAAGAATCTAGTTATGGCGTAAGCGGCGGCAAGAATACCCCGTTTGAAAAAACCCAAAATTGCCCAAATGAAGTTTGTGATTAAAGACACCGCCCTTGAGAAAAACGTCATTATGGAAACCGGAATTTTTAACAAAGCCCTTATGATGGCGGATACTGCTTTTGTGACAGCAGATGTGATATTTACAAAAAACGTTGTTATGGCATGAAGAATGGCAAGAAAACTCCGTTTTAGAGAGGCAACAATAGAAATTATTAGGTTTGCCAAACCGGTTATTGTCGAGACCGTAAGTTTTGTAATTAACGATACAATCTTTGAGATAAACGTTGTTACGGTAGCCGGAATTTTTAAGACAGCAGATATGATATTTGCAAAAAATGTTGTGGTGGCATGGGACTTCACCGGCGACGGCATTACTACCACATCGGGAGTGGGAGTTTTCTCAACCGCTGTTAAAATCGAATATTCTTCAGCCCTCTTTGGTTGTTCGGCCTTATTGTGCCGTCTTTCTGTAACCGTCGCCTTTAGGTAAATTAACAGATAAATTACCAAGAATGTAAAAGCTGAAAAAAGGACGATACCCGACCCCCAAATTACTATGCTTCGGATTGGGAAGTCAAAAGTTGCTAAGCCCGCAACCTGCGGGAGGTTTGCGACAGGCTCTTTGCGGGCGGTGCTCTCGTTAACGTTTAAGCTAAGGGTCTTAGTTTCGCCGGCACCTAAAAATAGATTGGCCTCTACATAATACTGATTCTTTTGGCTATCAAAATTTAGCCCTAGAGCTTGGTCGGCATAACTTACATTCTCCTTTTTCACCTCGGCTGGCAGATAATATTTTATTGCTGCTTCTTGACCGACCAATGCGGATGGATTTACAACTAGTATTTTAAAAATAGTACCATTGCCCTTTTCCAACCATGTGGCCACTACCGGCTTGCCGGCTTTTTGGGCAAGGTATATCTTATTTGCCGTCAAAACTCCTTTTGCCGAAAGCAGACTATTTTTCAAGTCTGTGTCTTGACCTTGACTAGGGAGGGGAAGAATATTGAGGCTCAAAGATTCAGAAAGTATTATTTTGATAGCGTTTTCCTTTTCAGAAATACCGTAACTATCCCAAGATTCTAGAATTTTGTCTATCTTAAGGATTTTTGTATCTAAAGCTTGTATTAAAACTTCCACACTTTTTATATCTCCATAAAGAGTTTTTGCATTTGATGTGTCAGGAATATTGCCCACAAGTCCCTGGAGAACATCTGTCTGGCTAACTAAATTATTTAGGTCGGCAAGGTCTGGTTTTGTGAATGCCCCAAGACTCTGCCTTTGCAGCGAAACCAATATATAACTGACTTGACTTGCTGCTCTCTTAATCGATTCTATCGATGAAAAGTTCCAAGACTCACCTAACCAATTAATTTCAGCAAAGATTGTTTTCTTGTCAGGCAAATCTGATAGCGTTCCCAAAAGCTGCAACATTTCGCCTATCGCATCGGTCAGTTCTGCCGAGGTAAGAGTTTTGCTTTTACCAAGCAACCCTTCGGTACTCGCAGAAAGAACTTGTGCATTTGCATAAAGTTCGTTAGTCCGTCCTTCAGTCTCCTGTATTTTATAACTCAAATCAGGAATGTCTCTTTCTGTAGCAATGTCTGTCAAAGGCTTACTTACTACCTCAGTAGTTGGTTGGGCTGGCAAAACGCGCGATATCAAACTCCCAAATCCTGAAAATGTTCTACCTGAATAACCCATGACTGCGTTTCCGACATCTGTAAGAAGTGGGGTTTGTAAATTCCATAAGACATATATAACAACCAGTCCAACCAATGACACCCCCAACCATAATTCAAAGACTGTTAACTTGTCCCCTGTTTTTTTGGCCGCGGCAGGTGCTTCTTCAGCTAAATATGGCGCTATTTCGGAAAATGGAATTTTAAATCTTCCCCGGTTGTTGAGTCTTTTCCCCTTTAGACTCCCCTCATCAAGATACTTATATATAGTGTTCGTAGAAACACCTAAAATTTTGGAGGCCTCTTTAACCGAGTAGAATTTTTTCATTTGGGCAGTTTTTTGAATCTGTTTTTACAAATTCTTAATAAGAATTTGAATAGCTAAGCGACAAGTTATTACAAGTTATTACAAGTTATTACTATTAGTAAAGGGGGTTGTGAAAACTATGTCAAGGGTCATTTGGCCAAAACCCCTAAAAAACTATAGTTTGTCGAAACGAACGATGAAGATGTTTAGAATAACCATTATAGGAGCATTCAAGAACACTCCGCAATTTATTGCGGAGATGAATTGAACACTCATATGTCATCCTCCTTTGGAGGAGAAACCCCGCTCTTTAGAGCGGGGAGGATGTCATAGGATGATGTCTAAACAAGCATTGTTTGCGTGGAACAAGTATTTGGAGGAAAAAATTATCCTGGTGGACCGTGGGAGAATCGAACTCCCGTTTCACCCATGCGAAGGGTGCGCATTGCCACTGTGCTAACGGCCCAGTGCCCAGATTATATCAAACGAAGTCTGAAATCTGAAGTCAGAAGTCTGACTTCAAACACTCAATCTTCAATCTTCGAAATCAAGCCTCAAGCTTCTATCTTCCAACTTCGATGTTATTCAGCGAAGCACATTCAGCGGATTTATATGCACACCGTTTAGGAGAACTTCAAAATGGGTATGTATACCGGTTGAGCGACCAGTCGAACCCATTTTACCTATGAGATTTCCCCTGGCAACAGTTTGTCCGACTGTTACAAAAACCTGACTTAAGTGCGCATAGAGGGTTCTGTAACCGTTTCCATGGTCAATAATCACACGATTCCCATAACCATATCCATCCAACCAGCCGGCACCTACAACGGTCCCTGCATCGGCGGCCAAAACCGTCGGCGCTGCCCTATTTGCAATGTCAATACCGGGATGAAACCAGGAAAATCTTTGGGTAATTGTCCCTGCGGTTGGCCATACAAATTGCCCGGTCGCAGAAACCGCTCCGGCATCGGGGGTAATCTGACGGACGCGGGCTACGGCGCCCCATGGAACAGCTGCGGGTTCAACCCCATCCGGGACGATAACTGTCTGTCCTATCGCAAGTTCAAAAGTTTCATCATTAACAAAGGCGTTGTACGGAAAGTCCGCAATTGTCTGCGCATCTGCATCATACTTCTTCGCAATAGAATAAACTGTGTCACCTTTTTGGACCTTGTGAGATACTCCGGTTACCGGAAGAATCTCCAAAGTTTGACCAATCTTAATAGCGTTTTTACTGGGTAAATCATTTTGCCAACGAACAGTATCCTCTGAAACCCCAAACTTCTGGGCAATTGAAGAAACCGTATCCCCTTCTTGGACTTGATATTCAATTGCCTTGTCTCTTAGTTTTTCTGAAATTATGGTTTCGGTTCTGGGGTCGGAAGTTGACGCGGAAAGTACCAAAGAAGGAGACGGAATTTCCCAAGGGTTGACGCTCCTCCCGGGAAACTCTTTAGCAATAACTGGCGCAATCATCATGGCAACGCTGGCTATGGCCGCCATTCCCGAATGCATCAGGCGTCTTGCATATCTACCCCTTTGTCTATACAAAGCAGTTACAAAAACTCCCTTGCTTTCCTCAAAGCGCAAAAAAGAAAGGTGGAGATTTTTTATAAGATAGTTGCCAAGCTCTACAAAGAAAGTTTTTAGCTCCTGCAAAAAATCAAGAATTTTTTGGAATGTGTCATCCATCAGGCGAAAACCACATTAACATATGAAAGTCCCAGTTTCCAGTCCCCAGTTTCCATTTTCCAGTTAATTTCGAGTTTAGAATTTATAATTTGGAATTTTGAAATTCATTGGAGATTGGAAATTGGAAATTAACGGCTTATACGGTTTTGAGACTTTCGAGGAATTCTCTGTTGCTTTCGGTTTTTATAAGTTTGTCCAAAAGAGTCTCTGTCCTCTCCCCTTCGGGAACTAAATCCATCATGCGTCTGAAAGTATGAACTTGGACAAGAGTATCTTTTCCGTACAAAAGTTCTTCCTGTCTGGTTCCGCTTTTTGTTATGTCGATTGAAGGAAATATGCGTCTATCGGCCAGTTTTCTGTCCAGATGAAGCTCCATATTTCCGGTACCCTTAAATTCCTCGTAAATCAAATCGTCCATTCGGGAGCCGGTATCTACAAGGCATGTACCGATAATTGTTAAGCTTCCGGCATTTTCAATTTTGCGGGCGGCACCGAAAAACTTCTTGGCCGGGAAAAGCGCCACCGGGTCAAATCCGCCGGAAAGTGTACGGCCGGAAGTTGGAAGTGCAAGATTATATGCCCGTGCCATACGGGTTACGGAATCAAGTAAGATAACTACATCTATCCCCTTTTCTACAAGTCTTTTTGCGCGCTCTAATGCCAACTCGCCAACCCTTGTCTGATTTTCCGGGGACTCGTCGAAATTGCTTGCTGCAACCTCACCTAGGCCGCCTGTAACGTCCTTCATGTGCCGAAGGATATCTGTAACCTCTTCCGGTCTTTCTCCGATTAAAACAGCCATCAGATGAACACCTTTACTGCCTTTATTACTTTTTCTACCTTTGCTACTTTCTTTTTCGGGATAGTTTTTGGCAATTCCGGAAATAATATCTTTCAAAAGCCATGTTTTGCCCGCTTTGGGAGGAGAAACAATCAGCCCTCTTTGACCAAATCCAACCGGAGAAACTAAATCGATAACACGAGTTGTTAATATATCTTTTGATGTAGAAAGAACTATTTGTTCGTCGGGGTAAATTGCCAAAAGGTCGTCAAAATTTGCACGCTCTCCCTGCAAATCAACATCGCCTCCGTTAACTTTTTCAACTTTCAAAAGCCCCCAATATCTTTCGTTCTCTTTGGGACGCCTTGCTTGACCCCCGACCAAATCTCCAACCCTAAGATTAAATCTCCTTATCTGAGATGCTGATATATAGATATCCTTATCCGATGCCGCAAAGCGCGGTCGTAAAAGCCCGCTTCCCTCGTTGGCAATATCCAAAATCCCCTCCACATATTCTGTAGGAAGGTTGGCATCGGGGATTCCTCCAATGACATCCCCTCCGCTCTGAAAAGCGGAGTTTCCCCTTAAAGGGGATGACATATGAGCGTTCAATTCATCCCCGACATTTGTCGGGGTTTTCTTGAATGCTCCTATAAGATCTCCCACGTTTTGTTGCTCGTCTTTATCGTATGGGCTCATAGAATTCTCAAACGGAAAACTTATACAAAGAAGTTAACAAAGTTATTGTATGTCTAACCTCTTTATTTGTCAATGGGTTCGGCAATAACAAGTAATCTCCTCCAAGATGTTCCGGGCGGGTCGCAGGTCTGTAAAATTAATCTTTCGCTTGCCTCGCCGCCGGCAGGGTCTCGCAACCAAGACGTGTCGTTTGCGGCAACTACCTTCTTTTCCTCAACTTGGTATTCATATTTCTTATCCGCAAAAAAAACTACCACCCTGTCTCCCTTCTCAAGTTTCCTTAAAAGATAAAAAACGGCATTGTATCTGGCAATATTAGCCGGCGAATCGGTTGAGTGAGAAAAAAGAAAAATTGTATGCCCCTGCCCGGGAAAATATGTTCCTTTTGCATGGGCAACCCCTTTTTCCAGTGCCGAAAGATATTCTTTTTCATTCCCCGCATCAACATTGGCAACAATGTCTGAAGCGGCGCCAATTTTAGGAACCACAACGGAAAAATAAGAACCGACCCCATAAGCGGCGGCTTCTTTTTGAACTCTGGAAGTATTATCTGCCTCAATTAAATCGATTTCGGAATAAGCGGCTTCTTTAAAACCCAAATCATACAGAATTTCTTCTTTTACGGCCGGTCCTATTGTAAAAATTAAACTTATTATCGCAAAACCTATCAAACCCGCCCCTACTCCGCGGGCTAGAGTATAGGCAATTCTGGCTTTAAAAGAAGCCTTAAGGGTTATTTCACCATAAGAAGGATAGCCTGACCTATAAATTATTCCTCTAGGAAACATGGTTAGTAAATTCAAAACTCAAATGTCAAAACTCAAAACTGAATTTCAATAGTTTTTAGATATAAGTTGTAGATTTGAGATTTAAGTTTTGCGTTCTGAGATTAAATTAATTTGAATCTCCTGTAAAGATAAACTCCGAAACCGGCCAAGGGTGCAAGTGCGAAAGACATCAAAGCACTTTCAACTCCTGTTTTGGGAAGCAGGGGCGGAGCTTTTGCCCCTAAAACTTGCGGCTTGGCAGAAACGTTCAAAACAATCTGACATCCGGTATCTCCTGCACCTACCCAAACTCCCCGGCTGTCTTTAACCAAAAGCGAGGCAATAAATCTCCCTGCATTTTCGTATCTGTGAGAGGCTTGGTTGCTTCCGGTTCTGACAAGCTGGGCCTGACCAGAGGATGAATCTCCGAAATTAAACTCGTACTCGGCAATCGAACCGGCTGAATCAAAACCACTACCCGTAAATGTGACCGTCAAGGGAGCTGTACCGCTTAAAGTCGATGCATCCAAATCTACACACCTACTCGTCGGACTGGTTGTAGGAGTCGGGGTAGGCGTTGGTGTCGGTGTCGGACTTGGCGGATTATTGGTAACATAAGCCTTGAAAAGCACTTGAAAACTATTTGAAGTTCCGGGAGCTACCGGTCCTATTGTAACTCCAGCCCCGTCGATAGAATCCGGCAAAGTACAAGGAGTGCAGCCGGGTCCATACATTTTTGTGTGACCAGGAATCAGGGCATGGAGTTGCCCGGTGCTTCCACTCACGTTTACTGTAACCGTATCGGATACAGATGCCGTATTGGTTGAGGTTATGTGGACCGTACTAACCAGAGTATTTGAAGGCGTGGAAGGAAAATCTACCTTAACTGTTGTATTATTCGCATTCTCATTGCCGTCGTTTTGAACTAAAACTCTAAATTCAATAACTTCGCCGGGGTCAGCAGGAATTGGATCTTGCCAATCTACAAGTCTATCGGTTCTATTTCCTCCGTCAAAAATGTTCCCACTTCTAAAAGCCGTTGTAGCTTTGGCCAAATAAGGAGAACTAAAAAGAGCTATCCCTAAAGTTAACAAAGCCAGTATTGAAACCCAAAATTTATCTTTCATATTAACTTCCCTGCGTTGCCGTTGGTATTATATCTTCATTTGTCGGAACGGGGGTAGGAGTTGGCGGTGTCGGTTGTTCTTGGGTTGGTGGAACAGATGTATTTGTTGCTGGTGGAAACGGTGTATTACTCGGCCGGCCAGTTGGCGGCAAAGACGTAGGCGGCTCTTGATTGGGTAGAGTTTGTGTTATCTGCGGTTGTGGCTGAGTAGTTGCCGGACTTGGTGTTGTACTGGGATTCTCCTCAATTTTTACCTCTTCGCCAAGGCCACACATAGGCAAAACTTGTGCTCCCCAACCCCTGCCTTCTGATATTGCATCTTTGGGAATATAACCAAGATCATTGGGTTGAGACCAAAGGTCAAAAACTCTTGCTTGCAGGTACCAGATTTTACCTTCGGCATCTACTATTTTAACCACGGCCATTCTATCATTAGGTTTGTCGTTAACTTCAATGACTTTGTCACTTAATGCAAAAATAAAAGCAAATCTGGCTTCGTTGGAAAGATGCAAAATTCCATCTTGGTCTTTGTATTCCTGTCCCCTCGCTATATCCGGCTCATATCTAGAACACACTTCGCCTTCGGCTTGATGGACACGGGTACCATCCGGCGAAGCTCCGGGATAAGTATTGCGTGTATATAAAATTTCAGAATCTCTCCATCCTTTTAACCCCATTAATTGGGTGAATAACTCTTGATAAACTTTTCCTACCTGGAAATCTGAAGGCCCTTTTCCCAGAAGACTCGTTAAAACATCTTTTGATTGAAACCAAAGTACTCGGGCCGAGTCTTTAGCCATAGGTAAATCTCCATTTTCTTCCGAAGCTACCCATACATACCGGCCGTCTGAAGTTAAAGCGTTTTTCTCTTTAGCGTCTGAAAAGCTCTCAACGCTCCAATTATAAATCCTATCTCCCATTAATTCTTTCATCTGATCAAATGTTCTGATCTCTCCTTTTTGAATCGCTCTACTGGCCATAACCTGCGCGACCGCATATGACCAAAATTCCATTTTTGTTACATCCAAATATAATCCCTTGTCGGGATTATATGCAGGTAAGCTATTCCCCGCCTGCCAAGAATTTAGTTCAGGATCACCCAAAAACTCTTTTCGAAGCTTTAAAACATCGGGCGAAAGTGTTGAAATACCTTCACTAGTACCCGTTGAGGGAATTTGTGTTCCCCCTCCAGTAAGTCTGCTTACCGCGGTATTGATTGCTTCACAAGCTACGACTCCAGCGGCCCCAGCACCTAGTAATAAAAATCGTCTTCGGCTTATAAATTGTGGTCTA